>Ga0209487_1004969_pt1 | contig 10056 bp, 15 predicted proteins | sample Poulit2012_FD_187524 | JGI IMG/M metagenome (GOLD analysis project Ga0209487, IMG submission 187524) | Agricultural soil microbial communities from Georgia to study Nitrogen management - Poultry litter 2012 (SPAdes) (version 2) | ecosystem: Environmental > Terrestrial > Soil > Agricultural land... | reverse complement strand
TCTCAGATCAGTTAGGGCGCTGCCCCGGAAATTCAGCACTTTCATAGGGGAATTATACAAGTAATTGTATAGTCCGCAATCCCCTTTCCTCTCCCCTCCCGAGGGCCACGTGAAATCGCTAACGCCTTTTGGCGCTAACCCTTGGGTGGCGCGGATTCCCGGCGGTTTGAGCTAGGCTCATTTAGGTTGACTATTTCACAAATGCGCCATCACCGTTAATATGGCTCATTCAGGTATATCCAAAGGAGCTGCTCCATGTCTAAAAAGCCTAAATATCGGTTCAAGATCGAGGAGCGCTCCAAAGGGTGGTTCGTGCTTTATTACATTGATGATTGGCTCATCCCCGGCGCTGATGGCCCTTTTGACAATCCCGAAACAGCACAGATCACGGGCGAGCTTTGGTATGAGGCCGAAACCGGGCGCGCCTACCCGCGCAAACGGGAGAAGTCCGAGCCAGACAATCGGCAAGCCTCTTTCGATTTCGGCACGGACGACGACAAGCGATGAGCGGTCAGTCCCCTTTCCGTGTGGCGCGGGTGTATCTGCGGGTCAGCACCGATAGGCAAGACCTAGACCGCCAAGAACGACTCATCGAGGGCGCCCGAGCGGCGGGCTACTACGTGGCAGGCGTGTACCGGGAAAAGGCGAGCGGAGCGCGAGCCGACCGGCCCGAGCTGCTGCGCATGATTGCCGACCTGCAACCCGGTGAAGTGGTCATTGCCGAAAAGATCGACCGCATCAGCCGCCTTCCCTTGCCCGAGGCCGAGCAACTGGTGTCTTCAATTCGCGCCAAGGGTGCCCGGCTGGCCGTGCCCGGCGTGGTCGATCTGTCGGAGCTGTCCGCCGACGCCTCCGGCGTTGCCAAGATCGTGCTGGAATCCGTGCAGGACATGCTTTTGAAGCTGGCCCTACAGATGGCCCGCGATGATTACGAAGATCGGCGCGAGCGACAGCGCCAGGGCATCGAAAAGGCCAAGCGCGAGGGCCGCTATGTTGGTCGTCGCAAAGACAGCCGCCGTCATCAACAGGTGATTGTCCTGCGTCAAGCTGGACACAGCATTGCCGCTACGGCGCGGATTACTGGCTACAGCCCCGCCCAAGTAAAACGCATATGGGCAGCGCATAGGGAGCCGTCTTGATAGCTTGATAGCAAGCTATCAAGCTATCTTTATATCTTGCTATCATGATAGCTTTATAGCAAGATATCATCTCCATCATTTTCGGAGGTGCACAGTGACGACCTATGCAGTGGTCAACACCAAGGGCGGCGTTGGAAAGACAACGGTTTCCGTTCATTTGGCCACCATGCTTGCCAAGCGTGGCCCAACGCTACTGATTGACGGCGACCCCCAGGCCAGCGCCGCGAGCTGGGCCGCGTGGCGGCGCGAAAACTCCAATCTGACCCCTAGCCCGACGACAACTTGCCTGACCGGCAAAGCCGTTTTCAACGAGGGCAAGGCATTAGCGGGCGGGTTCGAGCACGTTGTCGTGGATGCCGGAGGCCGCGATACGGCGGGCCTGCGGGCGGCATTGCTGCTGGCACAGCGGGCCATCATCCCCGTGGGCGCATCAAACCTCGATGCCGCCGCCATGACCGACCTGTTGACCGTGGTCGAGCTGGCCCGTGACTACAACCCTGATCTAGACGTGCGGGTGCTACTGAACCGGGTCGATCCCCGCACGAAAGACACCGCTGAAATGCTGGAATGGCTGGCTGAGCAAAAACTGGCCGTTTTGAGTGCTCGCGTGTGCGAGCGCGTGGCGTTTCGCCGTGCCATCGGAGAGGGCGCGACCGTGCAGGAGTTAGGCCGTGACCATGCGGCAGTGAGCGAGATCGAGGCGTTTTTCGCAGAGGTGACGGCATGAAGAACAAACCGGACTTGAGCGGCTTTCAGCGCCCGGCGCTAACGAAAGACCCTTCGGCGTTTTTGGACGGCGCGGAGGCTGACCGGGCCGAGAGCCAAGCGAATGCACCCGGCAAGGCGGCCCCGAAAGACAAGGCAGAGCGGCAACCCACCGTGCAAAAACTCTTTCGCTTGCGCGTAGAGACGGCCACCGCGCTGAAACTGGCAGCGGCAGAGCGCAGCGCGGCGCTCGGTCGGCGCGTGTCAGAACAGGAGATCGTGGAGCAGGCCCTACGCGAACACCTCAAGCTATCTTGATAGCTTGATATCATGCTATCAAGATAGCTTTTGAACAGGTATGGACGTATTTGAAAACCTTGCCGCCGGGGGCAGAATGGGGCATCATTCTATGCGGGATTCGCAGCAATTGAACGTGGTAACGCCAAAAGTCTTTCGTGAACTGTGCGCTACGGGCGCAGTGCAGGGCGCGACAATCCGGGCTGCGGAAGGTGGAGCCGGATTGATCGTCGTCGCGGACGTGGGGCAGCAGCATCGCATCCTCGGCCAAGCGAAAGTCCGTAGCCCGAGGCTGTTCATGAGCTTTGATGCTGCGGCTTCGGCCTTGCAGCAGTACGGCATCACCACTTTTCGCGGTGAAACCGAAGGCTGGACGCCGAGGTATCAGACGTACCGAAACGGCGGATCCTAGGAAAAGCAAAAGCCCCGTATGGCAGCGGGGCTTTGCAGAGATTGGGTCTAGCTTGATCGCCGTTGGCAGGCGGCGAGCCAAGCGAAGAACCGTAGAATGGAAAGGCACCCTAAAGAAGAGGGAACCAAAGCAGCCTCCATTCTACGGCCTGACCCTGATGTTGACAAGTGTTGACGCGCATTTTGCGCATGCAGGGGACTTATGGCTGGAATGGCGGCGCAACTGGCGCTTTTTGGCCCTGCCGAAGAGGCAGCGGCCTATCATGACCCGAGGCGGCCCGGGTTTTTTTCCCTTCTCGTGGACGTGGACGGGCAAAAGCGGCAATCGAGCCATTTGCTCGCCAACATGCCGACTGTCCTAGAGCTGATCGATCCCCGGCGCGATACATGGATGACGCAGGCCGAATTTATCCGGCCTAATCGGCGGGTGGTGAATCTGGCCCGCGTGGGGCTGTTGTTTGCCGATCTGGACACCTACCGGCAGTCCTGGGCGCAAGGCAGAACGCCCGAGCAGTTAGCGTCTGCTGTGCTCTATCACTGCGCCCAAGAGGGTATCCCGGCCCCGTCCCTCTTGGTGTTTAGCGGGCGCGGCATTCAAGCCAAATGGTTGCTGGAAGGCACCCTTCCGCGTGCTGCGTTGCCCCGCTGGAATGCCTGCCAGCGTTACCTGATCGACCGCTTGTTGCCTCTTGGAGCCGATCCGCAGGCCAAAGACGCTAGCCGCGTGCTGCGCACGGTTCACACCACCAACAGCAAAAGCGGCGAAATTTGCCGCGTGGTGCATGTCGAAACCGCCGAGGATGGCAAGCCTGTCCGCTACGATTTCGAGTACCTGGCCGAACTGCTTTTGCCCGTCGCACGGTGGGAGATCGAGCAACAGCGCCGCGACCGTATCGAGCGGCGGCAGCTCAGGCTGATACGGGGTGACAAGAACGACAATTTGCGCGGCTTTTCTGGTCGCCAGCTAGCATGGGACAGGTTGGAGGACTTGCGCACGCTCGCCATGCTGCGCGGTGGCGTCCACGAAGGCGAGCGCATGTTGCACCTGTTTTGGCGGCTCAACTTCCTGCTGCTGTCCGGGGCTACAAACAGCTTTGAAATGTACCGGGAAGCGGGCGCCCTTGCTTCAGAACTCGATCCGTCATGGAACACTCGCAGCAAGGAGCTGATGACGCTTTACCGCAAGGCTAAAGCGTATGAGGCCGGGGAAACCGTCGAATTGGGCGGCAAAAAGTACCCCCCGCTTTACACCCCCAAGAATGACACCCTCATTAACCTGTTCCGTATTTCCGACGAGGAACAGCGCCGCCTTCGCACCATCATCAGCACCGACCTTGCCAAGGAGCGCCACAGGAAGCGCGACGAGGCCCGCAGACGGGCCGCCGGGGCCATCGACCGGGCAACTTACGAGGCCAACAGCTTGAGCCGCAGGAAGCCTTGGGAAGCTCTCGGGATGAGCCGCCGTACTTGGTATCGCGTCGGCAAGCCCATGCCCCCGGAAAGTGGCACAAGTCCGTGCGTATTACAGGAACCCGACATCTTGGAGGGAGGCCGATAATGCGTGGCACAAGTCCCTGCGTATTACTAATGGCGAAGCCTTGGGCCGTAGGCCCTCACCGCCGAAGGCGGGAGTAGCCCCGTGATTTATTTATCACGAGTAGCCCGCAAGCCTTGTGTGTCAACGCGAAGCGTTGTCCACAAGGCGCGCAGGCCGCGTAGCGGCCGGAGAGGCCCGCAGGGCCTAGTAGCCCTTTTGTTTGGGAGGGTGTTATGAGCCGTGCCCGTCGATCTTTTTCCCCTGAGCTGCTGGCACGTCTGCAAGGTATGCCCGTGAAAACGGCGCTCGATCTGTTAGGGCTGTATTGGAAACCTGACCCGGATTTCAAGCCAGTGAAGAACTATGAGACCGAACGGGTTTATGTTTCTATCGGTGGTGGCGTGGTCGAACTGCTGGTAACCGGCCCAAAATGGTACGACAGCAGGATAGAGAAAGGTGGCGGCGGGGCAATCGACTTGACCATGCACCTTTTCCGGCTGGATTTCGTTTCTGCCGTCAAACGCTTGCAATCGGTCTTGGGTCAGACTGCGTGATGCCCCTCAAGTGTCAACATCCGCTGCGCGGCCTGCGGCCTTGCCCAGTGGGGCGCTGCCCCTCTGGACTCCCCGCGTTCGCCACGTGGCAGGGGAGCAGGACGGGCGGCCTTTGGCCTTCGACCTGCCCCCATGCCTTTAGCGTGACCGGGTTCCAGCCGCATCAAGGCCAAGCCCTTCGGGCGGGCTGCGCCCGGCCTTGACCCGGCTTTCACCCTCCAAGCACGTGTAATCGGTCATGCCCGGATGACGGCCGCCCAGAAGTGCCCAGGACGCGCAAACGAACGGCGACCAATGGTTGGGTGCCAGTGAGCCAGAAAATCGCGTCACCGGCCCGTAAAACGGCTCAGTCGGCTTTCATGGCGATATTGACATTTGAGGGGCGCTGCCCCGCCTCTGGGGAGCGGTACAAGGTACCTAATAGACGGTGCCGGGTGGTTAATAGACGGTGCCGAGATCTTTTCCGGCAGGAATCAGTAGAAAGTGAACCGTTATTACCGGCAATTACCCCTGAAATTGCATCGGGCCTGTAGATAGACCGTCTATTAGCCACCTCCGGTTATCTGCCACACCGTCTATTGGGTACCCGCTGTCGTGGCGGATGGTGGGCTTCATGAGCTGCGGAAGGCGGGTCAAGGCTCGCGTAGCGACCGCATAGCGGCTTGGCCTTGACGCGACTGGAGCGGCCAGCCTCCCAGCGAGGGGCAGGCATAGCGCAGCGACGTCCTGCCCCCGAGCCTCCCGGCGGCGAGGGCAGGGTGTGCAGAGGGGCAGCGCCCCTTGCCCAAGCCCGAAGGGCGCGGAGTGCATCACGCCAGCATCATCACTGCATCATTGTTGTCCTACCGTTGCATCACATCTGGCTACGTGTGGGGCTTTTCCGGGCTTCGTAGTGCTTCCGTAGTGCATCAAAGCCAGCATTTATGCGGGTTTGCGGCCGTTTTGTAGTGGTCGAACACTACAGCGGTTTTTTTCGTGGTCTCGTAAGTTATTGAGAATCAATGACTTACGAGCACTGAAAGGTGCGTATGGTGTATAGCCAATTTAAGGCTAAGGCTTGGACATTTTTATGCAACGTCCGGGGCATGCATCACATCGAGAAGGTCAAACTTTGGGACCCAATGCGCAGCATTGGGTGATGCAGCGATGAGGCAAGTATTGTGCAAATGTGATGCAGTATTCCAGCAGTAAAATTATTGACAGCTATTGACAAGACATTGATTTATAAAGACATTTTTGTTGATCAATACTGAATGTGCCTTCATAATCCTTCCTAAGACTTGGGTATTTTGGGAGGCATATATGAAGATGCACTTCATAGTCATGACCGCCTCAGACGAGGCTTCCGGATGGCAGTTTTTTGCTGGGATGAGTGACGCCCGGCTTCCGATCTGGGGCGAGTCAGACAAGGCCGCCCATTTCCCCACATTTCAGCAGGCCCTTCGCATCGCTCGCCGTGTTGGTGGTGCGGATATTTGCGCTGCTTTTCTCCACCACCAAGACCAGGAGGCGATCTGATGAAAGGAAAAGGAAGGTTGTTCGCGCTGTGCGTCGTGGCCGGCGTGCTGGCTGGTTGCAATGACCCGGCGACCGCACAGGAGAGCCAGAGCAAGCAAGAGACGGAAGAAGCGCAGAGCGTGGAGTTTTACCGGAAAAATTTCAGTAAACGGCTGCTGGTGGAGGCGGAATGCAAGAAAAAACCGGAGCTGGCCGAGACGCAGAAGTGCATCAATGCCCGTAAGGTCGCGAATGAGATCAATAAAAAACTAGGGCTGCCCCTAGAGTACCCGGAGGTCGAAGACGATGGCCGGTGACTTTCAGCTTGTCTCGTCTCTGTTCGAGACGATCGACAATACAACACAGACTTTTGTGACGGACATTTCGTCACGCGTCCTGATGGAGATCACGCCGGTTGTGTCCGTTGGGCTGACGCTGTCTTTTATCGCCTACGGCATGCTCGTTATGCGCGGCGCTATTGATATGCCCGTGGCCGATTTCCTCACGCGGAGTCTGCGCATTGGCATCATTGTTTCGATAGCCTTGGCGGGTGGGCTGTACCAGTCGCAGATTGCCGATGCCATCATGGCAACCCCGGATGCTTTGGCGCAGGCCATCACAGGAAACCCCACCGGAATATCCGCAGCAAACGTCATCGACAGCGCAGCAGAAGAGGGCGGGCAGTATGTCAATAAAGCGTATGAGAAAGCCGGCTTCTTTAGTTCCGAGGGGATAACCTATGCCGTCATTGGCACCATTTCGCTTTTTGCCGTGGCGGGCGTCGTTGCAACGGGGGCATTGTTCCTAGTTATTGCCAAGGTGGCGATAGCCATACTGGTGGCCCTTGGGCCGCTGTTTATCCTCGCGCTGCTGTGGCAACCGACTGCACGCTTCTTTGAACTGTGGGCGGGGCAAGTCCTCAATTACTCCCTCACGATCGTGCTTTTTTCCGTCGTCTTCACATTGATCATGCAGCTTTTTGGCGGGTACATGGCGCAGGCCGATTTGGATGGCGTGCAAAGCGTTGGGTACACGCTGCTTGGTATGGCGATAATCGCCATTGTTTCGGTCGGAATCCTGCTGCAATTGCCGAACATTGCAAGCGGTTTGGCAGGCGGCATCGGCATCAGCTACTGGTACGAATTGCGCACCATGGGACGGGCTGCATCCGGTGCGGCTCGCGGCGCTCGTGCTGCTGGTCGTGCTGCAATGGCTGCACCGCGTGCGGCGGCTGGTGCTGCTCGTGGTGCAGCCCGCATGGCATCCGGTGCGGCTGGTGTCACTCGCGCAGCTGTCGGTTATTTCCGTGGTCGCAAGGCAGGGTGAGCAGCTATGCATGATCGCTGCATCACACCTGCATCACATCTGCCTCATAGCCGCATCATCCCAATGCGCCTTGCGCATTGGGGCCAAGGTTTGACCCCCTTAAAGTGCGGCGTGTCTCGGGCATGGCAAAACTCTAATTATTCCCATTCATTGGCCCTTAACACGTCTATAGACAATACGCACCTCCCGGTGCCGCGTAACATATTGATTTATAAGCATGTTTCGGACTTTGCATCATCGTGTGCTGTAGTGTTCGACCACTACAAAACGGCCGCAAACCCGCATAAATGCTCGCTTTCCAGCACTACAAAAGCACTACAAGGAGGCGGCGATGTTGGGTGATCCGATAACGCTGCGTCTTTCCGTCGAGCAAAAGGCGCTTTTGGAGGATGAAGCGGCACGCCAGGGCAAACGGCTCTCTACCTACGTGCGGGAGCTACTAGAGAGCGAGAACGACTTGCAAGGGGCGCTGGCCGCGCTTCGGCGCGAGATTGCCAGTCTGCATCACGTGATCGAAGACCTGGCCGACACCGGCCCGCGTTCCGACCAGTCCGGGCCGGGGTCGAACGCGGTTCAGATTGAAACCCTTTTGCTGTTGCGGGCCATCGCGGGGCCGGAGCGGGCGAAAGTGGTTTGGGGCGAACTGCGGCGAATTGGTTATGAGCCTTGGTCAGTGAGAGAGGCAGTATGAGTGGTGAACCCTACACCTTCAAAGTGCTTATCTCGCCCGCGCTCAAAGAGCAATTTCGGCAGATCGTGGACAGCCAGGACAGGGCGTTGAGCCAAGTATTGCGCGACCTCATGCGCGAATACGTCTGGCGTACATCCAAGAGACAAAAACTGCACTCTGGACGGCTCTATTGGCGCTCAAGTGGTGAGGCAATTCGAGCCGTAATCGACCCGGAATTGAAAGCCCAATTTGAAGCCGCCGCACAGCAAAACAACGTCCTCCCAAGCCGCGTGCTGCGTGACCTCATCCGTGAGTATGTCGAGCGGCACACCAAAGGCGAAATTTGGGAGCCGGGCGCGGAAATCAAGCTCAAGCACATGCGGCAAACCCAAAGGAGCAGCAGATGAGAAAACTCGTATTCACGGCGGCCATAGCCGTCATTGTCGGCGCGGCCAGTCCGGTAATGGCCCAAGGTATCCCCGTGTTCGATGCGACGCGAGCGGCGGACTTCTTGCAGCAATTCACCCGCATGAAAGAACAGCTCGATACGGCCAGAAGTCAGCTCGCCGAAGCACAGCGGCTTTTTGAGTCCATGAGCGGCACGCGCGGCTTTGGTGACGTGCTGCGCAATCACCAGCTTCGCCAGTATCTGCCTGACGATCTGAAAACGGTCTATGACACTGTGAATGGTGGCGGCTATTCGGGCATTTCCGGCTCGATTGATGACATTCTGCGCGAAGAACAGCTTTTCGGCTCCGTGACCGAGATGGCCCGGGCCATTGATGAGCGCAGCCGCCGCACGATGGTAACCGACAAAGCCATTGGCTTACGGGCCTATGAAGGCGCACAGCAACGTCTCGATCAGATTGACGGGCTGATGGATGAAATCAGCCGTACCCAAGACCAAAAGGCCATTGAAGAGCTGCAAGCCCGCATTGCGGCCGAGCAGGCGGCCATTCAGAACGAGACGACCAAGCTGCAAATGATCGCGCATCTGCGCCATGCCGAGCAGACGCTGATTGCCGAGCAAAAGCGCGAGTTGAACCGGCGCATTTTGAGCAGTGAGAACCGGGCAATGCCCACACTTCGATAACGGGAGCCGCTGCTATGGAAACCATCAAAACGAGGTTTCACCGTCTCAATCGGGCCGTTCAGACGGGCCTTGCGGTGGTGTTTGCGGTGATGGGCGTGCTGCTGGCCTTGGCTTTCCTGCTCAATCCCGCGTTGTTTCTAGCAGGAGAACGCCCACTAGAAGGAATCCTTCATCTGGCCGGAGCATTGGGCTTGTGCTGGCTGCAATGGCGTTACCGCCATATCGTCTATCCGCAGCTTCGGCGCGACTATCTGGCTGAAAAACGGGCCTGATTAGCGGTTTCACGTATCGGCTTTGGGGCGTTCGCGGTGTTGTATGTTGTAGCGTGTAACCTACAACTTACAGCGCCGTTTTGTTTTGTTCAGCGAGGCGACGTCTGGCGCGTTTCAAGCGGGTTCCAGCTCATGCACCTGCATTTCAACGTGCAGGCCCGCCGCGGTCACCATGTTGACGAGCGTATCCAGCCCAAACAGGTTGATCTTGCCGCGCAGCAGGTCAGAGATTCGCGGTTGCGTGACGCCCAGGCGGCGGGCCGCCTCGGTCTGCGTCCATCCTTTGGTGCGGATGTGCTGCTCAAGCGCCATCATGAGCGCAGAGCGCAGTTTCATGTTCTCGGCCTCGGCTGCCGTGTTCTCGATAGCGTCCCAGACGCTGCCAAAAGTTTCGTTGCTCATTTGCCTAGCTCCTTCACAAGATCGGCGTAGCGTTGGGCGGCGGTGTCTAAATCCGCCTTGCGGGTCTTTTGTGTTTTCTTCTGAAAGCAGTGAAGCACGTAGACCGCATCGGCAAACTTGGCGACGTAGATCACCCGGAACGCGCCCGCTTCG
>Ga0209487_1004968_pt1 | contig 10057 bp, 8 predicted proteins | sample Poulit2012_FD_187524 | JGI IMG/M metagenome (GOLD analysis project Ga0209487, IMG submission 187524) | Agricultural soil microbial communities from Georgia to study Nitrogen management - Poultry litter 2012 (SPAdes) (version 2) | ecosystem: Environmental > Terrestrial > Soil > Agricultural land... | reverse complement strand
CCGTGCTCGTCGTCGAGCCGAACGTGGAGGAGCTGCCCCAGGAGCTCGCGGAGAAGGACAACGTCGAGCTCGCTGACCTGGAGTCCGGCATCGACCGCGCCGACATCGTGCTGCTGATGGTCGACCATGATCCCTTCAAGGAGATCGACCGCGAGCTGCTGCAGGAGAAGATCGTCATCGACACCAAGGGGCTGTGGCGGTGACAGAGCACCGGGGATACATCTCTGCGCTGCGCTGGTTCCGCGCCAAGCCCGCCGACGTCGAGCACCCACCCACGGAATCGACCGGAACGAACGACACAGCCCGCGCACGACTTGCAGAGGATCAAGTCGCACAGGCACGAGCCCTCGCCGCACGCTCAGAAACCGTAGAAGAGGCCCGGGCCGCCTACCGCGAGGCGGTGGCGCTGGCCGAGTTCGACGCGACCGTGGTGCTGGAATACGCGCGCTTCCTGATCAAGAACTCCCGCGGCACATCCGCCGAAGAGGTGCTTGCGCTCTCCCTGGCTCGCAACGGCGCGCAGGTCGATGCGCTGGAGCTGTACCTGGAGCTGGTGCGCGAGCTCGACTTGCGCCCATCTCGTGCCGCCTGGGCCCTCGAGCGACTGCAGGCAGACATCGACCTGGCACCTGCCGAGCACCGCGGCGCTCTCGACTTCGCGATCCCGCACCATCTCGAATCCGCGCTCGAGACGATCGGATCCGGACCGGATCCAGTCAATCGGGCCATCGTGCAGATCCACGCCGCCTACGAGGGCGGAGCCGTCTCGGAGGGCGCAATCGCCGCCGCCGGCGAAGGACTTGGCGCGAACGACGTCCTCCGTGCGCACCTAACTGCTGTGCTGGCGCGGGGAAATCGGAGAGCCGCCACCGAGCTGCTGAAGGAGGCCGACCCGCGCGCCGTCCCCATGAACGCGCTGCGGCGCGCTATTCGACGCGCTCGCTCAGCCGGCAGGGACAAGCAGGTCGTCCAGTATCTCGAGGCCTACCGGAGGTTGCGACCGGACGATGGGTGGGCCAAGGAACTGCAGGATGCGTATCAGCAGAAGGCTGTCAGCAACTACCAGCTGGGCAAGACCGGCTTCCCCCTGCCCCCGCTGGCGAAGACACCGGAGTACGAGGCCGACCCTGCTCGTGTCTTCTACCTCTTGCACAACTCCCTGCCATACAACTCTGCAGGCTATGCCACACGCACGCATGGCCTGCTCCGCGAGCTCAACAGCCTCGGCTGGGACGTCGACGGCGTCACCCGCCTGGGCTACCCCTACGACATGCCGGGCAAGGACGACCTCCCGGACGTCCCTGCCCAGGACCGCATCGACGGCGTCGATTACCTTCGCCTGCTCGCAGGCACGCAGGTGGAGAAGAAGAACCCGCTCTACGACTACGTCCAGCGATACTCGGCTGAGCTGACCTCGGCTGCCCGGCGAGACCGCCCCGCGGTCATCCATGCCGCATCGAACCACTGGAACGGACTGACAGCTGTCAACGTCGCACGCCGACTCGGCCTGCCCTCCATCTACGAGGTCCGTGGCCTGTGGGAAGTGACGCGGGGGTCGCGCAACCCGGAGTGGGCCGAAAGCAATATGTTCAAGTACATCGCCCGTATGGAGGCTGACGCCGCGAAGGGTGCGACCAAGGTCTTCACCATCACGAACGCTCTTCGCGAGGAGATGATCGCCCGCGGCGTTGACGAGCAGAAGATCACGGTTCTGCCCAACGGCGTGGACACCTCGCGGTTCACCCCGATCCCGCGCGACGAGCAGCTCGCGCGCGAGGTCGGTGTGGTCGGCAAGACGGTCATCGGATATGTCGGTTCCATCCTCGACTACGAGGGCCTCGAGCTGCTGATCGATGCGGCGGCCGAGCTCGCCGCCGTACGCCACGACTTCCACGTCCTCTTCGTCGGTGACGGGGCGGAGCTCGAGACGTTCTCCCAGCGTGTACGCGAGGAGGGCCTCGAGGAGGTCATCACCTTCACCGGGCGCGTACCCCACGAGGATGTCGAGCGGTACTACTCCCTCGTCGACATCACTCCGTTCCCACGCCTACCTCTGCCGGTGTGCGAGATGGTCTCCCCGCTCAAGCCCTTCGAGGCGATGGCCATGGGCAAGGCGATCGTGGCGTCCGATGTGGCGGCGCTCGCGGAGATCATCACGCCCGGAGCCAACGGGTTCCTGCACTCCAAGGGCGACGCCCAGAGCCTCACGGCGGAGCTGCAGCGCTTGCTCGATGATCGTGACCTCACCCAGCGCATCGGGAAGCAGGCGCGCGACTGGGTCGTCCAGCACCGGGATTGGAAGCAGATCTCAACGACCGTTGCGGAGGCCTACTCCGAGCTGGCCGTCGGCCTCCGCAGACGTTGACCGGACAGGACGCCCCCGATACCTCAGCGAGTCATCGTCCCTCCCGGGTGATGTCCTCGGGAAGCATGGATCATCCCCAGTCGCGATCGAGCTCCGTGATGGTCACCTTCACTCCGTCCACCGTGAGATCCCATACGCGTGGGCCACGCATAAGTACTGCTGTGAGAAGGCCGTTGACCGTGACATAGGAGCGTGCGACTGCGAACTCCTGCGGTGCGGACGGAGCGATGAGCACCACCGACCGCTGTCGATTCGAGGGTGTCTCCGCGGTGATCAGAGAGGCCGGCTCCAAGGTCTTCCACTTGGTGGCGATCCAGCCGCGGAGGTCGCCCTCGGTGGCGGCATGGCGCCGGAGGGTCGGTAGGTGCCCGAGCCAGGTCATCGTCACGGACTGGTCGCGCGAGCGGAGTTCGAAGCCTCGATCGTTCCTCCGTGGCGTGACACCGAGATCCACCTGCCAGTTCTGGATCATCCGCATGGGCTTGGCGGTTTCGTCCCAGATGATCCAGCAGTCGGGGGCCACGAGGTACAGGGCACGTCGTCTGAGCTCAGCCTCCCGGTATCCACGGTCCAGCAGCACGGTGTCGTGGGACTCCGGCCCCGCCTCGAACCGTTCGAGTTCCACGCGCGCCTTGTCGTCGTGAGCAAGTTCGGGTAGTAGAGCGACGTTATGTGCCTCCCGCGACAGGAAGTGGTTCCGTGTCGGATCACCTGTCTGATAGCTGTGGAAGCCGCTATCGACCAGCCAAGGCCGGCCACGGGAGTACAGATGCACGCTCCCGCGGTCCTGGTGCGAGTGCGAGAGCACATCGTCCCCGAATCGAAGGATCATGTGCGACTCCTGGGCGAGCGGCCGCTCCTCTCCCCATCCACTTCGCGAGACCACATACCCGCGGTCGTAGGCCACCGCGGTCTCCGTCGGGGCACTCCCTGCCTTGCCCTGCGTCGCGACGAAGTCGACGTGTGCTCCGAGCTCCCGGGACAGCGGTGAGCGCTTCGTATCGCCGATCTGGGGCAACCGCCCATTGGGCATCGCGAGCTGTGCCAGTGCAGTGCCACCAGCGTCCAACCGAGACGCCGCGAACTCCGGGATCGTGAGCCCCTCCGCCTCGATCCTGGCCCAGGTCTGGGACCACCATTTCAGGTTCATCTCGTGGTACCCGACGGCGCCCTCGTCATTGGCACCCTGTGCATCGAACGTGCCCTTGAACTGCTTGGACAGTCGGCCATGGGCGGTCTTCAGAGCTCGCCGGTCGCGTAGCGCCGCGGCAGCGACGACGAGGCCGGCGTGCTGGTGCAGCGCATGGTTCTTGAGCACGATGTTCCGCTTGTCCATCAACCACTCGACGTGAGCTCTGAGCAGCGGGACGTACCACTCATCCTCCGGACGGATCAGCGGTGCGCCGAGGGCGATCTGGATGGCGCGGTTCCCGTCCGCCATGTCCTTCCAGGCGAAGCTCCCCGGTGTCTTGCTGGCCGGGAGGTTGGCCTCCCCCCACGATCGGACGACCCGCCGCCACTCCTGTGCGGCGGCCTCGTCCCCCTCCAGCGCGGTCCAGCGCAGAGGGTTCAGCCACCGCAGCGTGTGATGCTGGAACTGCCAGTTGCGGTCGATGTACGGGTCCGCTGTCCAGTCGGTGGTATCCCCGGTCCAATCGGGGTGCGGTGGGAGGCGGAGGGTTCCGGTCTTCACCAGCTCGGCGAGCTCCTCGCATTTCGCCGGGCGCCGATACACGGCGCCGAATGCTTGACGTTCGGCTACTCCGACGTCCAGGTCTTCCGGCGAAGTGACTGCCTCAACCGACACGCATTGCCTCCGATGTGGGAAAATTCTGTGTTCTGTTCAGTACTGAGAGATGCCGCAGGTCAGCCTATTCCGCGGGCGTCGGTTACGGCAGGGTGCCGTTCGCCAAGAAGTCTGCCAACAGTACGTGGTGGATCGGACGGGATGGTCCTGCCCTCGACGCTCCGGCCGTGTCGGGTGTGTCCACGGCTCGCTGCTTCGCGAGCGTGATCACGTCCTCAGAGACCAGCTCTCGTGGAACTCGGCGCACCGCGTCCGAGAACCAGTCCAGGACGAGCGACCATGCAGAGGTGGAGTCCGGCTGCGGTGACGTGGATTCGACGGAGCCACCGTATACCTCTCCCATGGTGGGGTTGAGCGTCAGGGGCGGCGCCAGAGATGCCAGGTTGAAGGCGTTGGGCGCCTTGCTGGGGTCGTCGTAGGGCCTCTGCAGGAGCCCCGGTGCCGATTGTGCGGTCAGATCCCGGAGTGCCTGGGCCTGGAGCAGATGAGCCTCGGGCAGGCTCCGCGCGGCGGCGTGAAGGTGCCGACCGGTCAGCGGGACGACCCGGGGCCGTGTCTGCGGGTGAAGTCCTGAGTGGAAGCGATCCCTGAACTCCTGGTAATGGGCGAGCAGCTCGGGTAGGCGGGGGGTCCATGCGCGGATGCGTGCGATGGACTCTTCGACGTCTGCGACCGCAGCCTCGAAGCTCTCGCGTGAGCGGAAGTGTTTGGCGTTGTGGTCGAGGAGGGCGGCGAGGTCCGGGAAGGGCTCGTACTGCTGGCGGGTCCCTTCCCCGCCCTGTCCCCCGAAGGGAAGAGTGGCCAGGTGTCGCCGAGGGCTCACCAGATAGATCGGCCGATAGCTCCCGAAGGCGAAGGATCCCCACCAGCTGATCTGCTGCGGGGCGGTGAGGTGGGTGGCCGGGCCCTGCGTGAACTTCTTCCGGTTGAGCGGGAGGCCGTACGCGGCTGCGAGCTCCTTCGCGACGGCCAGATCGGCGCCTTTGCCGGCTGCCTGCGACGACATGAAGTTCACATGCTGCCCCAGATCGACCCCGAAGTACTGACGGGCGGCGAGGAAAAGCGCGAGGACGCCGCGAGAATCCTTCCCACCGGTCAGCTCGAGCTGCACGCGGAGCGAGTCCTCGCTGAGAATCGTGCCGATACGCCCGATCCAGACGTTGAGATACTCCTCGAGTCCGCCCAGATAGGCGTCGTAGTCCTCGTGGTTCCGTAGGGGCTCCGGGTCGATCTCACGGAGTCCTTCGTGTGAGGCATCCAGGAGGCCCCAGCGCGGTAGGAGCGAAATCTCCTCCACGGTCGTTCGATACGACCACGACTGGTCCCAGAACCGTCCCGGTACCTGCCAGCTCTCCACGACATGGCGGCGAAGAGTCACGGGCCATTGCTTTTCCCGGACGATCTTCACAAGATCGGCGAACGAATTGGCGACCGCCCATCTCGATGCGCTTCGGTAGACGAAGATCTTGCAGTTCCCTTTGAAGTCTGTCCCGATTCTGAGTCCGGACTCTGAGGGCGTGGCCAGGATGTAGCAGCCGTCTTCGTGGTGCCCGAAGGCCGTGCCGTGGCGAGCACGGTGCAGCCGTAGTCCGTTCGCCCCGAGGATCAGGTCCGTCCCGGCGAAGGCATAGCCGGAGAAGACTTCCTCCGTGGGCAGTGCGTCCGAGGTGAGGACAACTGGCTCGAGGCCGCGGAAGGACTGCGTCAGCATTGCGCGATTCTACCCCGCCTCTGGGCGTCACCACTATCACGGGGAGGGAGCTGCGCCCTGCGTGATCGTCGGCGTTCTGACCCGGCGGGTCCGCCACATCAATCGGCCTGCAAGGTGGCCTTGCGGAAGTTGGCCTCCCACGTGGACATGAATCGCATGGTGCGGAATGGACGCGAGTAGTCGTTGACGTCCTCGATCTCGCCGTCAAATCTTTCCACCGCGTAGCTGAGGGCGTTCTGGTCGAGCATCCAGCTGTTCTTCCGATCCATTCCGCGGAAGAGGTAGTTCTGGAGATCGTCCAGGAATCCTGTCTCCATCACCTTATGGCTCAGCGGAATATTTCCTGCCATGAACCGTCGCCACGGGGAGAGGGCGCTCGCCCCTGCACTCTTGGGGACCGCTACGGGGAGGTCTCTGACCTTCTTGAGGAACGTTCCGGGATGGGCGTCGATCGCCAGATCGGCGTCCATGAGGTAGAGGTTCCGGTAGTCCTGCAGCAGGACGGGGGCTGCGAAGAAGCGGGCCGCGGCGTAGAAGGTCCTGCGCTCGGGCACGGTCTTGGGCACCGGCACGAAGTAGTGGACTAGGTTGTCGGGATAGCCGCCGCCGTTGAGGGCCGCGAGCGACTTCAGGTAGCGGTGACCGTCGCCCATGAGCTCCTTCGCCTGGCCGCCGGTCCCGCACAAGAGGATGGTCATGTCGATCTCGGGCAGCTGCTGGGCGCAGAAGTAGAGATGCGGAGCATAGATCCTGAAGAATCGCGGGTCGACGGAGACGACGATGCTCGTGCGGTTCTTCGGAGCCCGACCCCCGAGTCTGCGGATCGTGGAGCGGATCGAGAGTGGGCCGTCTTCCCTGGCAGCAGTCTCCACGTCGTCGTGTCCGAAGTACGTCATCGCGCCGAGATCGGAATAGAGCGAGGCGATGACACCATCCTGGTCACGCTCTCGCAGGTCCGCGAAATGCCGGGCCGCCCCGTCACGGTCGGCCAAGCTACGGATCTTTCCCTGCACGTTCGAGCGGGCAAGGGAGGCACCTTCACTCTCGTGCCGCTGCGGGGCACGGTCGAGGCGGGCGTCGACGGCGCTGAGCAGTGCGTCGGTCTGGCCGGCCCCAAGAGCGTGCGGGATGTCGGCGTCGAGGAGGGCCCGGTAGAAGTCCGCGGTGGCGCGCAGGTAGTCGACGTGTGGGCTCTTCGTCAGCGGGGCCGTCCGGTCCAGGAACTCGAGGACGGGCTCCGGGTCATGCTGCGTTGGCTCGACGCCGGGTGTGCACCATCTCCCCAGACCACGCAGCGCCAGCGCGAAGCCGTTCGGGTCCTGGGCTGCAGCATCGGCGACCTGCTGCGGAACCAGCTCAAGAAGGTCCCGCGAGCGGCCCCTGCGAATGGATCCGAAGATCTCTGGCGTCGCGGTCTCGGAGCTGGCGGCGTTGTTCGGCATACGGCGACGGTATCGCTGCGCGTCCTTGCTTCTTCCGCCTCGTCGTCGGCGTGGTTGGGCCGATCTGACAGCCGGACCGGACAACCGCGTCAGGGCCTCGACAGGACCAGCAATGTCGAATTCGAGCGATGGATGACTACGGGAGCTGGCCCATCGTTCTGCACCATCACCACCACCCGTGCCGTGTCCCCGCAGGGGCTGAGGGTCTCACTTGCTGGGTGGTCGACCTGGAGCACCCGATGGTGGGTGTATCGCACGATGTGGGTGCTGGTCGTAGAGCTCACCCGGCTCTCGCACACCTCGTCCGAGGCGTCGAGCACATCAGTACGGTACGTGACCTCGACATCGCTTCCGGCGAGATCCACATCGCCCTCCTCGCACCACGTCGTTCCGTCCTCACGAGAACCATTGACGCCGGTGCAGGTGGTCAGGTGCAGCGTCCCTAGCAGATCCAGTTCCCGGTTCGGAAGGCCCTCGAGGTTGATCTCGAAACGGAACGCCGCAGCACGGTCATCGGCGTCGACGACCTGGGGCAGGCGTTCGTCCGCCGAGGCTTCGAGAGCCGTTCCGTGCACTCGAGACGCTGACCAGTGAGTGGTCATCTCAGCGTCCGTTCCCGAGGCGGCCGCATCTTCGTTCGGAGAGTTCAGAGAGAGCCGGCAAGCATGCGAGCCAGAATCCTCGATCGTGAGGAGGAACTGGTTGCGGATAGTGACCTCTTCGCCCGTGCGAACGTTCTGGGTTCCCCCCACGGAGCGCAGAGTCTCCCCGTCGGGGCCACCGCACGCGAGGTTGGCACCGAAGTACATGGCATCGCCTGGTGAGCCTGACGGCTTCTCCGCTGTGGCTTCGAACTCGAGCAGGTAGGTGTCCCCGGATCCCGCCTCGAAGACATCGCTCTCCATTCGCAACGTGTCCGGCACGGTGAGGGTCGTGGACCCTGCAACCTCCACCTGCGCGTCCTCCGTGGGCTGATCCGATGTGGGATGGACTCCGGGTGGTTGCTCGTCGTCGCCGCCCGGATTCCATACCAGCACAGAGGTGATCACGAGCAGCATCACCACAGCTAGGATGCCGAGCACCCAGCGCCACGTTCGTTCGCTCAGCCTCGGTGGAGTCGGAGGCATCTCTCTCCTCGGAGGAACCGCCTGATCTGAGTGCGGTCCAGTTGGCTCGTTCGTCAGCGGGAGTCAGTCAGGTCGATGAATCGATTCTTCCGTGCAGACTCCAGCACCGCCTCGACGGCGCGCACAGTGTGCAGTCCTTCCCGCATGGTCACGATATTCGTCCCTCCCCCACGGACAGCATCCCGGAACGCCTCATGTTCGGCGGCCAGCGGCTCTTTGCGCTTCAGCGAGTACCGGACGACATCGCCCTCGCTGACCCCGCGGAACGAAGCCATCGATTCCCAGACGTTCGTCTGGTGCTGACCGTTGGTGAAGTAGGAGAGGTCGGCATTGATGGTGTCTGCCGCACGGATAGGTGACATCTGATCTGGCTTGCCCGTAGGGCGGCCTGGAAGGATGTGCACCATGCCCGCTCCCTACCCCCAGGAGTTCCGCGAAGACGTCGTGCGAGTGGCCCGGTCCCGTGAGGACGGCATCACGATCGCGCAGATCGCGAAGGGCTTCGGCGTCCACGAGATGACGCTCCACAAATGGATCCGCCAAGCCGATATCGACGACGGCAACCGCCCCGGCAAGACACGGGAGGAGTCGACCGAGCTGCGCGAGGCCCGCAAGCAGATCCGGCTGCTTCAGCAGGAGAACGAGGTCCTCCGCCGTGCGGCGGCCTACCTGTCCCAGGCGAACCTGCCGGGAAAAGGTTCTACCCGCTCGTGAGCGAGCTCGCCGTCGACGGCATCCCCGTCACGGTGTCCCTGCGGGTCCTGAAGCTCTCCCGTCAGCCCTACTACCGCTGGAGGAAACAGCAGGTCACCAATGCCGAACTGATCGAGGCTTACCGGGCCAACGCCCTGCTGGACGCCCACGTCGACGACCCCGAGTACGGCTACCGGCTCCTGGTCGACGAAGCCGCCGACGCCGGCGAGAAGATGTGTGAGCGGACCGCGTGGAAGATCTGCCGGGACAACCAGTGGTGGTCCGTGTTCGGGAAGAAGCGCGGCAAGAACGGGAAGCGCCCGGGACCACCGGTTCACGACGACCTCGTCAAGCGCGACTTCACTGCTGATGACGTCAACGAACTGTGGCTGACCGACATCACGGAACACCCCACCGACGAGGGTAAGCTCTACCTCTGCGCCATCAAGGACGTGTTCTCCGGCCGGATCGTCGGCTACTCCATGGACTCCCGGATGAAGGCGCGTCTGGCGGTGAACGCCCTGGACAACGCCACTTCCCGCCGCGGTGGCGTCGCTGGCTGCATCGTGCATTCGGACCGCGGGTCGCAGTTTCGGTCGCGGAAGTTCGTGCACGCTCTGAACCGTCACCACCTCATCGGATCGATGGGGCAAGTCGGTGCCGCTGGCGACAACGCCGCGATGGAGTCCTTCTTTTCGCTGCTCCAGAAGAACGTCCTGGACCGCAAGCGCTGGCGGACCCGAGAGGAGCTCCGGATCGCGATCATTACCTGGATCGAGCGGACCTATCACCGCCGCCGCAGGCAGGCCCGCCTGGGCCGATTGACCCCCATCGAATACGAGACCATCATGAACCCGGCCGTGAGCCTCGCGGCCTGACACCCCAACTGTCACCTGATCGTGCGGCAGTCCC
>Ga0209487_1004967_pt1 | contig 10059 bp, 13 predicted proteins | sample Poulit2012_FD_187524 | JGI IMG/M metagenome (GOLD analysis project Ga0209487, IMG submission 187524) | Agricultural soil microbial communities from Georgia to study Nitrogen management - Poultry litter 2012 (SPAdes) (version 2) | ecosystem: Environmental > Terrestrial > Soil > Agricultural land... | reverse complement strand
AAAGAATGAGCCGGACCCGTAGTGCGGGTTCGGCTCATTCTTTATCCGGGCTTGCGAGTTGTTAGCTACCATCTCTGCGACCGGCTCGCTGCGCGAAGGCGTCGATTGCTGTGAGAACGAGCGGAGGGCGCCCGTGACGCTTTAAGCCTCGTAGCGCCGCGTCTCGATAACTGAGATCCGCTCCACAATGCGCAGCCGCAGAGTCTCTGGGGCGCGCGATTCACATGAGCGCCGTACCAGCGATCGCACAATCTCTTCCAGTTTTTCCTCGGCTGCACAGGGGTCGCAGTCGGTCAGGTGCTGGCGAATCGCGTTCGCTTCTCCAGATGAAACCTCTTCGTCGAGGTAGGTATATAACTCTTCGAGGCGCCGTTCACAGTGGGCGCGCTTATCGTTGTCACTCATCTTCGCCCTCGTCCGTCACAATTCCACGCTCACGGGCATAGTCAGTCAACATATCGCGTAAGAGCCGGCGTCCGCGGTGCAACCGAGACATAACGGTTCCCACCGGTGTGCCCATAATTTCTGCGATCTCCTTATACGCAAACCCCTCAACATCTGCGAGGTAAACCGCGATCCGGAAATCTTCTGGCAGTTCGGCCAAAGCACGCGTCACATCCGAATCCGGGAGGCGATCAAGCGCCTCCACCTCGGCGGAGCGCAAACCGGTTGGGGTGTGTTGTAAAGAGCGGGCGACCTGCCAATCTTCGACGCCCTCTTGATCGGTTTGCTGCGGTTCGCGCTGCTTCTTGCGGTAGGTATTAATGAAGGTATTGGTTAGAATTCGATAGAGCCACGCCCGCAAATTCGTGCCCGGGCGGTACTGGTGGAAAGCCGCAAACGCTTTGGCGTACGCCTCTTGCACCAGATCTTCGGCATCAGCTGGATTGCGCGTCATGCGCAGCGCCGCGCCATAAAGTTGGTCCAGATAGACGAGCGCGTCACGCTCAAACCGGGCAACACGTTCTTGCGCGGTTTCCTCTTCCGAGGCGCGGTGCACAGTCTCTGAGGTTGGATCGGTCATCACGTTCCAGCCTAGCCCCGCGTCGCCGCGACCACGAAAGGGCACCAGGTGCCCCGGCGGCGCGGCCTGCATCATCATCTGCGTAATTTTGGCTCTCCTTAACCCACTTGCAACTACTTCATCTAACAAAGCACGACCCCTCCTTCATTCCCACAGCCAAGGACAACCGCACGAAAAAGCCCCGGTGTGCGGCGCCGTCCCTAATTGATAGACGCGAAAACGGCACGCGAGTTGGCTGCCTCCCCTCGCGAAAATCGCTCAGACGTAGTAGCAATGGACTATGTCTTTAGTGCGTCGCATTGCTCGGCCCTTGTTGGCCTCGATATTTATTACCGAAGGGATCGATACCCTTCGGCACCCTGAGACGCGCGTGGTGCAAGCGGCACCCGCCGTTGAAAAGGTCTCCCAGCCGCTGGGCGTCACCATCAACGCGAAAACCGCGGTGCGGGTAAACGGCGCCGTCATGGCGGTCGGCGGGCTGATGCTCGCGGCGGGCAAGATGCCGCGGGTAGCCGCGACAACCCTCAGCACCTCCCTGCTGGCCACGACGATTGTGGGGCACCCATTTTGGACGTATAAGGACCCCGAAGAACGCCGCACCCATCGCAAGGCGTTTTCGCGCAATCTCGTCTTTTTGGGTGGTCTCCTGCACGCCGCAGTTGATAAGGACGGCAAGCCATCCCTGTCCTGGCGGCGCCAACACCGCAAAGAAGTGCGTGCCAAACAGGACGATTAACCCCGCGCAAGATCAACGGCTAAGCCGCAAGTTTGCCGCGGGAAGTGGCTCGATAAGGTCAATGGCATGACTTCTGTTGCTTGGCCTGCCCCTACCGCCACTTCCCCGTTGAACGCCACCGTCGTGGTGCCCGGATCTAAGTCGCTGACCAACCGCTATCTGGTGTTGGCCGCCATCGCAGCAGGACCCAGCACACTGCGCCTACCTTTGCGCTCCCGTGATTCCGTTCTCATGGTCGAGGCGCTGCGCGCACTTGGCGTGACCGTGAACGGGTTCGATAACCCGGACGCGGACGAAACTTGGGAACTAATCCCGCCCGCCGAATTCACCACCCCGGCCGAGATTGAGTGCGGCCTGGCCGGAACCGTGATGCGTTTCGTGCCGATCCTCGCCGCCCTAGCTGCTGGTCCCGTGACATTCGACGGCGATGAGCGCGCCCGCGAGCGCCCGATGGGTCCCATCATTCAGGCGCTGCGCGATTTGGGCGTGCGGGTCGAAGATGAAGGACGCGCGGCACTGCCGTTCACGATGCACGGCACCGGGGCGGTAACTGGGGGCGAGATCGAGGTCGACGCCTCGGGCTCGAGCCAGTTTGTTTCCTCGCTTTTACTGGTTGCCCCGCGTTTCGAAAAGGGCATTACGGTGCGCCACACCGGTTCGGTGCTCCCATCTGTTCCCCACATCGATATGACGGTGGAAAACCTGCGCGATTGTGGGGTGCGCGTCGATGTGGAGTACCGCGCGGATGACCCGGCCTCCCCCGTGGCGTGGACCGTGCACCCCGGCCCCGTCGCGCCCCTGGATTTGGATGTCGAACCCGACCTTTCTAACGCTGGCCCCTTTTTGGCGGCTCCCGCCGTGGCCGGCGGTTCCATCACGGTGCCGCGCTGGCCTGCGAAGACAACGCAGGGCGGGGACCGGATGCGCGAACTGCTCACGAAAATGGGCGCGCAGGCCGAGTTGAGCGATGCTGGCTTGACCATCACGGGCACCGGTGACCTCAACGGCATCGACGTCGACATGCACGATGTGGGCGAACTGGCTCCGACCATCGCGGCGGTGGCCACGCTGGCCAAAACACCGTCCCGGTTGCGCGGAATCGCCCACCTGCGCGGTCACGAAACCGACCGTCTCGCGGCGCTGGTGACCGAGATTGAACGTTTAGGTGGCAAGGCCCGCGAACTCGAAGACGGAATCGAGATTTTCCCGGTCGAGAACCTGCAGGGCGCGCGCATGGAAAGCTACGAAGATCACCGCATGGCGACCTTCGCCGCGATTTTGGGGCTCAAGGTTCCCGGTGTTGAGATCGTCAACGTCGAAACCACGGCCAAGACTCTGCCTGATTTCACCCAGCAGTGGACCGACATGCTCGCGGGTAGCGGCGCATGAGATATCGCGACTTCGACGAAGACGATGTGCCCATGCGGCCATCGCGTCGAGGGTCGCGTCCGCGCACCAAGCGTCGTCCGGAGTATTTAGACGCGGTTCCCGGCATGGTCACGGCCATTGACCGCGGACGCATCACGGTGTTGTTAGAGGCCGAGGGCCAGGCCCGCACCGTTATCGCGATTAAGGCCCGCACCCTGGGGCGTAAAGCGCTCGTTGTGGGGGATGAGGTTTCCGTGGTGGGCGATATTTCGGGCCGCCCCGACACGCTGGCGCGCATCATTCGCCTCTCGAAGCGCCGCACAGTTTTACGTCGCACCGCCGATGATGACGATCCTTTCGAGCGCGTGGTTGTCGCCAATGCCGATCAGCTCGTTATCGTCACCGCCCTGGCCAATCCGGAGCCGCGCCAGCGCATGGTGGATCGCTGTCTCGTGGCCGCGTTCGACGCGGGTATGGACGTGCTTTTATGTCTGACGAAAGCCGATCTGGCCCCGGCCGAGGAGTTCGTGGCACCGTATCGGGCGCTGGATGTTCCCTTCGTGACCACCTCGCTGCGCGCGGACGGCACAATTGCCGGCATCGAGCAGGTGCAGGCGGAAATGCGGGGCCGGGTCAGCGTGCTGGTGGGGCACTCCGGGGTGGGGAAATCCACCCTGGTTAACGCTTTGAGCGCCGATGCGCAGCGCGAAACCGGGATCGTAAACGTCACCACGGGCCGCGGGCGCCACACCTCGACCTCGGCGGTGGCTTTCCCGCTCACCGGTGAGGAGGGCTGGGTCATTGATACCCCCGGGATCCGCTCCTTTGGTTTAGCCCACATCGACTTGAATCGCATCATTTCCGCCTTCACCGATCTCGCGCCCGGCGCCGAAATGTGCCCGCGCGGTTGTACCCACGATGCCGATGCGCCCGGCTGCGCACTGGACGCGTGGGTGGATGAGGGCAATGCCGGCGAACATGGCCGCCAGCGCCTGGAATCCCTGCGCCGGGTCTTGGGGTCGCGCTCCGAAACGGACTACTAGCCGCGGGCCTGCCCCGCACCCGGGCCGCGGAGCGATACGGTCAGAACATGATGACAATGCGCGCTGGTTACGCCGATGATTTGCAGTTGGCCCACGTAATTGCCGATCAGGTCGATGCCTTGACGATGTCCCGTTTCAAGGCGATGGACCTGCAAATCGAAACGAAACCCGACGCCACCCCGGTCACCGATGCGGACCGCGCCGCCGAGGAACTAATCCGCGGGCAACTCTCCCGCACCCGCCCGCGCGACGCCGTGATCGGTGAGGAGTTCCCCCAAACCGGAAACTCCACCCGCGAGTGGGTCATCGACCCGATCGACGGAACCAAAAACTTTTTACGCGGGGTGCCCGCTTGGGCGACGCTCATCGCTTTGCTTGTGGACGGCGAGCCAGTAGTTGGTCTCGTGAGTGCGCCAGCGCTTAATCGGCGCTGGTGGGCGGCGGCGGGGACGGGCGCGTGGACGGGCCGCTCGCTTTCGAAGGCGACCCGGATGCACGTATCGGGTGTGAACACCCTCGCCGATTCTTCGCTGTCTTATTCTTCGCTGACGGGCTGGGAAGACCGCGGGATGCTCGATCAGTTCCTGGACCTGACGAAGCGGGTGTGGCGCACCCGCGCCTTTGGCGATTTTTGGTCCTACATGCTGGTGGCAGAGGGGGCCGTGGATTTCGCGGCCGAGCCCGAACTCGCGCTGCACGATATGGCCGCGCTCGTGCCGATCGTGCGCGAAGCGGGGGGCGAATTCACCTCGGTGACCGGCAAGCCGGGCTGCACCGGTGGCTCGGGAATGGCCTCCAATGGCCACCTGCACGCCGACGTGCTGCAGGCCCTGAACGGTTAGCTCGGGCGAAGCCGCGCGTTACGGCGCCGCCCGTGAGTTACGGCGCCAGCGCTTCCCGCTCGGTGACGTCGAACCACAGCAGGTCGAGTTCATCTGCCCGGTTGCGCGCCCCCTCATCGCCCGCGATGGCCTGTGCCACCAGTTCGCGCACGGCGTCGGTATCTTCGTCGACGTGAAAGCTAACCATTTCAATTTCGCTCAGCGGGTGGCGTAACTCCACCGCGCTGGGCAGGTCCGCGCCGGGCATGCCGGCCCGGGCAGCTCCCACCGCATCGTTGGGCACATCCGCGGCGATCACCAGGCGCCGCGGGATCGAGTCCGGGGCGCCCGCGAGCAGGTCGAGGGAGGTGTCGGCGGCGGCCAGGAATGCCGCGTATTCCAGATCTTCGTCACCGTAGGGCTCTGCTGCGTCGCGATTTAGCGTCTCGCGCAATTCATCGGTGACCGCGTGCACTATGCGCCCGCCGGCACCGAATTGTTCGTCGTGGAGTTCGTGCAGGGTGGCAGGTACGTAGATGCGCATGCCCCCAGTTTGGCGCACTTGTTTGTTTCCGCACCCCGCGACGCGCTAATTGCGGGTATTTAACGCATTTAAATCTGCTGTCAGGCGCGCGATTGCTTTCGTGGCGGCGGAGTCGGGGGCAAGTTCCAACACGCTCTTTCCCGCCAGCAGCGCGGCATCGAAGGCGGCGCGGTCTTCGGGAATGGTGTGGGCGGTCGCCACCCCGGCATATCTACGCAAGATCTCTTGCACCGAATCGTGGGGGCCCGATCCGGCTACCGAGGAACGCACGCGGGTGACCGCGGTCAGGAGCCGCTGCGGACTCGCCGTTTCCCGCAGTTCCCCAATTCCGCGCACCAGGCGCGGCATGCCCAACGGGTCGCCCTGGCCCACCGCTACCACCGTGTCTGCGGCCGCGAGCGCGGACAGGGTCGCCCCGTTGCGCTGCGGGGCGCGGGTATCAAACATCAGTTCTTCATCCGTTTCGAGACTAAAACCGCAGTCGATGATCACCCACTGGGCGCTCGCGCGGGCCGTCTTCCACACGTGGTCCAATGCCGTGGGTGTCAGTTCGGGCCACCGGTCGGCGCGCGGGATGCCCACCAGCACGCGCAGCGTCGCCGATATTCCCACCGCCTGCTCTAACAACCCCTCCGGGCTCAACGCGCCGCGCCCCGCCGCGCGCGTGGCGGCAATCAGACCCGAGGCCTCGTCGAGCAGCCCGAGGGCCGGCGCCACCATTCCGCCATAGGGGTCCGCGTCCACGAGCAGCGTGCGCTGGCCGCCGGCGGCTAAGTGGCTCGCGATTTCGATCGCCAGGCTCGTGCGCCCGGGGGCGCCCGCTGGCCCCCAGATCGCGCAAATATTTCCGGCCGGGTGCGCGGCGCCGTCCGAAATCGCCTCGGAAGGTGCCGGCGCGGGAGTCGCAAGCCACTCGTGGGCGGCTTGCAGCGCCTCGGTGACGTCGGCGGCTACGGCGATGCCCTTCTCGGCCGCGACGCGCGCCAGCGGCGCGTGCTGGGCCTGTTCGGTGGGGTCGATAACCAAGATCACGGCGCAGCCGGTGATGGTCATCGAGGTCAGGAAATCCAAATCGATGGGGCAAAACTCGGCCTGAATAATCGCCAGCTGCCCCACGCCCGCGGTGGCGGCCGCGACCAGTTCGGGCCCATCACTGCAACGGCGCGTGACCGTGAATGCCCGATCTGCCTCGAGCGCTTGGAGCAGTTCAATTTCTTGCGGCCCGCGCGCGGCGAGGAGGACCGGTGCGCTCACGGGGTTTCGCCGCCCAACTGGCGCACGAGTTCAACCGATCCGGCACTGGATTTCGCGTGCAGTACGTCCTTGAGGTCATCGAGCGGGATCAGCACCGTCACCGCCTTGCTTCCCGCCAGCGCGAGCGGCCCGGTCTCTTCGCTCACGCCACTGACTTGCAGCCCCTGCGCCAGCAAGCGCGGCTCATCGTCGCTATTGACATCGGATACGTGCCATAAATCCACGACCGTGCCCACTTCCAGACCTTCCTCACTGCTGCCCACACCGACGGAAAAAGTTACCGGCCGCAACTGTGAATTGATTTCATTTGTCAGGGCTGATAGCGGCACGAGTTCCCCCGCGCTGATAGTTCGCGCCAGCCGCGGGTCGCCCTGCCACCAGGTCGCGTCCGTGACTTCGGGGGTGAGGTAGTAGCTCTCGTGGTCTGGGATGCGCACCTCTTTGGTCACCAGGTTGCCGGGCTCGAGCGCGGCGCCCTCGGTCAGGGTGTTCGCGGCGGCGTAGACGGTCACCGTATTGGATGCGGCGTTAATTATTGCGGAACCAAGGCCAATCCCCAGGGCCATCAACACGAATCCGATGATCAGCCGCGGATCACGCCATCCTGGTTTGCGCAGGCGCTGCGCCATTCCATCTTGCGACCACGGGTCGGCAGGCTGCGGTGGGGACGGCGTAGAGGGATGCGAAGTCGTCGCAGTGGTGTTCACATCACCTATCTTGGCGATTTTTTGCGCGGTTGGAGACACTTTTACCCAAATTTGTGGATAACGCCTAATTTCCGCCCCAAAGATGACATGCTTAGCACCATGTCCCGCCGATTTTTGACACTGGCTGATGTAACTGAGGTCTTAAATATTTCTTCCGCCCAGGCCTATGCCCTGGTCCGCTCCGGCGACCTCCCGGCGATCCAGGTGGGCGGGCGCGGCCAGTGGCGCGTGGAAGAAAGCGAACTCGACGCCTATATCGAGCGCGAATATCAGCGCGTGCGCGAGCGGTTCGCGGCTGAGAACGCCACCGAAGTTGAGTAGTTCAGTTCTTATTTAGGACGACGCACAGCGCCTCATGCGCGAGCGTCACCTCCGCGTGACTCGCGCGAGGCTGGCCCGGCAGATGGGTCCGCAGTTGCGCCCAGTCACTGCCTATCTGACCAAACATTCCAAAGAAGTGCTCGCCCGTGGTGTGCACCGCGACGCTGCTGCGATCACGGGCCAAAGCCCGCAATGCGTGCCCCAGCGTCAGCCGATTGGCCGTTGGGCCCGGCGGTGGGCCCGCTGCAGGTTGTAAACCCTCCACCGCCGCGATAGCCCGCGCGGGGATGAGCGCCTCCCCTTCGGAGCTGGTCAGTAAGAGCCACTGGGCATAACAGCGATCCAGCACGCCTTGCACGGCGTGACCGCCAGCGAGGGTGAAGCGCAACTGGTTGCCAATATTGCCGCGCAGGCGATCTTGGAGCGAGATTTCCGCCAACTGGGTGCGGATTTGTTCACGCGTTTCTTGCGCGTCTTGCTGCCGGTACAACGACTCTAGTTCAAGTTCGAGGTCGCGAAACAGGGTTTGCCAGCGCATATTTTTACTCTAATTGCTGCGTCGGACCCGTGGTGGAAGTTATCCACAATTGATGACTTCCCCTTCCCCTAGCAAATTCCATCCATTTAGATCTAGAGTTATCAAACAGCATCAAACAACATCTAATTGGCAATGGAGCATCAATGCGGGGCCAGCAGGTAGGACGACCAACCGGCAACCGGTTGCTACGCGCGTGCGGTATCGGCGTGCTGTGGGCCGCCCTCCTGCTGAGCCTGTTAATTTTGTTGCCGCTTTTGGCGCGCTATGGCGCGCGGCGCACGGATCTGAGTGGGTTTAATGACCCGCTCGCGCTGTTCGCTTATCTCGAGCTCGGGGCCTTGTTTCTCGCCGCCGCGGGGCTCATCTGGCTCACCGGAATCTGCACGTTGCTGCTGATTTGCGCAGCCCTGCGTTCTGGCCAGCGCGTGTGGACGGCGGGAGAAAGGCTCCTTCACACAGTGAGTCCGAAACTCACCCGCAATTTGCTTGCTACCGCACTGGGGGTGGGCATTAGCGCTACCGCGCTCGCCCCGGCCCACGCGGCAACGGAGACCGATCCCTTCGAAATCAACCTCTCGTGGGCCGCCGAGGCGACGGTTCCGGCCGAAAACCTCGGACTGCAGGCGGGCCTCACCGCGGCGCCCGAACCCTCCCCCGCCGCGGAGGCAGAAGAAACCACAACCGTGAGCGTCCGGGCCGGTGATTCGCTGTGGAAGATTGCGCGAAGACAGCTCCCCGACTCCGCGACTAATACGCAAATTGATGCTGCTTGGCGCCAGTGGTACGACCTCAACGCCGAGGTCATTGGCGCCGATCCGGATCTGATTTACCCGGGCATGGTCCTGGTCGCCCCGGAATAATTCCGGGCTCATCCCACGCTTCCCCGTTAGCTTTTAAATTAAGGAAACATCATGCAAACCGCCGTATTGAATCCAAGCACCAAACAGGATCTGCCCTCCGCGCAACTTCCCACGCGCACCATCACCTCACGCGCCCAGACTCGGCGCCTTCCGACCATCGCCAAGAACGCAGTGCTTTTGGCGCAAAGAAAATTGGATTGCTGCGGCGGGAAGTGCGGTATGGAAAGCCCCGACCGCATCGTGGGGAACGTCGCACGAGCAGCCCAAGAGGTCATCAACGGCGCGCGCCCGTTAACGCAGTTGGTTCGCTGGTTGACTTCCGATACCTATGAGGCAATCCGCAAGCGGATGAGTGTTCAGGCGCGTTCCGCCCGTCCGGCCCGGCGCACGGTGACAATCACCAGTTGCCATGTGTGTCGGTTAAACCACGACACGGTGGAAGGCACCGTAATTCTCAGTGATGGCGGGCGGGTTCGCGCCGCGGTCGTGCGCCTAGAAGCGTTTCGGGGTCGGTGGCGCGCCAGCTACCTACAAACGATCTAGCAGGCGCACTGGTGCGCGGCTTCAGGCCCAGCGGCGCGCGGCCGCGGGCACGGCACCACTTTTAAGAAACCGGAACGTTCTTGCCGTGGCAGCGCTTGTACTTTTCGCCGGAACCGCACGGGCACTGCGCATTGCGCGGGGTGCCTTCGAAGGTTTGCCCATCGCCAGCCTGATCATTGCGCACGGTCTTCACCTGCGCCTCATCAGAGCCGGCCTCACCCGGCGCGGAATACTGCAGCTGCTGGGGCGTGGTGGGGCCACCAAGTTTCGCGGCGGCCGCGGCGGCTTCTTCGTCTTCCT
>Ga0209487_1004966_pt1 | contig 10059 bp, 9 predicted proteins | sample Poulit2012_FD_187524 | JGI IMG/M metagenome (GOLD analysis project Ga0209487, IMG submission 187524) | Agricultural soil microbial communities from Georgia to study Nitrogen management - Poultry litter 2012 (SPAdes) (version 2) | ecosystem: Environmental > Terrestrial > Soil > Agricultural land... | reverse complement strand
CGCCGTCGTGGCGGGAATGGTTATCGCGGCCACCACGAGCGCCGCGCCACCCCCGAAAGCGGTAAGTTTCCTACGCATTAATAGTCCTCTCCGCAGGGCCGCTCATATTTGAGCAGCACGAATTGCTTGAATCCCCGGGAGGTTAACAAGGGGGTATTAAATAAAGCTTAAAAACGCTTAAACAGGTCAGCGGGGGCGCAGGGCCTGGCGCATCGGTTGTAACTTCGCTTCCGATTCCGCGAGCTCCGTTTGCGGGTCAGATGCTGCGACGATTCCACAGCCAGCAAAGAGCCGCACCTGATTGGGATCTTCCTCGCTAATGACGGCGCTGCGCAGGGCAATTCCCCATTCACCATCCCCGCTGGCGTCAATCCAACCCACCGGGCCGGCATAGCGGTCCCGATCCATGCCTTCTATTTCGGCGATGGCCGCATCGGCGACCGGCGTCGGGGTCCCGCACACCGCAGCTGAGGGGTGCAGCGCAGCGGCGAGTTCCAAACTGGAGGTCCCGGGCGCATCGGCGCGCAAAACGCCGGTGACGTCACTGGCTAAGTGCATGACATTGGGCAGGTGTAACACGAACGGCGCATCGGGCACGTTCATCGAATCGCATACCGGCTCTAAAACGTCTGCGACGGAGCGCACCGAGTATTCGTGTTCTTCCAGATCCTTCGACGACCGGGCGAGGGTCGCCGCATGGGTGAGGTCGGCCTCGTCATTGCCCGTGCGCTGGATGGTTCCAGCCAATACGCGGGAGGTAACCAGGCCCTTTTCGCTGCGAAGCAGCATTTCCGGGGTGGCTCCGATCATTCCGCGCACGTGGAATGTCCAGCACGTGGGGTACTGGTCGCTGAGCTGTTCTAATATCCAGCGCGGGTCCACTTCACCCTCGGTGCGCGCTAGCACATCGCGGGCGAGGACGACCTTGTCGATTTCACCGGTTTCGATGCGCTCGATGGCGGCCGAGACTTTTTCGCGCCACTCGGCAGGGGCGACAGCACCGGGTCGAAACTCGACCCGTCCCGGCGCGGTCACCGGCTCTACCGTGCGGGCCGCGAGGTCCACACTGCCGGCCAGTTGCGCCGTCGTACCAATGGTGGTGATCCAGGTGGTGTCGCCCTTACGGCCCAGCACCACCTCGGGCACCACGAGCGTCGACTCAGACTCGGAATGGTCGGCGAAAGCGAAAGTGCCAAATGCGATGGGCCCGGTGCCCGGATGATTTACTTCATCGCGCACGATCGCGTGTTCGCTTAAGTCCCGCCACCACTGGGCGGCTTGCGAAAACCGGGCGGCGCCGTGGGTGGTGATGCGCGTAACTTCACCCCAGCCGACGATCCCTTCGCCGTGACGAATCCACGCCAGAGCGTCGTGGCGCGGGAGGGCGGTCAGGAGCGCGAGATCAGCGGAGGGACCGTCAAGTGCGACGGTGCGCGCCACCAAGGGCGCAACAGCGGGCGCAATATCGCCCGACGAAGTGATCGACATTCGAAGTCTTCTAGGAAAAGTAATTGGTCAGTTGAGGCAGATTGGTGGCCAAAAGCTGGCGGCTTGAGTCTACCTGGCGGCCGCTCGCCGCGAAGCGGTGACCGGATCACGTAACTCGAACCAGTAGCGGGTCGTGGCGGCGGCGAGCATGGGCGCCAAGATCATCAGGGTGATGAATGCCAGCGCCACCCCGGAATCATTGGTGAACACGGCGATGGATATTCCGATCAGGGCCGAGATCACGCCGGCGCGCAAGAGCGGGAACGCCGCATAGAGTTCGTCGAGGGCTCCGATCTTCCAGTGGGCCGGGAACGCCACCATAGTCGCTAAAAGGCCCGTAATTAGCAGCGCAATTAGCGTCATTATGAGGTTCTCGCTCACGATGGTGAAGCTGGCCTCGATCTTGCGCCACAGCATGGGCACTAGTTCGCCTTGGCCCACGCGGGCGATGAATCGTCCCAGGTGGGCGCGCTGTTCGGGTGGTTGGGCGAAGTCGATGAGCGCGGAGACGGCGAACACAAAAATGCCTCCGAAAATCATGAAGCCCAGCCCGGAGCGGGTGATTTTCACCTTTGACACCAGAAGCGCGAGCACGATGAATCCCGGGACAGCCGCGATCGTGCCACCCACATTCGCTCCGGCCGCGGGCGAGGCGACGAGAACGGTGAATATTGCTCCCGAGACCACCATCGCGATGGTGGCTACCCGAGGGGAGAACCGGGTTTGCAGCGGCCGGGAAATGATCGCGAGCCCGACGAGCGAGCCGGTGTATGCCAGCGTGAACGGCGGATTAGAAATTCCGTAGAACCGGCCCGCCACGAGCGGGGTATCGCCCAGCGGAGACACCCATTGGAGCGCTGCCCCAGTTGCGGAATCGACTAACAGCACGACTGCCGTAATGAGGCCCGCTGCCGCGACCGGCCCGAGCGGGTGGCTCCGCCATGGTCCCAGGAGCACGATCGCGCTCAATACGGCCCAGGAAAACAAAATCGCCGCTATCAACCCCGCACCCAGCCCGAGGCCAGGGAGGTTGGTCCAGGGCAGGCCCGAGCCCACGAATGTGGCCAGCGGGGCAATGGCAAGTGCCGCGAAGAACCGCCACAGCGCGCCAGGTATTCCGCCCCGCCTCGCCCCCGGGCTTCCGGCCGAGCGGCGTCCCAGCACCAGGGCAGCGGCCAGTCCGAGCAGATTTAGCGCGCCCAGGGTGACCATGAGCGGGGCGAGGGAATCGCGAATCACGTGTGATGCGGCGTCATCCGTTGCCAGTTTCTCGACCGCTCCCGTCGTTTCACCGCGCTCACCTGAGGCATGTGCGGGGGAGCCAACCGCGTCGATTGCGGCCGCAATTCCCAGGGCATCGCGCAGCGTCGGGTTTAAATCGGTTAGGTGTAAGACGCCTTCCCGCCGCGTCGATTCGGCGCGCAACCAGTGGGCCCCCGTCTCGGCGCCCGCTTCCGCCAAGACGGTCAAATGCGCGGTGGAACTCGTTCCGCCGGGCCCGAAGAGCAAGATGCGCGGTTGCGGGCCGGGCTCCGTCGCCAGTACACCGAGTAAGTGCCCAATTTGGTCGTCAATTGCGGCGAGCTGTTCGGCGCGGGGAGCGTCATTAATTTGGGACGACGTCTCGCCCCCGGGTGCAGGCGTTTGGTCTGCAAATCCCGGCTCTGAGATGTTCCCGGCATCTACTACGAGCAAATCGCTGACGGTGGCTTCACCCCTTTCAAGCGCCGCGAGATAGGAGGCCACATCCGGGTAGTACGGCGCGGTGGCGCCCGTTTCGTCGACGAGGGTCAGCGCGGCTCCGATGCCCACGGCGGTGGCATTCAGGTTGGCCAATTGCACGTCGGTGCCAAACTCACCCAGGTGGGGGCGCCACCCAAATTCATCGTTTACCGCGGATATCTCTTCCAAATCGACGGCGGGCTGGGCGCCGGTGAGCTGCAGTGCCGGGGGCAGTGCGCACACCGGGTCGGTGCCGCGCTCGCCCGCCAGGGTGCGGCGCCCGGTTGCCAAAGTGAGCCACCCATCGGCGGGACAGGTGATTTCCCCCTGCGTGCGCACCGAAAGTGAACTGAGGTCCGCGCTGTCGACCAGGTCAAATAGCGCGGGCGTCTTTTCGGCCGTGATGTCACCCCAAAGCAGGCCGCCAATCCCGATAACCACCACCGGGCCTTCGGTGGTCGCCGCAGGCTGCGCGGGTGCGGATGGGGTGGAAGCCGCCGCGCTGGCGCTAAATCCGCTGAGGATTAGTAGCACGCCCAAGCAGGCGACGGTCATCTTATGGAACCTGGTCACATGAGCCAGATTAGAGCGTGGAACCATACAAGTCATGACTCGAGCGGGACTGGATAAGAAGCCAGTAGATGTAGCGACCATGTTTGACGCGGTCGCGCGGCGCTATGACCTCACCAATGCGGTGATGACGTTCGGGCAAGATCGCCGCTGGCGCAAAGAGACGGTGCGCGCCGTCGGAGCTAAGCCCGGGCAGCGAGTCCTCGATCTAGCAGCCGGCACCGGCGTGTCGAGTGAGGAATATTTACGTAACGGCGTTCAGGTCGTGCCCTGCGACTTCTCGATCGGCATGCTCGCCCAAGGGCGCCGCCGCAATGCGCGCCTCCCCTTCGTGGCGGGCGACGCAATGCAGCTGCCATTTGCCGATAACTCTTTCGATGCGGTGACCATTTCCTACGGCCTGCGCAATATCTCCGACACGCGCGCGGGCTTGAGCGAAATGCTGCGCGTGACCAAACCCGGCGGCCGCATCGTGATCGCCGAGTTCTCAACCCCCACCTGGGGGCTCTTTCGCACCGTTTATATGGAATACATCATGCGCGCCCTGCCGGCGATGGCGCGCGCGGTGTCTTCCAACCCTGAGGCCTATGTTTACCTCGCCGAGTCCATCCGCGAGTGGCCCGCTCAACTGGAGCTGGGCCGCCTCATAAAGCAGGTGGGATGGCAGCGGGTGCAGTACCGCAATCTCATGGGCGGGATCGTTGCACTCCACCGCGGCTTCAAAGCTGACACGCAACAGACGCCGTCCGAAATCAAAAAGGGTGAGGTATGCCTAACATGACCCTGACGCCCGCGCTGCGTAGACTCTCTAGCGGCGAAGTAGTGAATGTAATCACAAGCGCAACCGAGTTCAATCAGTAGTGAAGAGGTATCTGTGACGTCCACATCCGCACCTATCGATGATGCTGACGTCATCGTCGTGGGTGCTGGGCCAGGCGGTTCCACCGCCGGCTATTACCTTGCGCGCGCCGGATTAAACGCCCTGGTCTTAGAAAAAGCCTCATTCCCCCGCGATAAAATCTGCGGCGATGGCCTCACCCCGCGGGCCGTGAGCGAACTCGTCTCCATGGGCGTGGACATCACCGGCGACGGCTGGATGAAAAACCGCGGCCTGCGCGTCCACGGCGGCGGCCACACCATTGAAGTCCCGTGGCCCACCATGGCGTCCTACCCCGACTTCGGCCTCGTCCGCCCCCGAAAAGACTTCGACGCGCTGCTGGCAAACCATGCGCGCCAAGCCGGCGCCCGCGTCCAAGAACGCACCAACGTCACCGGGCCGATCCTCCACGAGCGCACAGGCCGCGTCGTCGGTGTGCAAGCCCGCCTGCTGGATGAAAACGGCCGGCGCACCGGCGAAGAAGTCGAATACCGCGCGCCACTCGTTATCGCTGCAGACGGCGTCTCGGCCCGCATGGCATTGGCGCTCGGAATCGAAAAGCGCGATAACCGCCCGATGGGCGTGGCGGTGCGCACCTACTTCAAGACCCCGCTCCACGATGAGGAGTGGATGGAAAGCCACCTCGAACTGTGGGATGGCGAACGGGGCAACTCCAATCTTTTGCCCGGCTATGGCTGGGTTTTCCCCGCTGGCGACGGCACCGCGAACGTTGGTTTGGGCTCGGTCAGTTCGACCGCCACCGCCACCAAGTTGGACTACCGCGACCTCTTTAAGCGCTGGATCGCCCACACTCCCGAAGAGTGGGGATTCACCGAAGAAAACCAGGTCGGGCCGGTGCGCGGGGCCGCATTGCCCATGGCGTTCAACCGCAAACCGCTATACCGCAAGGGCATGATGCTCATCGGCGATGCGGGCGGCATGGTCAGCCCCTTCAACGGGGAGGGCATCGCCTACGCGATGAAGGCGGCCCGCACCGCAGCCGAGATTGCCGCGCAATCCCTCGTGCGCCCCGATGCATATCAGCGCGAGAAGACCCTGCGACGCTACCCGGAGATCATGGCGCAGGAACTGGGCGGCTATTTTAATCTGGGTCGCGTATTTGTGCGGATCATCGAACACCCCGAGGCAATGCGTTTCTTGACTCGCTACGGGCTGCCGCGCCCCACACTTATGAAATTGACCATGAAGCTCCTCGCTGACAGTTACGAATCACATGGTGGCGACAGCTTCGACCGGCTGATAGCAGGCCTGGCACGGATTGCTCCCAAATCATGAGGGGTACCGTTGCAATGCCCGCTAGAGGTGACACCATTAGGTACCGAGGCCCGAATCAATCAGTGGATTCTCGGCCAGCAAGGAAGGACGATCAGGCGTGAACCCGTACATACCGATCCTGGCAATGATGGCCGTCGGTGTCGGCTTTGCTGTGCTGACGATTGTCATGAACGCACTGCTGGGGCCCAAGCGCTATAACCGCGCCAAGCTCGAAGCCTATGAGTGTGGAATCGACCCCAGCCCCAACGCGGTGGGCGGCGGACGCTTCCCGATTAAGTATTACCTCGTCGCGATGACGTTCATCATCTTCGACATCGAGGTCGTCTTCTTATACCCGTGGGCGGTCGCTTTCACCGAGCTTGCCTGGTTCGGCTTGATCGCCATGTTCGGATTTATTGCAATTATTTTGGTGCCCTTCGCCTATGAGTGGCGTCGCGGCGGCTTCGAGTGGGTCTGAGCGGAGGAATTATGGGCCTTGAGGAAAAGCTTCCAGCAGGCTTTCTGCTGACCACGGTTGAGTCGCTAGCAGGTTGGATTCGTAAATCATCCATGTGGCCGGCGACCTTCGGGTTGGCATGCTGCGCGATTGAGATGATGACTTCGGGTGCGCCCCGGTTCGACCTCGCGCGCTTCGGCATGGAGGTCTTCCGGGCGTCGCCGCGCCAGGCGGACCTGATGATCGTGGCCGGTCGGGTGAGCCAGAAGATGGCTCCCGTCCTGCGCCAGATCTACGACCAGATGGCCGAGCCGAAGTGGGTGCTGTCGATGGGTGTTTGCGCCTCATCGGGCGGCATGTTTAACAACTACGCAATCCTGCAGGGCGTCGACCACGTCGTACCGGTCGATATTTACCTGCCCGGCTGCCCGCCCCGCCCCGAAATGCTCATCAATGCGCTGCTGGAACTGCATAAGCAGGTTCAGAACATGCCGCTGGGCGTGAACCGCGTGGAGGCGGCTCGCGCCGTCGAAGAGGCCGCCATGAAGGCTGAGCCGACCTCGCACATGAAGGGACTGCTCGCGTGAGTGACAAGCCCAAAAAGGACGACCAAGAGCGGGTAGACGCGGCCGAAACCGTTAAGCCCGGTGTTGAGGGTGGCGACGCGCTGGTGACCGGCGCGCCCACCGAGACCGCGCTCGAAGCGGGCACCCAGGCCGGGGAAAACATCGTCGACGTGCGCAAGGGCATGTTCGGCGTCACCGGTTCGGGCGACACCTCCGGCTACGGCGGGCTCGTGCGCACCGTGGCCATGCCCGGTAATAGCCAGCGCCCGTTTGGCGGCTGGTTCGATGAGGTCGTCGACGTTTTAGAAGAAATTTTGGACGGCGACTCGGGCCCGGGTTTTGACGCTGCAATTGAGCAGATTGTCGTGGACCGCGGTGAGTTGACCCTGTATGTGCGCCGGGAGCATTTGCTGGCAGTGCTGCAGCCCCTGCGCGATGATCAAGACCTGCGTTTTGAGATGAGCGCGGGCGTTTCGGGCGTGCACTACCCGCATGAGACGGGCCGCGAGCTGCACTCCGTAATGCACCTGCTGTCAATTACGCACTCGCGCCGCATCCGCGTTGAAACCGCAGTGCCCGATTCCGATCCGCATCTGCCATCCTCGGTGCATCTTTACCCGACGAATGACTGGCACGAACGCGAAACCTGGGACTTCTTCGGCATCGTCTATGACGGCCACCCGGCCCTCGCTCGGATCCAAATGCCCGATGACTGGCCCGGTCACCCGCAGCGCAAGGACTACCCGCTCGGCGGCATCCCGGTTGAGTACAAGGGCGCAACTATCCCGGCTCCTGATAATCGGAGGTCGTACAACTGATGAGCGAGCAAACAAATCAGGACTTCTTCGCTCCCAATGTGGATACCGAGGCCAGCGACTACCGCTCGTACACCATTGAAGGTGGCGACTGGACCGATGTAGCCGAAGAGGCCGCGCGGCTCGGTGAAGAGCGCATTGTCGTCAACATGGGCCCGCAGCACCCCTCGACGCACGGTGTTTTGCGGCTCATCCTGGAAATTGACGGTGAAACGGTCACCGAAGCCCGCTGCGGCATCGGCTACCTGCACACCGGCATTGAAAAGAACATGGAGTTCCGCACCTGGACTCAGGGCGTGACGTTTTGCACCCGCATGGACTACCTCGCACCGTTCTTCCAAGAGGTCGCCTATTGCCTGGCAGTTGAGCGCCTCCTCGGGGTAGCCGACGACGTTCCGGAGCGCGCGCAGGTTATTCGCGTTTTGATGATGGAACTCAACCGCGTTGGTTCCCACCTCATTGCCCTCGCTACGGGCGGTATGGAACTGGGCGCGACCACCGTTATGACGGTCGGATTCCGCGAGCGTGAAGACATTTTGCGCATCTTTGAACAGATCACCGGACTGCGCATGAACCACGCCTATGTGCGTCCCGGCGGCGTGGCACAGGATATTCCCCCGGGCTCCATTGAATTCATTCGCGAAAAGATTCCGAGCTTGACCAAGGGCGTCCAGGAACTTGAGTCGCTCCTGAACGAGACCGCCACGGTCAAGATGCGCCTGAAGGACGTTGGGCATCTATCGCTCGCCGGCTGTATCGCCTTGGGTATCACGGGGCCGGTATTGCGGTCCACGGGTCTGCCCCATGATATTCGGAAGTCTGAGCCGTACTGCGGCTACGAGACCTATGACTTCGATGTCATCACCCGCGAGGGCGCTGACGCCTACGACCGCATGCGCATTCGCATCGATGAATGCTACGAATCGCTCAAGATCGTGCAGCAGGCACTTGATCGCCTCGAAGCGATGGGGCCGGGCCCAGTAATGGTTGCCGACAAGAAGATCGCTTGGCCCGCCCAGTTGGCTATCGGCTCCGACGGAATGGGCAACTCGCTCGATCACATTCGTGAAATCATGGGCCAGTCCATGGAAGCCCTCATCCACCACTTCAAATTGGTTACCGAAGGCTTCCGCGTCCCGGCCGGCCAGGTCTATCAGGCTGTGGAACACCCGCGCGGTGAACTGGGAGTGCACTTGGTTTCGGACGGCGGAACGCGTCCCTACCGGGCACACTTCCGCGATCCGTCATTTACAAACTTGCAAGCAATGTCTGCAATGTGCGAGGGCGGTCAAGTCGCTGACGTCGTCGTTGCGGTGGCATCGCTCGACCCGGTTATGGGAGGGGTGGACCGCTAATGGCTTATGACGCAGAAACGCTAAAGCAGCTCGAAGCTGATGCGGCAGAAATTATCAGTCGCTATCCGCAAAAGCGATCCGCTTTGCTACCCCTGCTGCACCTGGTGCAGTCGGTAGACGGATTCGTTTCGCCCGACGGCATTCAATTTTGCTCGCGCGTGTTAGAACTCGACCCGCCGGAGGTTTCCGCCGTGGCGACGTTCTACACCCAGTACAAGCGCAAGCCCAATGGCCGCTACACCGTTGGTGTTTGCACCAATACGCTGTGCGCCGTTATGGGTGGCGACGCGATCTTTGATGAACTCAGCCATCACCTGGGCATCGGCAACGATGAAACCACTGAAGACGGCGCGATCACGCTTGAACGCGTTGAATGCAACGCGGCCTGCGATTACGCCCCCGTCGTCATGGTGAACTGGGAATTCTTCGATAACCAGACACCCGAGACCATGACCGAAACGGTCGATAAACTGCGGGCCGGTGACGCGGTTACTCCCACCCGCGGCGCCGATCAGGTCGTGGAGTTCAAGGAAGCATCACGAATTTTGGCCGGTTTTAATGACGGCCGCGCGAGCCAGGGCCCGTCCGCGGGTCCCGCATCACTGCGCGGTTTGGAACTGGCGCGTGAAAAGAACTGGGAAGCGCCGGCGCAGCCGCAGAGCGCCTCTGCCGCAGCGGACGGCTCAGCACCAGAAACCGGCGGGGAACACTCTTCGGCAGAAGCTCCTGCTGATACCGGCAACGGCGAAAGAAAGGCGTAGGGCATGAGCGAGAATCAGTCAAGTGCAACTTTGACTCCCGTTCTGTCGGCGCGATGGGACCGCGATGAGTCGTGGACTCTAGCTTCTTACGTCCAAGACGGCGGCTATGACCAGTTCAAGCGCGCGCTGAAGATTGATCCAGCCGAACTCACCGAAATGGTGAAGAGCGCTGG
>Ga0209487_1004965_pt1 | contig 10061 bp, 9 predicted proteins | sample Poulit2012_FD_187524 | JGI IMG/M metagenome (GOLD analysis project Ga0209487, IMG submission 187524) | Agricultural soil microbial communities from Georgia to study Nitrogen management - Poultry litter 2012 (SPAdes) (version 2) | ecosystem: Environmental > Terrestrial > Soil > Agricultural land... | reverse complement strand
TCGTTTGTGAGGCGGCGCTTGCAGTGGCGTATCCGTCAATTTTCTTTTTACACGTGCCCCATATTATCGTTGTGGTATTTTGCGCTTTTGTTGGTGCATATGCCTCTCAACACGCGGCGAATGCATAGCAGCCACACCGCTTGGCCGCTCCAGGCCCCGGCTAAACTCCTCTAGACGTTGCCGGACATAATTCTTATAGATACGGACGTTGAGGCTGTATGAAATTTATCCTGATCGTATTCACTGCAGCCGTTCTAAGCGCTTGTGGCTCACTAACGACGGTAGGAAGCTCTAATCAAGAAATCGCTTCCAGCCTCAAAAGACAGGGCACCTACTGCGAGAATATACCCAGAGTATACAGTGGCGTTGCATATGACTTTTGCCACCTCCACTCAAGCCGCGACAGGGTTTATATTGATTGGTACTTGGGATTCTATCTAATTGACGGTCTCGCGTCGGGATTGGTAGACACCATGCTGCTCCCCTACACAAGCTACAAACAGTACAAGGATGGTAGCCTCAGTATTGAGTAAGGAAATTTAGATTTATAACCAAGCGAATCATTACGCAGCCTGCCCTCCCGCGGATGCTCGCAAGCTCGCACTGGTGTGTACGTCGTTAGGGAAAAATAATGCAGCTTTTTGAATCAAGACAATGCAGAGATCGGGCCGCCTCGCTCTTCAGCGAGTGGAAGGTAAAAATTGAAGCCAAGGTTCCTTTCGCAATCGTTGAACACGTAGGTTCGACCGCCATACATGGTGCGCTTACTAAAGGTGATATCGATCTATATGTTGAAGTACCTAGAGAAACGCATGCAGCAGCTATCTCAATAATTGAAACGATGGGGTTTAAAGTAAAGCAGGACACCCACCGAGACTCTGAGCTTTGCATGCTTGAGCATCACGACATTACGGACTTAGCCATTCAGGTTGTTGCTCGCGGGTCCAAGTACTCACTTTTCCTGAAATTCAGGGACGCCCTGAACCGTAGTAAGCATCTAGTTGCGCAGTATAATGCCTTGAAGCAAAGCTCTGTCGACGTTACGCAAGAGCAGTACCGTGAAATCAAATCTCAGTTTATCAAAGGTGTGATAGGTGACCTTTGATAAGCAAATGCTGGCTGTTCCAGCAGGAGTCTAAGGAGTCGATCCTGGCGCTGCAGGGCCTGCTAATGTTGGTTACACGCGATTAACAAGGTGGACGGAAGAACGCATTAAGCGCCAGCTAGAGCGTCTTCGTTTATGTCTGAGTTTATGTCTAAGCGTTGTGATTCCAGTTGCTTCTGCGCATACCGCTTTGGTGGCAGGCCGACATGACGGTTAAACGCGACACTGAATGAGCTTGCGCAGCTGTAGCCGACGGACTCCGCAACCTGAGCGACACCCACTTTTTCCCGCCGTAGCATGTTTTTCGCCAAAGCCATGCGCCAGCCGAGCAAGTATTCCATCGGCGGGACGCCTACCGCGTCGTTAAAGCGCTCAAAAAATGCCGAACGAGAGAGAGCTGCCTTTTTTGCTAACTCTGCAACCGTCCAAGCTCGGGCCGGACTCTCGTGCATTGCGCGTATCGCGGTAGCGAGGCGCTCATCGGCCAGTCCGCGTAAGAGACCTGGTGACGCATCAGTTCCCGCCGTGGACCGGAGCGCTTCAATTAACAAAACCTCTAATAATCTTGCGAGAATAACATCGCGCGCAGGGCGTCGTCCGCCGGACTCGTCTGCGACCAGTTGCACAAGTGTGCTTAACCTCTTTTCGCCTCGGATATGCACGAGTTGCGGAAGTAGAGAAACGAGTAAGGCAGCGTCCGGCGAGCCGAAGGCGCAGTGGCCCACCAGCAACAGAACGTCAGGCGGTCCGTTTTGAACGCCGAGCCTGAACTGTCCATTAGGCTGTTTGACGGGCACTGTTTGTAAATTCGGCGATGTTACCGGATCAAGGCTCCACATCGAGAAGTCATACGCTGCGGGAATTAGAATAAAATCGCCTGCCTGTAGCAGGATCGGCTCGCATCCGTCGACAGCCAGACGACACGAACCGTCAAGGATGACGCAGTAGAAAGGCGCCCCTGCTTCCGAGCGGCAAATACGCCAAGAGCCAGCGCCGCCGACTACTTTCGAGAACTGGGCGCTGGGTTGCAGAAGAGTGACTATTTCAGTCAGTGGATCAATCAATTCAGGACTCCTGACAACAAAACCCGGACTCAACATTATATAAAGTCCACCCTTCTCCGTCCATCATATCCTTACCGCAAACCAACGTAAGGAACTGCTATGAAGTACGACGCGTCATCTTCCGTAAAAACCGTGATGATAACCGGATGTTCATCCGGGTTCGGCCTCGAAACCTCCCGTTACTTTCTCGATCGTGGCTGGAACGTCATCGCCACGATGCGTACGCCGCGCAAAGACGTTCTGCCCAATTCCGACCGCCTGCGTATGCTCACTCTCGATGTCACCGATTCCGAAAGCATTCGACAAGCCGTGGATGCCGCCGGCCCGATCGACGTTTTGGTCAATAACGCCGGCATTGGTTTGATAGGAGCACTGGAAGGTACCTCAATGGAAACCGCCCGCCAGATCTTTGAGACCAACACAATTGGCACTATGGCCGTAACTCAAGCGGTATTGCCGCAGTTTCGGCAACGGAATGCAGGAGTCATCGTAAATATTACTTCTAGCGTAGTTTTAAAACCGTTCCCCCTGCTTTCTGTATACACCGCGAGCAAGGCTGCGATTACGGCGTTCACTGAATCACTAGCGCTGGAGCTACACCCCTTTAACATAAGAGTTAGCCTAGTGGAGCCCGGCCGGTCGCCCGAGACCCGCTTCGGTGAAAACGCAAAGCCTCTGATGCAGGGCAGCTTTCCCGCCGCATACGCCGACTTTGCGGATACTGTTTTAGCCAGACTCGCGGATCAGTCGGCTGAGGTTACGCGGGCGCTGGATGTAGCAGAAGTGGTATGGCACGCCGCAAACGAACCAACGTGCCCAATGCGAATGACCGCGGGCGCTGACGCTGCGGCGCTATCCGAGGCGCTCTGACGACAAAACGCCCAACCCCGTATGCTGATGTTAAACCAGCACACGGGGTTGGGCGTTTTAGATTTATCTATGGCTAAATAGTAAAGCCCGATCAGCTATCCGTTTCGTCGGCGTCGATTTGCTCTTGAATTTCGGTGTGACTATCGTGGCGCACGTCTTCACCGCGGACCAGGTATACGACGTACTGGGCCAGGTTGCGGGCGTGATCGCCGATGCGCTCCAGTGCGCGCAGGGACCATAGAACATTCAAGGCGCGGGAAATTCGTCTGGGGTCTTCCATCATGTAGGTGATCATTTCCCGCACGGCACTGTTGTATTCCAGGTCCACGGTTTTGTCCGTGGCAACGACTTTTACCGCCAGGTCCATGTCCAGGCGAGCAAAGGCATCGAGGGCATCACGCAGCATGCGCGAGACTTTGTCACCGATGTGGCGAATTTCTACTAAACCTCGCGATACGGTGCCCTCGGCGCTCAAGGCAATCGCCTGGCGGGAAATTTTGCTGGCTTCATCGCCCACCCGCTCCAGGTCGGTGATGGCTTTGGTGACCACCACCACCAGACGCAGATCGCGGGCGGCAGGTTGACGACGGGCCAGAATACGCACGCATTCCTCGTCGATGGAAACTTCCATGCGGTTTACTTTGTGGTCGCCCTCCACCACTCTATTCGCACGCTCCACGTCCGCTTCGATCAATGACCGGATGGCGTCATTGACCTGGCGCTGGACCATTCCGCCCATCTCGGCCAGTTGAGTTCGTATTTCGTTCAGCTCAGCGTTGTATTGCTGGGAAATATGATTTCTTTGATTCGTGATATCCATCGCGACGCTCCCTTAGCCGTAACGGCCGGTGATGTAATCTTCGGTTTGAATCTGTTTCGGGTTTGTGAAAATGGTATCCGTATCCCCATACTCCACCAGATCGCCCATGTACATAAAGGCGGTGTAATCGGACACCCGTGCCGCCTGCTGCATATTGTGGGTAACGATCACAATCGTGTATTTATCTTTGAGCTCGTTGATCAGCTCTTCAATCTTCAGCGTGGAAATCGGGTCCAAGGCCGAGGCCGGCTCGTCCAATAAAATCACTTCTGGCTCGATGGCAATGGCCCGGGCGATGACCAAGCGCTGTTGCTGTCCACCTGACAAACTGAAGGCACTCTCCTGTAGCCGGTCCTTCACCTCATCCCACAAGGCGGCCCGTTGCAAAGAAGCCTCCACCACTTCATCCAGTACACGGCGCGAGTTGACGCCCTGCAGCCGCAGGCCGAAGGCGACATTTTCGTAAATGCTTTTCGGAAAGGGGTTGGGCTTTTGAAACACCATACCCACCCGGCGGCGCAGCTCGGCCACATCCACTGAGTGATGATAAATATCCTCACCGTCGAGAAGAATCTGGCCCTGTACCCGACAGCCATCGATCAGGTCATTCATCCGGTTGAGGCAGCGCAGCAAGGTGGACTTACCGCAGCCACTGGGCCCGATAAACGCCGTGACGCGTTTTTCGGGTATATCCAGATCGATGCCGTTCAATGCCCGATCTGTGCCGTAAAACAGTTGCAAGTCCCGGAGGCTGAGGCTGATTTTTTCATCACCCGTGCTCTGTGCCCGGCGAAAATTCTCGCGCAAGGTTTGTACACCCACTGATTGCGCTCGCTGTGTTTCAGACGGTTCGTTCATACTCTTACCCACGTTAAAAAATAGTTGAATCTTGTGGCAAACCCGGCTTAGTCACTTTCCATGCGGTATTTTTCCCGCAGACGGTTTCGAATTACCATGGCGGCCAAATTCAGTACCACAATTAAAAACACCAGCACCATGGCGGTGGCATACACCAACGGCCGGCCCGCCTCTACGTTAGGGCTTTGGAAACCCACATCAAAAATGTGGAAGCCCAGGTGCATGAAAGCGCGGTCCAGGTGCAAAAATGGATAGTTACCATCCAGCGGCAGACTCGGGGCCATTTTCACCACGCCCACCAGCATGAGCGGCGCCACTTCTCCCGCGGCGCGGGCCACGGCCAGAATTAACCCAGTCATCATGGCCGGTGCGGCCAAAGGCACTACGGTACGCCACAAAGTCTCGGCCTTGGTGGCGCCCAGTGCGAGGCTGCCGTCGCGAATACTGCGCGGAATTCGGGACAGTCCCTCCTCGGTGGAGACAATCACCACGGGAAGCGTAAGCAGCGCCAGAGTCAGGGAAGCCCAGATCAGCGCCGGACTGCCAAAGGTGGGCGACGGCAGGGTTTCCCGGTAAAACATTTCATCGATACTGCCGCCCAGAAAGTAAACAAAAAATCCCAGACCAAAAACCCCGAACACTATCGATGGTACGCCAGCCAGGTTATTCACGGAGATACGAATCAGCTGCGTGATCGGGCCCTGTTTGGCGTACTCACGCAGATAAATGGCCGCCAGCACGCCAAAGGGTGTGACCACGATGGACATAAGCAGCACCATCAATACCGTGCCATAGATGGCGGGCAGGATGCCGCCTTCGGTATTGGCTTCGCGGGGATAGCCGCTGATAAAGTCCCAGAAACTACGCGCGTAATGGCCCATTTTCTGGAAGATGTTCATTTCATTGGGGCGCCAGCCATGCACCAGGGTGTTGAACGGCAGGGTTCTAACCTGCCCTTCCATGGTTTCCATGGTGATCGCGTAGCGGGACAGCTCGGCACGCAGTTCGTTACGGCGCTCCGCCAATACCGCATACTGCTCATCCAGCTCGGCGCGCCTTTGCGCAATCGATTGCCGGGCCTCGGCGCGTTCCTGATCGGTTATATTTTCGTTGAGCTCCAATGCCCGCTCTTGTCGGCGCAGTTGCTCCATGCGGAAGTTAACATCGCCAATTTCTCCGCGCTCAATGCCATTGAGCTCACGCACACCTTTAGCCGTATCTCGTAAGGTGCGCTCAAAAGCGGTGCGCGCCTCGGCCCCAACGGCGACGACTTCGCCATCGATGAGAAAGCCTTGTAAGTAACCGTAGAAATCACCCCACTGAAGACGCTCCAGCACCAGAATTTCTTCCGGATAACGAGGGTCGCTCATGAAGCTTTCCATATACCACACAAAATCCTGCCCGGTTACATCCCGGTTACCCCGTTTGACCAAGTGGCGTACCACCACGTCCTGATCTTCCGGTACGTTGAAGCCCGCCTCGCGCATAGCCGCGGCCGTGGTGGTTTCCGAGCGGCTGATTTCACCAATCACCCGCACCGGTTCGCTCTGCTCTGGGGTTTGATAATCGAACTCCACCACAGGCTTGGGCCAAAAATGGGACAGGCCTTTGACAGCGATCATTGCCACCAGACCGACCACCATAACCATGCTGATCGTAACGGCGCCCCCGCTGAGCCAGATCCACGGCGAACCCTTACGGAACCAATCTTTCATAACCTTTCCTCGAATTTTCTTTATCCGTCAGCACAACCATTGGGCTGCGCACTGAAGGAAAAGATACCCAGCATTTTGAAACACTCGAAACCTGAAAGCCGGATTACCACTCTGAACGGCCAGGAAAGAATGGTCTGGGTTTGGAGACCCTCGGAGGCAGGAAGCCGACGCGGAGCGTACAGGGATGTATTCACAGCGTGTCTCCAAACCCAGACCATTCTTTCCGCTCCCACAATGAGCTACAGAGACCCATACCGCCTGCGCAACCGCTGACGAACCACCTCGCCCACGGTGTTCAGCAAGAATGTGATTACAAACAGCACTAACGCCGCCAGGAAAAGAATCCGGTAATGGGTACCGCCCACCGCCGCCTCGGGCATTTCCACAGCAATGTTGGCCGACAAGGTGCGCATACCTTCAAAGATATTGAAGTTCATCACCGGACTGTTACCGGTGGCCATAAGCACAATCATGGTTTCGCCCACGGCGCGGCCGAAGCCGATCATTACCGCCGAGAAAATTCCGGGGCTCGCGGTTAAGAGCACCACGCGGGTAACGGTTTGCCAGGGCGTGGCGCCAAGGGCCAGCGCGCCCTGGGTCAGGTGTTTGGGCACATTGAATACGGCATCTTCGGAGATGGAGTAAATCGTGGGGATGACGGCAAAGCCCATGGCCACCCCCACCACCAAGGCATTGCGCTGATCGTAGGTATAGCCCACATCCGTGAGCCACTGGCGCATATCGCCGGCGAAGAACCAGTTTTCCAGATGCGGGCTCATGCCTACGGCGAACCAGCCCACCAGTACGACCACCGGCACCAGCAATGCCGCCTCCCAACCCGCTGGGATTCGATTACTGAGCGCTTCAGGCAGCAGCCGCATCCATACAAACCCGGCTACAATCAATGCTAAAGGCATGAGAAACAGTATTGAGAACACCGCCGGAAGATGACTCTCTACAAACGGGGCAAACCAAAGCCCAGCCAAAAAGCCAAGGATAACCGTGGGCACCGCCTCCATGATTTCAATGGACGGCTTAACGACTTGTCGCAATCGCGGCGACATAAAATACGCACTGTATACGGCTCCCAAAATTGCCAGCGGTGTGGCAAAGAGCATCGCGTAGAAGGCCGCCTTTAATGTGCCCAGGGTGAGTGGCACCAAGGAGAATTTGGGTTCAAACTCGTCCGTTGCCGAGGACGACTGCCAGATGTATTCCGGTTGTGAGCGCCCTTCGTACCATATTTTGGACCAGAGAGCGCGCACGGAAACTTCCGGATGAGGGTTGCGTACCGAAACCAGATGCACCTGCTCATTGTCGTCAACGGCGAATAAAGCACTGGCACGCGGCGCCAAATGTACGCGGGATAAAGGTCGCTCGCCGGTATCCAACGACACCAAGGTTCGAGCAGTGGTTGAGTAATGCAGCTTGATCTCACCGCGATCGTCAAAGGTGGCGAACCCTTTGCGCAGGTACTCAGGCGCAATACCCATCACTGGGCCGCTATGGCTATCGAAGTGTCTGACCGAAACGAGACGGTTCACGTTGTCCTCGTCCCGCACCAACATCCATTGGCTGACAGTGCCATCGGAGCCGCCGACAATCACCGAAACCGTCCCGAGCAGATATTCCATCGACTGCACTTGCGCATCGCGGCGCAAGGTCACCCGTTTGGACTCGACCCACTGAGCCTGAGCCGGCCGGCTCACGTCGTAATAATGCAGTCGGCCCTGGTCGTCCCCTACCAGAAGATTGCGCATGGTGATGTCTAACAAGATGCGACGCGGCTGGGCGTTATCTGGCAGTGCGGGAATGTCGTAGGCCTGCTGCCGTACGGTAACGGCTCCGGTCATAAAATTGCTGCGTTCTTCAAAGCGCAGCAGTCGCATCCGGCCATCTTCAAGGGCAGCAGCCACGCTCGTTCCGGTGCTGCCCCGCTGAACGGCAATGGCCGCAATCGATGCACCATCCTCAGCCACATTCAATAACGCCGCATCGCCCTCACCCAGAGGAAACTCCAAAGTCGGGTCGTACTGGCGGCCATCGGGGGAAAAGCGCTCGTTAAAATCGTGGCGTACAAGCAATGCCTGACCATTATCCAACCCAAAGATAACCAGCCGGGTACGAGGTTCCGCTAAGCCAAAGGTGGTGACGGTCGCATCCGCGGGCAGAGGCAAAGTTTCCCGGTAACGCTCGCTGCCATCGGCAACGTCAAAAAACACCGCCTGTCGGTCAGTGGTGTAGCGCACCCCAACAAGCTCGTGGCGATCCATGGCCATATGCACCGTATCGGCGCTACGCCCACCCGGCGCTTCATAACTGGTGTATACGGTCATGGCGGCAGGGCGCAGCATCGGCAGCACTTCGCTGAACAAGTAGATAAAGATCAGCGCCAAAGCCAGAATAACGCCCATACCAAAGGCGCCGACACTGTATTTGGCGGCACTGTCTTTGAACCCACGCCAGCGGCGCAGTCGCTTACGGGCGGCCCCGTCCGGGAGAACCTGCACCGGCATCGGCCGGTGGGATGAGGGTGAAGGCGTCGATTGGTTCATAGAGGTCCTCGGCTTTACCTAACCGGAGCGTTCCAGTATTGGGGGATCACGAGCGACATCTTAGGGAAGGTTTATGACAGTTATATGACAAACTGTAATAAAGTCGTAATGAAAAAAGGCCCCATCCCTGGAGCCTTCAAGTCACTATTTATGCAGGGCGTCCGTTCCTTCTGCACCGGCGGCGTTATGACCACCGTTATTAACCACGTGTTATTACAGACCCAGACGCTCCCGCTCCTGAGCAATCACGGACGCTGGCAACGGGATAAAGCCATCGCGCACAGTGACTTCCTGGCCCTGACGGGACAGGACCATTTTCAGGAACTCGCGGGTGTGCGGCTCCAGGCCATTCACGGGGTGCTTGTTCACGTACACGTACAGGAAGCGAGCCAAGGGGTAATCACCCGTGGCCGCATTCTCGGCGTTCGGTTCAAACAGTTGACCTTCTTCGCGGCCCAGTTTGATCGCGCGTACACCCGCAGTGTTGTAACCGATACCGGAGTAGCCAATGCCGTTGATGGACTCGGTAATGCCCTGCACCACTGAGGCGGAACCGGGCTGCTCGTTCATGTTGTTTTTGTAGTCACCATCACACAAAGCGTGCTGCCGGAAATAACCGTAAGTACCGGATACTGCGTTGCGGCTATACAGCGTAATGTCACGGTTGGCCCAGGCGCCAGTCATGCCCACCTGCCCCCAACGGGTGATGTCCGATGGCGCACCGCAGCGACGAGTGCTGGAGAAGATGGCATCCACCTGCGCCAGGGTCAGCCCCTCGATGGGGTTGTCGCGGTTAACGAACACAGCGATGGTGTCGATACCTACGCGCACCATCGTGGGCGGGTAACCGTGGGCCTCTTCAAACTGGGCCACTTCGCTGTCGCGCATGGTGCGGCTCATGGGGCCAAAGTTGGCGGTACCCTCAGCCAATGCTGGCGGTGCCGTTGAGGTGCCTGCCCCTTGAATCTGAAAATTGACATTGGGGTAAAAATTGTTGAAATCTTCCGACCACAAGGTCATCAGATTATTCAAGGTGTCCGAACCAATACTCATCAGATTGCCCGAAATGCCAGA
>Ga0209487_1004964_pt1 | contig 10061 bp, 13 predicted proteins | sample Poulit2012_FD_187524 | JGI IMG/M metagenome (GOLD analysis project Ga0209487, IMG submission 187524) | Agricultural soil microbial communities from Georgia to study Nitrogen management - Poultry litter 2012 (SPAdes) (version 2) | ecosystem: Environmental > Terrestrial > Soil > Agricultural land... | reverse complement strand
AGATATTCTCGACATCACGCCGGAAGACCGAAGCGCACGACTGGCAGCCCCTATTCGTATGCGCCTGTTCCGTGCCGGCGCCATCCACAAAGCAATCGTCGATCTCGACGTGTATTAATCAGGAGCCTGCACAATGGCACTCGTAAACATCACTACAGAAAACACTGTTGTAACAATCAACGGTAGAGAGATCACAGACTGGGGCGAGGCTGAAAGTCCCGTTGTCGAAGAGCCGATTGATCCGAAATCAACTATCCGGCGCGGCATGGGCGGCAATGCTGTTCGTCTGGACAGGATAAACCCTGGCCGGCGCATCACATTGAGCCTGAATCCGGGCGGCGCTGACTCAGCCTACATGCAAGGTCTGCTCAACAGCAACACCAACATCACGTACACGCGCACGGTAATCGGTACGCTAGAAAACGCGGTCGGCTCTGAGGGCGCGATTGTCAATGACGACCCAATCAACCGCGCTGGCGGTGATTCGATTTCTGATGACGTGTTCATTATGGAATTTAATGCGTTCACCACACAGCGAGGCGGCTAATGAGCGAGACGGTCAAAACTTTCACGCTCAAGGGCGGGTCATATAATGTGGCTCGTGCCTCAGCGGTTGCACAAGACGAGCTGCTAAGCCTGCTCACTCAATCCCTAATACAGCGTCTTAGCGCAGCAGGATTGGGCAAACCCGTTGACGAGGATGTGATTTTCTTCATGTTCCTAGCCATGCCGCACGCCGTAAAACTAAAGATAGACGAGCTGATGCTTGAGCGTGTTTACAAGAAAGGCTCGCAGCAGCAAGTAACGCTTAACGAGTGCGGCGCCATGGACTGGAACCGGCTACGGGCCAAGGCTTTGCTGTGGAACCTTGAGGGTTTTTTTACCTATTGGGCAGACGCAAGCGCAAGAGACGCGGCAAGCCAAGCAATAGCGCCGTCAACTGGTATTTGATGCGGCCATGTGTGGGTGTGAGCGGCATCTGCCCACCGCTATGCACCTGGGCCCAATTAAATGATGGCACATACAGCCTGGAAGATGTGGAGCGGTTTAATCAGTTGATTGATGAGCTGGTGCGTGCGCATAACGAAGCAATCCGTGCTACGACACAAAGAAAGAGATAGGCAATGACTAAGGTGTTACAAAACTTCCTGATTGGTGTCGGGCTTGATACTGAGCGGTACGACAAGGGTGCCAAGAATGTTGAAGGCAGCCTTAGCCGCATGCGCACGCTTGTTGGCTTTACAGGCGCAGCTATCTCCGGAGCTTTCGGGCTTGCGGGAACTGCTGCGCTTAATGCAGGCAAGCGGGTTCTAGACTTCAATAATGCAGCTGAAAAGCTAAAGACGCCAACAGATTATGTTTGGAACTACGGGCGAGCACTGGCTGCGCTCGGCGGCAATGCTGAAGACGCGCTGACCTCTATCAATGCAGCAGAGAATGCGCTTACACAATTTGAGCTGAAAGGTGAGTTTGCACCGTTTAATGAAGCGGCGCTGGCAGGTGTTCGCGATGAATTGAATGCGCTCATGAGCTCACCTGACGGTGGAGAGCTGTTGCGTGGACTTTCTGGTGTTGTGCCGAGGCTTGATAAGTATCAGCAACGCCTGATAAAGGATGCATTTAGCCTGTCAGACACCGTCATGATTCTGCTTAATAGTGGGACTGAGGCATTTGATGCAAGTATTGCCCGCGCTGGTGAGCTGTACGGCGAGTTTGGGCGCGCAACCGACGAAGCCAGAGAATTTGCTAGGGCCGTTGCAGAAATCAATACCCGATTTCAAGGAATCGGCGAAACCTTGGCTGAAAAAATGCTTCCGGGTTTCACCGGCATCATTGATTCAGTCGGCGATCTCATTGATCAAAATCGCGATTTTATCAGCAAGGGCGCGAGTGTTTTGGGCGAAAACCCAGGCGCAACTGCGTTGGCAGCGGGGGGCGGGGTAGCTGCGGCTACAGGGGCAGGGCTGCGCATGATCGGACTTCGTAGCTCTGGAGTGGCCTTATCCCGACTTGGAATTCCTGGCATGGTTATTGGCGGCGGCTTGATAGCGATAGACGCCTTGAGCCAGGTTGGTGTTGATGAGGGCGTTGCTGGCACGTCTTCTGTGCAGGGGGCAATGACAGAATATATGGCGGCCCCTGTGGATGAGAATGTTGAGTACGGCATCAATCCCGCAGCGGACTACACGCCGCCAGTTAGCGTGCAACAGAAGGCAGCTGATATATACATCCCCGGTATCCGTTATGAGGCGCCGGTCTATGAGGGGTATGAGATCAATAATGCAGAAGCCGCAAGCGCAAATCCTGATGTAATTATGGTTCAGTCTCAGCGCGAGCAAGCAGACAAGCCGCTAACAACGCCGCGTATCAACGTAGAAAACCACCTAGAAGTCCAGATGGAAATGGACGGCAGGGCGATAGACACGCGCGTCATTGACGTGATCGAACGTCGTGAGCGCGACACAATCGACGACATTTATTCTTCGGTGGACAGATGAGCATCTTGAGCATTCTCACACGCCAATCGCCGACGATTGCGGGCTACCAGTTCGATGCGGTGCTTGAAGACACCTTCGAGGCGTCCGTTGAGCTGACCCGATACCCGGTCGAATCGGGCGTCAAGGTCGCCGACCATCGCATCATCAACCCGATGAAGTATTTCATTACTGGAGCGATTAGCAACAACCCTTTGCGCGTCATTGATGTGCAGGGCCTGATTGCGGGCGGGCTGTCGAACCTGATGAGTCGCAATCCCTTAGCAGCCACAGTCGCCGGTCTGTCGGCAGGGTTTCTGGCCGGATCGTCGCACACGCGAGCATCGAGCACATTGCAATTCCTGATGGAATTGTTGGTCGCTGGCCAACCCTTCGATGTGGACGCGGTAGATATCCAGTTGAAAGACATGGTGATCACACGCCTGTCACGCGACCGTGATCCGGAAAACGAAAACGGCCTTATCTTTGTGGCTGAGTTGCAGGAGTTGATATCGCTTACTCGCCTGTCTGATCTCACGCAACCAAGCCAAGACCAGCTACCTGACGGCGACCCGGCTAAAGCGGGTGCTGCCGCTACGGCCAGCACAGGCCAGCAGGTCGGCGGCACGCCAGGCGTATCGACTACGCATCAGGTGAATATGGTCGATGGAATAACGATGACACCACTATGATCGAAATCCCATTACGAAGCGGTAGCGCCAACGCGCACCAGAGGTTCACACAGCGCCTGGGCGATAACCTGCTTGAGTTCCGCGTCGACTACTTGGCCTACCAAGAAGTTCCACTGTGGACGCTGTGCATCTACCGCGATGGTGCGCCGGTGGCCCTTGGTATGGGTCTGAATGCGGGCGCTGTACTGACTGAAGGCTACAACTTGCCCGACGATATCGGACGGCTAATCTTTGTGGGCGCTGAAGCAACGCTCGACAATCTTGGAAAGGATAACAAACTGGTATGGCTGCCAACATAAAACAATACCTTCGCAAATGGTCGATGATGATTAACGGCCAGCCGTTTATCGACAGCCGTGACGGGCATCAGTTTCGCGTGGTGTTTGAAATCGATGTTTTCCCTAGCAACTCGCAGTCATTCGCGGATATCCAGATATACAACCTGGCGAAGACAACGACCATCGATCGCGGCTCTGATCTGATTTTCAGTGCGGGATATGATGACAAATTCGACATCATATTCAGCGGTACGGTTACGAACGTTTTCCGTGAGCGTATTGGCCCGGATATATTCACGCGCGTTCTTTGCAGGTCAGCCGGAACGCCGTTAAATCGCGGCCTCATGAAGTCGCCCTATGGCGCTGGCGCCAGTGTTGTGGATGCACTCAAGGACGTGGCACGGGCGTGGCCGTTGCGCCTTGAGATTGACCCAACGCAATTTACGGAGGCGGATACATTCCCGTCAGGCTGGACAGCGCAGGGAGACCCGAAGCAGGTTCTGGATGACTTGAAGTCCATGTTCAAGTTCGACGCCATTGAGGAGCGCGGAACTCTGGTTGTCACACGCATCGACAAAGAGCGTAGTACCAATGTATTCGATATTAACCAGCATACTGGCATGGTTGGCTATCCAGAAGTGAATCGCGGCCCTCAAGGGATTGGCGTTCTGGTTACGACACGCATAAATCCATTCATTCGCGTGACCAGCCGGATTAACGTCGAATCGGAGTTCTCTACCTACAACACTGGAAATGTCTACGTTGCCGAGGTATCAGGCGATGCCAGTGCAAATGGCGAATACAACGTTTTCGGCATCCGGTACACCGGCGATTCTCATGGTGATACTTGGGACATGCGGATAGACGCCATCCGCGCAGGCACTAAAGAGGTGTTGCCGATAGACGGCCCCGGACTTGTTTGGGGCGCAAAGGTAGACCAAGACTTCCGAGCTAAGGTTCGGGAAATAGCGGAGCGATTGAACTTTGATCCCAACTGGATCATGAGTGTGATTGCTTTTGAGACAGGACGGTCGTTTCTTCCATCGACGCGCAATAGACTTTCTGGAGCAACCGGCCTGATTCAATTTATTCCCAGTACAGCAAGAGGGCTTGGAACGACCACGCAAGCGCTGGCAAACATGACTGCTGTGGAGCAGTTGGAGTATGTCTACAAATACTTTGAGCCGAAAGCATCACAGATTCGCAACATGGCAGATTGCTACATGCAGGTGCTGTGGCCGGCAGCAGTCGGAAAGCCTGACGACTATGTACTGTGGACTGCTGGCAGTATCGAGTACACGCAGAATCGCGGGCTGGACACGAACCATGATGGCACGATAACGAAAGGTGAGGCAGCAGGGCGCGTGGATAGGATGTTTAAGGAAGGGCTCGCGCACAAGGCTTGATGTTACAATCTGAATAAATTAACTGTTCGGAGATTGATGTGTCGAGAATATGCCTCGCCTTTCTAGCTATCATTTTCGCCAATTCGGCCCTAGCTGATCACCATGACAGTCTGCCCAGAGAGTATTGGCATTACATGGATGGATATAGGTATCAGTACTCTGGTAACTGCCTAGTGACTTGGGATGTGAAATCGGCTGTTTTTGTAGTTCCCGACGCTTGCTCTGTGGCTATCCGTGACAGGCTGAACTCAGATGCAATCAAGTCAATCGAGTATGCGAAGGCAAATAGTAACGCGCAGAATTTCTACGAATACTATTCAAACCTTGATACGAAGCCTCAGCAAGCGCGGCAATACGGGCATTTCGAGGCAATGCGAGATGCGAAGGAAATTTGGCGCAGGGCGTGTATTGATGCAAAAGAACTAAGGCCGGCGAATCCAAACCAACTTGCAGATAGCTTTCCTGGAATCGATAGGATTCATGCTCTGAGGTTAATACAAAACGCCCGGCAGACTGTCACCGGGCTTGGCGGCATGGTCAATTGCGCAGAGCAGGGCCACTACGTCGTTGAAATGTACGCGTCGGATATCGACATCAGATCGAAAAACAGAGACTAACCACCAACCAGAATCACCAACCGCCTACGGGCGGTTTTTTTATGGATGAACGATGGCCGTTCCCACAAAAAAAGACAACCTACTTCGCACTGCCTTTCGAGAGCTGATGAAAGGCGTATGTACGAGTGTACCCGGTCATGTACTCACATTCGACCCCTCGCAGCAACGGGCACAGGTACAGGTGGGCGTTGAGGTGGTGGCAGCCGCTGGCTTTACGGATCGGCTGCCGCCAATTGCGGATGTTCCGGTTTTATTCCCCGGCGGCACACAATACAGCACGATTCACCAAATCAACCCCGGCGACGAAGGCTTAATCCTGTTCAGCCAGCGCTGCGTCGATGGTTGGAAGCAGACCGGAGGCGTGGCAAGCAACCCGTTGGCTCGCTTTCACGATGCGCACGACGCATTCTTTATCCCGGGCTTTCGGCCACTGCCGACGCGCATTGAAGGCTTTGCCAACGATGGTATCCGCATGCAGTCGCGTGACGGCGGCCAGCATGTCTGGATCAAGTCGAGCGGTGAGATCATCGCGGATAACGGCGCAGCACAAGTGCAGATTACGGCCGGAGGCGCAGTCAACATTCAGAACGGCGCAGGCAGCATCAAGCTGCTGTCTGACGGTACGGTAAATATCAACGGGACCATCATTAACACTGACGGCACTATCGAGGCGCCAAACGTGACCTTTGGCGGCATAAGCGGCAAGGATCACAGGCATACCGGCGTGCAGTCCGGCAGCAGCACATCAGGAGGGCCCACAAATTGATGCAAGTACGACGATTAGGCAAGGATGGCGATCTGGTGACACGTGGCAAGATGTTTCTGGATGGCCGCGAAGCGATAGCGCAGACGATTGTCACGCGGCTGAAGCTCTTCTTAGGGGAGTACTTCCGCGATGTGACAGACGGCACCCCTTGGTTTCAGCAGATTTTGGGCAAGTTTGAAAACCTGAACGCTGTTGAGGCGATTTTACGAAATCGAATTGCCCGCACCCAGGGTGTTGTGCGGCTCCTTTCATTCGACATGCAGTATGACTTGGACGCCCGCACGGTTGCCGTTCAAGCGACGGTGCTCACGGTGTACGGCGAGCAAGATGTTCAATTTTCTAGCATGACGGTGTGATATGGCAGAACTAACTCCGCAAGGCTACAAGGTCAAGAGTCAAAACGACTGGTTCGACCAAGAGCGTAATCTGTACCTGAGCATCGACTCCGAATGGATGCTCGACCCATCAAGTCCGGACGGGCTGAAGGTGGCGCACGATGCAGAGATATTCTCTGCACTCGATGAGCTGGTCTATCGCGCATGGGCAAGCAAGGACCCGGCCAAGGCCGTTGGAATTGATCTGGACGCAATATCAAGCATCACAGGAACGTTTCGCAAGCCCGGCACCCCGTCGAACGTCGATTTGACCTTTACGGGCGTGCCTGGCTCTACGATATATGCTGAAAGCATTGTCGAGTCTGCTGATACCGGCCAGCGCTGGATTGTCGATCAAACCTTTACAGTAGGCCCGGGCGGTACTGTTGTCGTTCCGGCCCGCAGCCAGCAAATCGGCGCCATACAGGCGGAGCCCGGAACGATTACCCGCATGATCACAACGATTGGCGGCGTATCAGCGGTCACGAACAGCAACCCCGCAACTCCTGGTACTGAGAAAGAGCGTGATTCGAGTTTGCGTATCCGGCGGAGGCTCGAAGTAGGGAATCCAGGCAGTAATCAGGTGGACTCGCTGTACGGAGCTTTGTCGGCTACAGAGGGAGTGCGTCGTGTCAAGATCTACGAGAACGACACCGACAGCGATGCCTACGACCCGGACTTCAATCCGCATAGCCTGCCGAAGAATTCTGTAACGATTCTGGTTGACGGCGGCCTTGTTCCTGATTTGGCGATGGCGGCTTACTTAAAGAAAAACCCCGGAACTCGCTACAACGGTGACGGGACGGTCGTTCAGGAGTGGGTTACTTCACCCACAATTGCAACGCACAAGCAACTTATCACGTTCGGGCGACCGTTCTATGTAGATATTGAAGTAGAGGTCGATATCAAAGACGACGGCACACTACCCGATGACGTGGAATCAGAAATCATTGAGGCGATCATCGCGTTTGCTGCAGGTGAATCACCATCTGGACAAGATGGGTTTAAAACGACCGGATTTGATATTGGCGAGTCGGTACCGATATCGACCATGTTCACGCCAATCAACCAGGTTATCGGACGCTACGGAAACTCGTATGTAACTAGCCTGACGCTAGACGGTGCGGCGGCCAACAGAGCCATTGCCTACAACGAGCTATCTAGGTGGCTTGAAACAAATATCACGGTGACGCGATCATGATTCCAAACGTGCCAGAGCGGGCGTACTCGCAGTACCGCAATCAGCCCAAATTCATGGATTGGCTGGCTATCGCCCGCACGATGGGCGGTGAGATAGCGGCTGCCGCTATCGCCGTGCGGGAGTCCTACGACATCGACAAGGCAGAAGGTGAGCAGCTTGATGTGATAGGTCGGATCGTTGTGTTCCCGCGTGACTTCATCGGGCAGATCACGATGGAAACAGCGGAGTTCGATCTATCCGATGGGGCAGAGTGTGGTGATGATTCGGCAGTGTTTTCCGAGGCCCGCGTATCGGATGACGCGAAAATGGCTGACGATCTTTACCGACTGGCTATCAAAGCCAAGATCATGAAGAACACAGGGGATGCCACGATAGAAAGCATCATCGAGCAGATGGTGTTTCTGGTGGGGCCAAAGTTTCTGCGCATCAACGATACCGAGGATATGTGGTTCACCATCGAGTTTGCAGGCGATATTTCTGAAACTGAGCGATGGGCGCTATTCAATGTAGACCTGATTCAAAAGCCGCAAGGCGTGAAGTTTGGTGGTTTTTTGGAGATGACAAACATGGTTGAGTTTGATGCTGATGAAAGTGAGTTTGGTGATGATAATGCAGTATTTTCTGATTTTATAGGTGGTTAAAAATGGCAATTAATTTAGACGAACGCTACCCGGGCCGGGCCAACCCTAAAACCCTGGATTACCCACAGGGAAGCTTCAAGAACCGTACCTCACCCACATCAAAAGATGGCACATATCTTGAGCAGGACTGGGCTAATGATCAGTTGGCTTTTTTTCAGTCATTGCTTAAAGAGGCAGGAGTGACGGCGAATGGTCATGTAGATACAGTTCTATCATCTCAATATTTTGATGCTTTTAAAAACCTGCTCAGCAAAGCCACTCTAGGGCTCAGCATTATCAACGGCGTGGCAGCAATCACTGTAGATGAGGAGTAATCATGATAGGAATACCGCGCAACGCACTTAAAACGCGTGCGGACTTTGAGATGTTGCACCAGGCGGCCGTCAGCGATCAGCTGCGCCCACATGAGGTTGAGATTCTAAGGCGGCACTGGCAGGCCTTGGTCGATGGTCGGTTTTCGTATGAGGTTGACCGGGTACTGGGCGAAGAAGAGCTAGCAGACGGCGAGGAACCCGAATATCGGGTTATGGCAGATGAGGATGGTGTGCGTACGCAGTACCGATTGGTGGAAAGCACAAGTTCTCGCATGGTGGCTTTGGGCTTTACCGTCCAAGAGGTAGAGACGGCCTTGGCTGAATTGGAGGGTAAGTAATGGCAGAAAAAACGTATGCAATCCCAGCGCAAGGTGCGGGATATTTTCAGCTGATGGGGCAAATTCGCGCTGTCGGTGCGCTGCGGCTGGATGTCCCGGAGGGGGTATTAAATATCGGCGGTAATGGCAAGGGTTACGTGCTGGAGGCACGCACTGACTGGGATCCGACTGAGCAAGAGAATCAGGACGGCAGTCTGGATAGCATTTCGCTTGGCGACGATATTTACCTTTATGCAGTTCAAGCTGATGACGGTCGAGCTGGGTTAGTGGCCAGCAAAAACATCACGTTCCCAAGTGGCTACACATCGGATAATTCACGTCGTATTGGAGGCTTTCATTACGGCCGCTGGCGTCCATTGAGTGAGCGCTACAACGCGTCTTTTAATCCGCCAACACAAATCGTGCCTACCAGCGTGTGGGATCTTGGTCATAGGCCAAAATGCGACCCAACCGGAATGGTCGAGGTGATACCAGGTCGTTTGTGGGCTGATATTTATCTGAACAGCGAAGACGGCCAAAGCTGGCCGAACACAGTGCCGCTGTCGCGCTTCAACGCTACGCCGCTAACCGGCATCGAAGGGTATTCGCGCTACCTGGACCTGCCCCATCTGCTGGCGAATGCGGGCAAGCGCCTTCCGACCCTGGCCGAGTTCTATGTGTATGCCGATGGCGCGCCCCAGGGCAACGATAGCAATAACGATACAGCTTGGTCGGCGACCAGCAATAGCGGTCGCACCCAGACCGGGGCGGTGGCCAAATCCGTGAGCTGCACTGGCGTGGTTGACGCCGTGGGCAACGTGTGGGACCCATGTCTTGATATGTATGATGTGGGCGCTCTAACCTCTGCAGACTACGAGTGGGATCGCACCATCGTGGAAAACGGTAAGGATGCCAGCATCCCGCGCGGCGAGATCTACCATGAGCGCTGGCGCATGTGGCTCGCCGGGGGCAGGTTCGACA
>Ga0209487_1004963_pt1 | contig 10062 bp, 10 predicted proteins | sample Poulit2012_FD_187524 | JGI IMG/M metagenome (GOLD analysis project Ga0209487, IMG submission 187524) | Agricultural soil microbial communities from Georgia to study Nitrogen management - Poultry litter 2012 (SPAdes) (version 2) | ecosystem: Environmental > Terrestrial > Soil > Agricultural land... | reverse complement strand
CGCCACCTTAACAGCGGAAAACACGGGTTTGAAAACCAGCCTACTGGAGCTACAAACGAGCACATCCTGGCGGGTGACAAAGCCCCTCAGGTTCCTGGCTACCCCTATCTCAAAATTCAAAAGCCGCCGCGTCCGAAAAGCGTTGAAGCTGATCAGGCGGTCCGATTTGTTCGATGCCCAGTGGTACTTAACTCAGTACCCCGACGTGGCCAACGCCAAAGTAAGCCCCGAGGAGCATTACCTCCGCTACGGCGCGAGCGAACAGCGTAACCCCAGCGAGCGGTTCTGCACTCAATGGTATCTAAAGACCAACGCCGACGTGGCGCAGGCAGGTGTTAACCCCCTCGTGCACTACATATCATATGGGAGAGAGGAAGGGCGGGCAGCCCTCCCAGAATAACAGCGGGCCCTAACGCCGCGTGAATAATAATTAATTTAGGAATATATTTAGGATTAGGATAAAGGACCATGCCAGCCAGCTTGCTCAACAACATCAATGCCATTGTTCACATCGGCGCCGGCCGGGGTCGGGAGCTTAATGACTACCTGGCCAGCCCAGCTCAGCAGATTATACTCGTGGAGCCCAACCCTCGTCTCGTAGCTGAATTGCGCCGCCTGGGCGAAGCCGATGCCCGCATCCGAGTGGTGGAGGCCGCGGTCAGCAACAGCAGCGCGGACAACCTGCTGCAAGAATACAACTTGCCGGATGTAAACAGCCTGTATACCGCTACCGGGCTGAGGCAGTTATTCCCGGGTTTGCGCCTGTTGGGGCAACTGCCCGTATCAACCTTAACCGGCCAGGAACTGTTAGACCACTGCGCCCTTGAGGGCGAGGATAACACCCTGATTATTGAGGCCCCCGGTGCAGAATTAGCGATCGTCGAAACCTTGACGGAAGCGGGCGGTATCGACAAGTTTTCGCGCATAGCGATTAACTGTGCCGAAGAACCGCTGTACGACAGCCCAAGCCACGCCGCCGCCGTGCTCAAACTCTTGCAGGAGCAGGGCTTCGACCTCGTGCACCGAGACGACACCGACCCGGATTGGCCAAATTGGGTGCTTCACCGCAACGCCCTAAAGCAAAAGTTCACGGCCGTTACCATGCAGTATCAAACCGTATCTATGGATTTAAAAAACACCCGTAAAGAACTGGAAGAATGGAAAACCAGAGCCGCCATTGCCAAGGACGCCCTGGCTACACGTGACAGACAGATCGAAATAGCGGCTGAGAAACAGGCAGAAACGAATCGACAGCTTGAACAAGCACGAACCGAAGCCGCACAACGAATCGACGCCGAACGCCAGCACTCAAAGCAATTGCAAGAGCAACTTCACGAAGCCGGCGAACAACTTAAAGCCGAGAAGGAAAAGCGGCAACAAGCACAAACCGCACTTCAGCACGCCCAGGCTGATAAAGAAAAAGCAGAAGAGCAAATCAAACTCGAAAAGGCCAAAACAAAAAACCTGGAAGCCCAACTGAGCAGCACCCAGGCGGAACTGAAAGCCAGTAACGAAAAGCGGCATAAGTTAGAGAGTGACAGAAAGTTTGCTAAAGCCAGCGACGAAGAACAAATAAAACAACTCAAAAACCTGGAACAGCAGGTAAACGACGCGCGCGCCGAACTAAAGGCCAGTAAAGAGCAGCAAGAGCGGGCCGAAACCGCCCGTAAAAAGGCTGAAGCCCGTGCCGACGCAGCCGAAGAGCAACTGCGCAGCCTCGCGACGCAGAAAGAGAGCGAGCAACAAGGTACCAAAGAGCAAGAACTTAAAAAACTTGAAAAACGAATGGAATACTTCTTTGAACAGCAGCGGTTGCAAATGGAGCAAGCGGCCAACGCCTTGGGCCGTCACATTAGCACCACGGCATCCACCACTGCACGGGAGCTAGAAGCCGGCATCTCCCTTCAGCACCAATTTGGCGGCACTTTGCCAAGCCTGGAAGAGCAGGGCAACAGGCTGCCATCCACAGTGGCATTGCAGCTGGCGCGCCAGCTCAAAACCCAACCCTACGATGTTATTCTGGAAATGGGCAGCGGCGTAACCACAACCTTTATGGCGCACACCATAAAAAATACAACCCGTAACGAAAATGAAAAAAACTCGGAACAGACCGAACTCGCTCGCTATGTGGACCCCAGTGACGATGACCTGCCTAAGCGCATCGTCTGCTTCGAGCACAACCGGGCCAAATACACCGAACTGACAGCAAGCCTCAAAAAAAGTGGCCTGGCCCCCGTAGTCGGCCTCGAATTCGCGCCCTTAGTGCCCTACAACCACAATGGGCAGGAGCACCTGTTTTACGATTGCGCCAGCCGCCTGCAGCACATTGCCAAATTGCTGGAAGGTCGCCAAGCCCGGATTTTTATTCTTGTAAACAGAGCCACTGGCGGAAGCCAGCCTGAAGCCCTGGTCGCGCTTCCCCAAGTGCTCCAGTACTTATCGGGCCATACTCTTGATATCGTGGTTCACACCCAAGGCCGAACAGAGCTACCCCAGCAATGGCAAAGCATGCTGGAGCAGCGAGGATTGGAATACCAAAAGGCTACCGACTTTGGCGCTCGGAGTGTACAGCGACTTACTATTAACCCTTAGGATGGAACATGAAACTGGATAAGCCTCTTAACTTAACCTTTGGTGAGGAGCCGGAGCGATACACCCGTGAAGGCTGCGATACCGAGACGCCGACGGGGCTCGAAAGAAGCTTGGAAGGTCTGTCTAAGGGCCTTGTGGACTGTTACGAGCAGATAAAGAGAAATCATAATGTAATCGAGGGAGAAAAAGGTTTGCGAAAGGAGCTGTTACGCATAGAGAAGCGGTTTCTTTGGGAGCTGGATAAGAGCGCTAAAAATCTATGTAAACAGATTGAGGCAAGCATCGCGGTCCAGTCCTACCTTAATTTCGGTACGCTTCCTGTGAGTTTCCATGGTTGGCCTGTCAGCCCAGATTTTGCTCTCTTTCTTATACAACAGATTGAACAGTCAGATTATGATTTGATCATTGAGTTTGGTAGTGGGACCTCAACAGCTATATTGGCATCGGTTTGTGCAACAAAGAAGAAGCGAATTGGTAAGGCCATCAAGGTCTTGTCATTTGATCACCACGAGATGTATTTCGAGAAAACGAAGAGTCTTTTAGAATTTTTCGATCCAGATGGTGAGGTCGAGCTGATACATGCCCCGTTGGTGCCTACCATAGTCGATGGCAAAGAGTATCTGTATTACAGCTGCATCGACGCCTTGAACGATGAAAATTCCCGCCTTCAAGGGGGGCAGGTACGCGCTTTAGCAATCATTGATGGTCCGCCGGGTGTCACTGGTCCTTTGGCAAGATTTCCCGCTTTACCTATTCTTCTGGAAAACCTTGATCTCAGGGCGCTCGACATCGTTCTGGATGATTCTGGTAGAGATGAAGAAAAAGAAATCGCCATGCTTTGGGATAAAATGCTGTCAGAAGAGTCCGAGGCTGTTGAGCGGCAGGACCTTCCGTTTGAGAAGGGCGCGGCCTTCTGGTCTGTTAGGTTCTAAAATCAGGCGCTTGTTGGCTAAAGATGCTCGCTGATGCCTCAAACCGGTGAAAGAAGAGTTTGTGTAGTGTTATTGCGGTTGCAGGTGAATTATGGATAGAAATAAGTATATTGATCTTGTGGAGAGAAGGCAGAGATATCGAGGTAACGCATAAAAAAAGACTATCTCACAGCGAAAAAGACGATATAGGGAGAGGGGTAACGTTCAAGGAACACAACAAAATATCGCGTAGAGCTTAATAGATTGACACGGCGTTTCGCTGATCAAGCCTTTAAGATCGACGAATAAAAAACTGAATAGATTGATTATTTACCATGGATAAACCGATGCAATTCTGTGTGTTTTAAACCGCTTGCGGGGCACATCCATACAGGCTAACGGTGAAGTTGGCCAAGTTAAAAAGAAGGAAGCCGAACGTTTAAAAGCGTAGTCCGCAGCGTGATGTTGTCTGGACCGAGGATTTTGGGATGACCGAGAACAATATTGTTGTTGAAGCCAACAGACTTTTTAAGGAGGGAAGATATATCCAGGCGTATTCGCTCTTCAAGAAAGCCGCTGCGCTGTATGGTAGTGAGTCTTACGACTTTAGTGCTCAAGCTTGTCTGCGTAGGGATGCGGATGCCTTCAATGATCAAACAGTTACGGACACTAGTGGTTCATCGTTAAATGACCACTTTGATCACATATATGTTGTCAATCTTGAATCTTCTGTGGAGCTTAGTTTTGGATGATAAGTACAGTTTCCAAAGAAGAACGGCCAGCTGATACAGTTCGGCGTTACTGAGGGGATTTGCAGCCTTATGGCTGCATGTTCGATTGCACTTATTACTCGAATCCAAGGTGAATCAAAATGACAGAGGTTGTTTTAGAAGCGGTGAGCGCTTTCAGGCGGGGTGCGTATGTGCTTGCCGAATCGCTTTTTGGTGAATGTCAGAAAAAATACGGTAGTAAATTCTTCTCGCCGAATGTTTCAGTGGTGAAAAATAGAATTATCCGCAAATTCGTTTCTGGAGACGTTCCGCCTTCTCTCGACCCGATGGTTTACTATTGCATTCCGGTAATGAATCGATTGGAGGACATACAAACAACGCTTAGACATAATTTGAGCGTGTTGGACTGTTTCTCGAATGTGAAAATTATAATTAATCTCTTCGATAAGTCCGATGAGTCATTCAACTGGATCTCAGAAAACTTTGAGTCGGAAATGGCTTCGAAAGTGCTCGAGGTGAACCGACTTAAGCCTTTGGCATTCTGGCATTTTTCATGGGCGAAAAACTCCTTTAAGCAGTACATAGGTGATGACGGAGTGTACTCCAGTCTGGACGGGGACAACTATATTACAAAAGACGAGGTTGCTAGGACCAAGCAAATATATGCGGAGTTTGGCCCTGCAGTTGTACATCATTTCACCGGTAGCTGGGGCGACGGGAGCTCCGGTAGAGTTTCAGTTTGGGCTGAGCATTACAAGGTACACGGTTATAGAAATGAGCTGTTTCCGCGTCAATTTGACGAGATTTCTCTTATGATGAATGTGCTTCGTTCTGAGCCGGGCGTGCAATATTTTTGTCGAGCAGAAGCAGATATTTTTTCTAAATCCTGGTTTCTTCGTTCGTTTCAAGAAAAAGAAAATTGGCAGCCAACAAAGCGTTTTGTTGATATAGGAGCCAATAGAGCCCCTGAGAACCCTAAAGGAAATGGGTATGTCCAGAGTGATGAAAAGCTAGAGGCATACACGAAAATAAACGCGAATTTTAGTTTGCTTAAATTAGCCCAAACGAAAGACGCCCAAAAGTATTTTGCTGACCATTTAAACAAAGCAAAGGATCAAGTGTTCGTCTCCGATGCTGCTATAGAGATTGCAACCATGGCGGTTGCTCCCTGCATAGAAGAATTGTGTCCGGACCTAAGTGGGAAGACGACGTTGTACTCGGTGGTAAAGAACGACGATATCTTTTTAACAAGCTGGATCGAGCATTATAGAAGCATTGGTGTAGAGCGGTTTATTATTGTGGATGACGGATCAGACCGACCGTTGGTCGACGCTATGCTTGGGGATGATGTTTTTATTTTTAAACCTGTGGTCGGGGATTTCAAGAACTTTAAGGTGTTCTGGTTGATGTGTCTGATGAAAAGGTTTCAGCGAGCGGGAAGTGTATGTGTTTGTGCTGATGCAGATGAATATATTGATATCCCCGAGAGCGACAGCGATAAGGTGTCGAAAATTGAAGCACTCAAGAGAACTAACTTATCATTGCAAAAGTATGGTCGAGTGCCTGGTATCCTTTTGGATCTTATGCCGAAAAACGAGTCGGTTAATGTTACCTATGATAACTATTTGGAAACAATGACTCATCATTCGTACGTTGATGTGATAACAGCTGAGGTTGAGGCGTATAGAACTCACCCATCGGTTCGGTGGGCGTTTTCTAATTTTTGGCAGAAATCCTTTAAGTACGACCTAAGATATCACGTGTATGGGACGGTTGATTGCCTGAGGAAGTTTCCAATCTTTATCTATGAGGATAATCTCAAGCTTAATCAGGGCTTTCATGATTTAGTGAAAGCCGGTAATGGCTCTATGCTAGAGTCGGATGATTATCTCTTGCCAATTCGACACTACAAGATGTTAAAGATTCTTGTTGATCAAGAAAGGACAGTTAGCGACGACTTCTCGGGTTACTTTGGTCGGACTGCGGAAAACCTGTCAAAGATATATGCGGCTGGAAAGTGTACCCTTTTGAGGACATGGAGGCATTTGGAGAAGGCCCCCTATGAGAGCAAGTATTTTGTGTTGAGTTAACGCTATGTACTGGGTGAGAGAACGTAAATGCATTGACTGCCGAAGATATATGGAATTAGTTGGCGCGCACTACTTCCCAGACTGGACGAGGAGAAATAGACGCTTAGTATTTTTAGAACAGATTTTTATAGGGATCGTGTAATTTCTGTCTGTCAAGGTTTTCTACATTATTATGGTGTGGCCGATGGGTTTTGAAGCAGTAAAGCAAGCAGGCATGAATCCCGTAGACTCTAGGGGAATTGTATATATCGATTCGGGATCTTTGGATTTTCAGGATTTTCTGATTGGGTATGTGCACCTTCCGCGGGATGTGATAATCGGCAACGAGGGGCTCCAAAGATTTGTTGAAAAATCGCCCCACCCCCTGGTTTCAATGCTCAGCTCGCCTCATCCCGGGAGATACGTGCTCGGGTTCGAGAGCCAAGGGAAAAAGTATGTCACGGTAGATTCATCCGGCCAAGAGGTTCTTTATCTGTATGAAGATGGAGAGTTCTGGGCTTGTTCGAATTCCTTTTTATTGTTGGTTGAAAAGCTGGTCGGGCGTGGAAAATTACTTAGGCCTAACTGGCCTGCTATCTATGGTTTTTTTCATAACAGCGGGAAGCACTTAGGAGAGCACTTATTCTCGCTTGAGACAACCATTAAAGGTATAAGGGTTGTCAGGCAGGAGGTGAGTTTAGAAATTTGCCATCAAGGGAGTTTGAGGGAGGTCGAGTGTAAGGTGAGCGACAGAATATGTACTCGCGAAGAGTATCTCGATGTGTTGAGAGACTATTTGTCCTCTCAGGTCGGGTTGGTTCGGTTGTTGGCGCACGCTGCCTCCCATTCAGCGCCGATACAAGTTGAGCTTAGCGGAGGTTACGACTCCAGGTTTGTTTTGGCTATGCTGGGCGCTGCGAATGTTAATCCGGACAAATATTTTGTGTAACTCGATACCGAGGTTAACGTCGGATTATGATGTCGCAAAAGCACTTGCCTGTCATTATGGTTGTCGAATTGGAGCGTGGGGAGAGCCTAAGAGAGTGCTTGATGTACGTGAAGCTTTCAGGGTGTGGGAGCTTGGTTCTCTAGGCGTGTACTTGCCGATGCGCCCGCCAGCGAGGAGATCCTTTTCAGTAGCGGGTCCACCACGATTAGCGGGGCACCTAGCTTCTTCATGGAAGTTTTTTAGAAAGCCAGCAAGAGATATGGCTCAGGTCATACGAGTTGGTAATCTTTTAGGTTCTTCGGGGAGCGCGGTGGCCTCGTTGTTTAAAGAATCTTTTGAGAGCATTGATGTTGACATAGCGTGCCCGGAGGCTTGTATCGAACATTACGCTGCGTATAGAGCTAGATTTCACTGCGGGAGGAATTGGTCTAAAAACTCAGAGTTAGGAAACCTTTTCACTCCCTTGGCCAATAGATCATTAGTTGAGCTGGATAAGTTTAACTTTAGAAGCGGGGCTCACGGTTCACAGCTGTTCTGCGATGCGGTTACTATTCTTGATAGTAGCCTTTTGGGGTTTCCTTTTGAAAGCCCTGGGAAAGCGCTTTCGGAAGAGGTTCTCGGTATGAGTTCAAGACTGGGGGGGGTTAAGCTAGACCCACCTGAGTTAACGGTGTGGGGACGGAGTTCAGAGATAGTCCCAACAGATAGTTCGACCGGGACGGGTTACGGCGTGTCGAATTTTATTGAGTTGTTTGGGGACGATTTAGATAGGTTGATTAAAGAGGTGGATTTGGCGGCTTACGTTGGCAACGAAATCCTTTCAATCGCGAGTAATGAGCGCAGAGGAAATAATTTATCTCATGGTTTTAGGGTGAGCACAGCTTGCTATACTTTGGCTAGGATTGTCGAGATTACTGGCGCTCTATAGGTCACTACCCCTCCCCACTCTGTCAGCCTGGTTGTGTGCCACAGCAATGCGAGCGACGTAACGAAAGTTAATCGCTTACAGCATGAACGGCTGTTGAAGTGTAAGCGTTCATTCTACAGCGTTCTATCCAGCCTGAATATCGCACGATAGCATGGCCTCTCATTCTTTGAGGAGGCTTAACCATGACACAGACCTACACCCCGCGTCGCAGCGCTGAACAATGGCAATCACTGATTGATCAGTGGCAAGCCAGCGGCCAATCCGCTAAACAATTTTGCGAAGAGCGAGCACTGGGCTACGCCAGCTTCTGCCAGTGGCGAAACCAATACATCAAATTTAATGGTTTTATAAAGTCGGAAGATTGGGGTGGCGCGGCTAAACAGAGCAATCGTGTCGGAATTTCACCGGCACGGAACAAATACGTATTCGACTTGTTTGACTCCGCACAGAATAAAAATCAATGACATCATAAGGCGATTGTTATGAACCCGAAATCTTTACTCTGTGGCATACCTGTCGTATCAGTTCTGCTCTTATGGGCGTGCCAAACAGCGAGTCTTCAAGCAGGGTTGGCTGAACAAGAATCCCGCTGGTTTAACGTAACTGATTTTGGAGCCGTGGATGACATTGGAACCAGCCCTTACGACTTGGAGTTCGATATCACATATTCAGGTTCGGATGGTGGTGAGGTTCGAGTAAAAAATTGCTTGGAAGTGTCGTATGTCGGTAATGACAGAATATCAGAAGCGGATTTTTCACGCTGGGTTTTACTTCAAACTAACTGCGAGGCTGCTAGGCGTTTTTATGATGCACCTGAAGAAGCGGTTAGCTACTGGCCTTTAAGATTAGATTTTTCTTTGCTTAAAACATTTCCCTCTACCTCTGTTCCCAATCTCGGTGGTCAATACTTGGAGGGGCGGATTGGAAGCATAAGGGAGCATGAAGAAACCTTGAGCCTGGTAGAGTCCGGTGAGCACAGTGTTCAAGTTTCTCTTGATGGGGTCGTCGTGAACTATGTGGTTCTTGCCCGAGGAGATTTTAATCGTGATGGCTACCAAGATCTTTTCTTACGCATGGATTGGTATATTGGAGATGCTTTTGGTGGGGGCCACGACTGGGTGGTATTGACAAAGAGATCGTCCAGCGAGGATCCCATTTTGTTGTGGCGAAAGTAACCTTCATAATATGGTGTTCTTGGCATTCCAAGTGAGGGCGTTCGGGCGCAGATATGCGCCGCCCTCGGTCTACGCGTGTTGCGCGGGACGCTACAGGTTTTGGTGGCCAACGTTAACGGGGTGGGCCAAGACGTCCGCCGCACCCTCAGGAGGGTCAGTTTAGACGGCCATTAACAATCGGGTGTCGCCTGGCCCAACCTAAAAAGGAATTCTGCGCCCGTCCAGAGAATATCAATCTGAAAGGGCTATGCCAATGAAGCGGATTATGTTTGTCATGCTAAGCGGCGCTCGACGAGTGGCAGCCGACATGCTAGGGCAAATACTCGCATTGTGCATATTTGTCGCGGCGGGGTTTGCCTGGCTTTACTTTTCGACCCCTTATGCCACAGTTCCCGTGATTATTGTGGGCGTATTAATTGGCGGGTACTTCTACAACACACCAAAACGACACTAGCAACACCACAGATTAAGGGCACGACATGCAGTCCCAAGTGCTAGCTGTCAATGGCCATCTACTTTGGCCCTCATGCAGGCTAAAAATCGCTTTTCAGTAGCCCAAGGTTGGGGGAGGATGTTCTGGAGGACTTCAGAGCCTGAGCGAGGTGGATCACATGTTCGCAGAAGAACTGGAAAGCTGGACCGAGCAGTGGACGCGAGGTTTTGGAAGAGGGCCGAAGGAAAGGTTGTCAGGAAGGTCGTCAGGAAGG
>Ga0209487_1004962_pt1 | contig 10062 bp, 10 predicted proteins | sample Poulit2012_FD_187524 | JGI IMG/M metagenome (GOLD analysis project Ga0209487, IMG submission 187524) | Agricultural soil microbial communities from Georgia to study Nitrogen management - Poultry litter 2012 (SPAdes) (version 2) | ecosystem: Environmental > Terrestrial > Soil > Agricultural land... | reverse complement strand
CCGATATTCGTCGCACGATGGGACTGCTTGGCACCAGCACCGTTGATGAACTTGGACCCCAGCATGTCACGCAGATGACTCGCCTGATGCCTCGAGAGATCACGGCTAGAACCAGTCGCTAATATTTGCGCTCCGGTGTTGGTAGCTCTTATCTACCAGCCCGGAGCTTTGCTCTAGCTGCCGTTAGCTTTTCAGCTGCAGCTGCTTCAACGTAGACAAACATCAGCAGTGCACCAAGTACCGCAAGGGCTCCCAATACTGCGCCTGCAATAACGTCATGCGGGAAGTGGTGGCCGGCAAGCACGCGTGCGACAGCTTCAATGATCGCTAGTGGGAAGGTCAGATAAGCCAACCATGGGATAGCAAAAGCCAATCCCATGGCTAGGCCAAAGGCGATAACCGTGTGGTTTGATGGGTATGAAAAATTGCCAACATCTGGGCAGTTGCCACCGGTTTCAAACAGGTTGCAGGGGCGAACTTTGCCATAAGTCTCTTTGAGAAACAGTTTGTTGATGGCATAGACAACTATCGTAGCTACGCCACCAAATATTAGCCTGACAAACGCAAGATGCTCCTTTTTGAGCAGCGTTCGCAACATCATAATCACATAGACGGCAACCATGGCCAGAATCGCGACCTGGGAGACGACGTAGCCAATATCAAGCCAAGGTTCGACCGCCACGGCTTGAGACACCTTGATGCTCCATGCCGGGACATCGATGAGTGCACCAACAACTGCTGCGACCAGTAACCAGATCAATACTGGTCCTACGATCTGTCTTGTTTTTCCCAAGGGTGGCCTCACACATTCGCACAGGATTTTTGTCCGCCGAGCGGCGGTAGATGATCGTATTTACTCTACTGCCGATGATCCGGGGACACCGAATTAACTCGTCGATTGAGAAACCAGAGACGACACCTGCCAGCTCCAGTTTTCCACATCCTTTTATGGCACGACCCATGACTGTGACAGTGGGCATACCCTGAGATACCTCAGCCGCTGATTAACGTTTTGAGGTATGCCGTTTTGATTCACCGTTTTCGTCTTACCGTCATGTTTATTGCTTCAGGTCTCTTCTTCCTTACGGCATGTGGACCTTCAGATAGCACAGACCAAACCTGCCAAAGGCTCGATGATTTACAGCAAGAACTTGCTAAATTTGAACAAGACCCGCCTGAGGACGCAGACCAACGCTGGATTGCAGCCGAAAGCATTGCCGCGGAATTCGACAATATACGTGACAGTACGCAGAACCCCGAACTCGCAGAGGCGGCAGATGCCTTCTCCGAGTTCTATTGGGCTGCACTACAGGTGCACTACAGGTGCACTCAGACAACCTGCTGTTGGCTCCAGATCAGATATTATATGAAGTCGCTGAGCAAATAGGCGTGCAACGGTTCAATTCTGCCAATATGACCTACGATCGAGTCTGTATAAGCTAGCGTCGCTTATTTTTATACCCACGCCCAGCTATATGCGATGGCGAATGCGCAGACCAGCACACCCAATAACAACTGGTAGCCGGCAAGGATGGCTAAGGTATTGAGGTCGGCAACTTGAGGTCAAATCGACAAGTGCGGTAGAGATCAAAAGCAGAGCGATGGCAAAAAGTATTGGGCTAAATCGCCTGCTGACGATAGCTAATCCCGGGGGTCATGGAGGTTTGTGTCATGCTGCACCTGCACCATTGTGCACACTGGGTGAGTTAATGGATATAGACACGTGGGACACCACGTGCGGGACTTCTTGGCCAACTGTCGACCAGGCATCAAAAATGACTGACAGGACATCGGATAGATCGCCGCGCAGGATGGTTGCATAGTGTTCGCTGGTTACGGTCAGTCCCGATGCTTTGGCTTCATCAACGGCCGCCATGATTGGTTCCATATGCGAGCTACCGTCATCGGCCAGTGGATAAAGCGACCATGCCGCGGCAACGATCACACCACTTTTTGCCAAGTGCACGTCTTTTTCTGCTGGGATTTGTCCGGGAACCAGCTGGCATATTGTTTCTCCTGGGCAGCCACGGGAAAGCAATAAATGACTGGTGAGGTGCTGCCCATCAGAATCTAGTGCTGCTGAATGAATGAGCGTTGCTGCATAAGCTGCCAACTGTGGAGCGGCGTCGCCGGATTTTACTCCCACATAGGTAGACACTTCTCCGGTAGCAATTTCTATACCGGTATCGGGCTCATCCAGCTGTAGTATGCGGTGTGTTTCTTTAAGTGCGTCCAGGATGATGCGTTCAAAATCGTTGCTATGTGGGTGGACGCTGATGCGCATCCCAATGCCGATTTGTTTGGGTGATAACGTCTGACCACTCAAGGTGGTCTCCCTTCCGACCACCGGTCTCTTAGTTTATTAAGAGCTTCGAACCTCTCCCTACGCCAGCATGATCTGGATCAGGTGATTTCGGGTCTGCGGCATCTCCGCACTCTCAGCACTAGTGTTTCAGTGCACCCCGGGGTCTATATGTGACACCACCATAGCTTGTGGTCAGCCGGTTTAGTCAACGTCGCGTGTTCCTACCGTGTTTCAAGCTGATTAGAGTGGTGCCATGGCTGACACAGTGAAGGTCTTTGCACACCGCGGCGATAGCGCACTGTTTGCTGAGAACACCAGGGCAGCCTTTGCCCATGCCCTTGCTATTGGGGCCCACGGTATTGAGACCGATATACAACTATCCGCCGATGGTCATCCGGTCTGTTGGCATGACACCACTGTGGATCGTACTTCGAATGGTCGTGGTCCGGTTCGTGATCACAGCTTAGATGAATTGCGCGAACTGGATGTGTGCTCCTGGAAGTATCCGGCTTCAACATTGCCTTCGCAATACGGAACAAGCAGCAACCAACTGATGACCTTGGATGAGTTGACCAAAATGCTCTTCGAAGCGGACCGTCCCGTTGAACTCGCCTTGGAAATGAAGATCAGTGATGGCAATGAACACCAGATCGCCGAGTGCATAGTGGACTGGTTACAGCGTTGGGGCTGGGATCCTGATTCGGGCACGCTTGGTGGTGCAACCAGTCAAGTGAGTCTTTCTGTCATGAGCTTTTCTCTGAAAGCTCTGGCCGTGGTGGAAACCGCTGTCCCGGCGGCAAGGCTATGCCCGCTGTTTAGTACTAAAAATCGTGAGGCGCTGCAGATTGGCAAGCCGAGTTGGCACGGGCCAGATCAATTATTGGGGCCATCCGTTGGCTGGGTGTCACGCTATGAATCTGTTGTGAAATCGTGGCTGGCTGCCGGGCGTACCTTGCGAATCTGGACGGTTGAAACCGAGCAGCAGTTGCGCCGTATCCAGCGCCTCGGTATCCAACAGGTCACCGTCAATGATCCTGCGTGGGCACTGCAATATTTGAAAGAACAGACCCCCAACCTGCATTATATTCACCGTGTGTATCGGCGCATACGAAGTATGATCCCTAGCCTAGGTCGGCGAAACCCTTAGGAAATGCTAACTTACACCAGACTGATCTGCGTTAGCACTGAACTATAGAGGATTAGACCCCTTCCACCGGATCGCCAGCCAAAAGCAGGTTAGCTTCTCAACCTTTGGGTACTAACCCAGCCCGATCGCATGTTCTTGGATAATCAAAAATGTCCCTGGCAGGTACCAGGGACATTTTTTTTAATGACGGTTACTCAGCAAGCTTCGGCTCTGGAAGCCTCGACTCAGAGTCGGTTGGGGTATCGTCAGTTTCGAATGGATTGTCGTTAGGCGTGTCAACATCGAATTCACTTTCGTTCGGCGAAGTACCGAAACTTGAACCGCCCATCACGGCTTCGTTCACACGCTGTTCAAATTCTTGTTCGGTAATAATGTCTGAGTCGTCAGGGCGCTGAGGAGCCTCAGTGTCACCCCATTTAGAGAATTTTAGAGAGACATCATCTTCATTTGTGATTTCTTTGATCTTGGGAGCATCAGGGTCGGCTTCAAGAACCAGCTCCTGACCTTCTTCTTCGCCTTCGTAGATCCAAACGTCCTGGTCATTACGTATTTCGTGGGTTCCTTCATCTGAGAGCTTTTCACGTTCTACCGGGCTCTCACCGTCATCGCCGTCTTCCCATGAGTCCTGCAGTTCATCAAGTAGGGTACGAATATCGAAGCTATCCCCAACGGCAGCATCGTTTTCCAGTTCATCGCTGTAATCCAACCATGAGTCGGAGAACTCATCGCTAAGTTCGTTAAGCATTTCTTCTTCTTGAGCGGAGAAACCGAAGCTCTGCTGTTCAAGAAGCCCGAATATTGCGTTTCCGGACAGGTATGCTTCGTCGCCTCCGAAGCCAATCATGAGATCGTTATCGTCAAGGCTTATGGCGGTGCCAGAGCCGTCGAGTGCACCATAGATTCTGAGATCAGAAAGCTCATCACCGATCATTTGTCGCATAGCGTCTGCGCTTTCTGGTTCCACTTTTGCGAAGTCGTCCAGGTCGGCAGTCATTGTGACCGAACCTGCTTCTTCCATGCTTTGCCACATCAGATCATCAATTTCTGACAGCAACGGTGGATTTTCTAGATCTGGACCAAAAAGGCCTGCACAGCCGGTCAGTGCTAGGAGCGACGCCGAAGCGGTACCTGTCAACGCGATTCGAATGCCTGTCTTCATATACTTTTCTCCGTTATGTATGTATCTGTCATCGTGTTTTTGAGATATCGGCTCACTTCGAACGTCGTGGCCGCGTTGAGCGTACCACGCTTGAAAGAGATTTTAGTTACTTTAAAGTTCACTTTGAATAGTCTTTATAAATTCTTGATAATCAGAGGGATAAGTGGAACCATCAGTGCAAAAGCAATAAGGCCACAGCCGGCCAACATATAGGTGCGCCACTTGATGAATATGCCGGCACGCACCAATTGGTCATGCCACAGTAGCGTGGCCAGTGAGGCCCACGGAGTGATGATGGGCCCGGCGTTGGTGCCGATCAGTAGCGCCAGGTAGCCAGTAGCGGAGTTGACGGCGGGTTCTAGTGCGAGAAATGCCGGGATGTTGTTGATGAGGTTGCTCAGCCCAGCCCCGGCCCAAGCGAGCCCGACCAAACCGTTGGCAGTCTGTTCGAAATCGCCGAGCAATGATATAACCAGCGTGGCTCCACCGAGCGAATTTGCTGCGGTTGCCGCCGTAGAAAAGACCGTTGCCAATAACAAGGACTGCCAGGGTACCAACCCGATACCCACCAAATTTTTGCGTAGCACTAAGGTCGCCACCAATAAGAGTGTTGCCGCAACGGAACTAGATATCCAGTATGGAATTGGCGATGCCAGTAGCGGCAACAGCACCGCAAGAATCGTCAAAGCAATGGTTCGCAACGGGTCGGGGACAAGTTGTTGATGTGGCTCAGTCACTAGGTCCAGCGCGTTCCGTCGTCCTCGTCGATTCACTAACCACGAGGCCCCCAGGGCCACGAAGATCGCTAAGATGGCCGGGGCAAACGCTTGCTGAGCGTAGTCGAAAGTGGAGAAAAACGCTGGACCGCTCACTGCCAGCAGATTAGTGAGATTGGAGACTGGTAAAGGTAAGGACGCAATGTTAGCGATCCAGACTACCGCCAGGCCAATAGCCACAAGGTGCAAACTGTTTCTGCGAGCCACTGCTACGGCCAGCGGAGTTATCAGAATTGCCGTGGTGTCTAGGGACAAAAAGACTGTTGAGACAATGCTGAGCACAATGAGCCCGAACCACAGTACTCGTTGCCGTGCCACACCTGACGCCGGTGCCATAGCTTCCAGCCCCGCGGTGATTGCCTCGAATGCTTGTACTTTAGCTGCGATATTGACTACCACGGACATACCGATAACAAAAACAAAGATCGGCAGCAGTCGAGTGGCAAGCGTGATTGCTTCAGCACGATCAGTGAAGAATAACAGTGCCCCACCAGCGATGGTGGCGACAACTCCGATGACATTCCACTTCACACACGGGCCTTTTCACTACTGAGCTTTACTAAGCGACTCATTGAAAAACCTCGGTGGGCTAAAGTTTTCGCCCACCGAGGTCTATATGTTGTTAGGCACCAACAGATGCACGACGTCCCTGCATTGGATCGGTTTGTTCTATATATGAGCCGACCCGAAGCACGGTAGCTTCATCAAAGGCTCTGCCAATGATTTGCAAGCCAACCGGCAGATCATCTTCCAACCCGACGGGAACGTTCAATGCCGGCAAACCTGTTAGGTTGCTGGGCCCGGTGAATCGGATGAAGTTATCGATCAAGTCCACCTCGGTGCCGTTGAGGTTTGCCGTCGAAGAACCAATATCGGGTGCCATAACCGGCAAGGATGGAGCAATAATCACATCGACTTGCTGCATGGCGGCAGCGAACTCTTGTTTGAGTTGACGACGAGCTTGTTGTGCCTGCAGGAAGTCCACCGATGAGAAGAGTTCTCCAAGTTCAAAGAGGAATCGAATGTCATCGCCGAAATCATCGGGCCGGTTGAGCAGGTCATTATGGTGGATGGTCGAGGCTTCGGAAAGACTGGTAGCAAGTTCAGTCCACTCTGCATAGGCCAGGCTAGGGATTTTCACTTCCTTCAGCACGGCTCCACGGCTGACCAGCTCATCGATTTGTTTGCGCACTAGTGTCTCGATTGGAGAATCAACGTCGCGGAAGAAATAATCTTCTTCCACACCGATGACCAGTCCTTTGGGGTCTCCGCCTAAACCGGACAGATAATCATCGACTGGCACATTAACTGCAGTGGGATCGCGTGGGTCAAAGCCGGCAATGCCTTGCAGTGTTGCAGCAGCATCAGCAACGCTCTTGGACATTGGTCCAATGTGGTCAAGCGACCAGGCCAGCGGGTAACAACCGTATTTGGCTACCCGCCCGTGGGTTGGTTTCAGACCTACCAGTCCGCAAACCGCCGAGGGGATGCGAATCGATCCGGCGGTGTCAGTTCCCAGAGTTGTAAAGGAGCCATTTGATGCGACGGCGGCGCCTGAACCACCACTGGAGCCTCCAGGGATCTTGTCCAGATTCCAGGGGTTATGTACTGGACCAAAGTGTGGTGAGTTATTATCGATGCCCCATGCATATTCATGCATGTTTAACTTCCCGGTGAGCACTGCGCCGGCTTCCCGTAGATTAACCACAACAGAGGCATCATCCTGGGAAACAAAATCCCCGTGAATTTTTGAAGCCATGGTGCTGACTTCGCCACCGATATAAATATTGTCTTTGATAGCCATCGGGATGCCATGCAATGGCCCCCGGTAGTTACCGGCGGCAATTTCGTCTTCAGCTTGCTTGGCTTCTGCCAGGGCTTGGTCATCTCGGAAACTGATGTAGGAATTTACTGTGTCGTTGAGCTCGTGTGCGTGATCCAGCAGGGCCTGTGTGAGATCAACAGGCGAGACTTCCCTACTCTCGATCAGACCGGCAACTTCGGTAGTGGTCTTGGTTAGTAGTTCTTTAGCCAACGTGATCACCACCGGGAATGTTGCGTAGAGCAATATCTGCGTCATCGACCTGGATATCGGTTAGGTCGCCTTTGAGTTCTTGGATTTGAGCCCACTTGGCTTCCAGTAGCTGCAAATGCGCCTGACTAGGATGGATCCCTTTGGCTGCGAGCGCATCTTTGACTGAAATTGTCATTGATCCTCCTGACTAATTTCAAAAGGGCACGGGTGTGTGTTTCTGCCGATTGCAGATCGTGCCCGAATCAATGAGTTCCACATGAACCAATGCCGAGCCTAGGTGACTTGCATCACACTAGCAAGGGTGCGATGGTTGGTGCCGTGGCTTATGCATCGTAGGTGATGAGCAGTTTTCCTGGGACGCTGGGCTGTTTCAGTGCCTGCGGCAGCAGTCGCAGGGGTATACGCTGGGCAATTTGGGAATGCAACCGGCCAGCTCGAAGATGTTCAAAGACCGGGGCGAAAAGGTTGGCCAGGGTCGCCTGCGGGACCGTATGGATGATGTCTCGAAGCCGGAACATGGCAACAGATTTCTCCTGGTAATCCGTGAAACATGCCGCGGGCAATGGTTCTCCCGATAGCAGACCGTAGTGCACAAGTACTCCACCGGCCTGCAACTGGTCCATCAGGGCTGGACCAAGCGCTCCCCCAACACTATCGAAAATGACATCGCAACCCGTGGGCCCGGTTGCCCGGCGAAGTCGCTGTTGCCATCTGGAGTCGCCGGTGCTAATAACCTCGCGCCAGAGGTTTGGGTTCGCCACTGTTCGTCCCGGCGTTCCGCGCGTCGAACCTACCGGCTGTATGCCTCGGTAGTCCAATAGCTCAGCCAACTGGCCCGCGATCGTTGAGGTGGCGGCCGTGATCGCAACGTGTTGCACCGAGCCTGTGCAGTAACGCTGCACCATGAGCAGTGCGGTCAGCGGATTGATATAGGCAAAGCAGGCAACATCATCGGGGATATCGTCGGGGACTGGAACGCACCAAGAATATGCGGTGCGTTTAATCTGCTGCCAGTTTCCCGCCGACCCTATCGGCAGCACCCGGCATCCAATTGCACTTGCTGGAACGCCTGACCCGACACGTTGGATCACACCCACACCTTCAAAGCCCGGCACGAACGGGAATGTAGTGCGCGAACCATAGGCCCCAGAAACGGTCACAGCATCGGAGGGGTTCACCGTACTGGCAAGCATTGCCACATCGACTTCATGATCAGCCAGTGGTTGTGTCTTGCGGAGCGTTCGATGGGCCAACACATCGGCAAGAGGCCCAGGCCTGTCGGCAACGATCGCATCCACCGCATCATCCTGCCGGGTTATTGCATCCTCGGAATGTTCCACGTGGTGTCCTGCTCCTTGTTACGCCTGCAGGTGGGCTGCAAGGTACTGGCCCGTGGGGCTTTCGCCCTGGTGGGCAACGTGTTGCGGTATTCCGGTGGCGATAATGCGACCACCATCGGTTCCACCACCGGGCCCCATATCGATAATGTGTGGTCAGCATTTGCCATCATATCCAGGTCGTGTTCAATAACCACTACCGTGGCTCCCTGGTCGAGTAGCTGTGAGAACACGTCGATCAGCACGCGGACATCCTCGGGGTGCAAGCCCACTGTGGGCTCATCGAAGACAAACAGCGTATGTGTCTGTGTCTTGCCGAGTTCAGTAGCCAATTTCAGACGTTGAGCTTCACCACCCGATAACGCCGGGGTGGCTTCACTGAGCGTTAGGTAGCCTAATCCAACATCCCGAAGGGCAGCCAAACGAGAGCGGACCTTATGCATATCGGCCACATGGGGGATGGCTTCGGCCACGGTTAGTGCCAATAAATCCGGAAGCGTCAACACTCCTTCGCCAGTTGCAGACGGGCGACGATAGGCATCAGCATCGGGACTATATCGGCGGCCGTTACATTCGGTGCAGGGAATATCGACGTCGGGAAGAAATTGCACATCCAGGGTAATCTCGCCGGTGCCTTGGCAGCGCGGACAGCGTAACGAACCGGTGTTATACGAGAAGTCTCCGGCGCTCAGACCGTCGGACTTAGCGGAGTCCAGACGCGCATAGTTGCGACGCAAATCATCCAGCACCCCGCTGTAGGTGGCTACGGTGGAGCGCACGTTGATGCCAATCGGGGTGGCATCCACCACGTTGACGTGTTCAATACCGTTGGGGTCCACCGCCAGAATGTGGTCGGGGCGGAAGCGTTCATCGTTCTGTAGGGCTGGCACCAAACTATCAAGCACCAGGGTGCTCTTGCCGGAGCCCGATACCCCGGTCACCACGGTCAGCCTGTTGCGTGGGATCGCAATATCCAGCGCGTGCACGGTGTGGATGGGTGCAGTAGTCAGGCTGATCGTGCCGTGTTCAAACATCTCGACTTCGGTGGCCCCAGTGCGCACCTTCACTTGGTTGCGACCGGTCAGATACGGCCCGATGTGCGAATCCGGGTTGTCGCCAAGTTCGGTAACAGTACCGGTGGCCACCACCGTGCCGCCATCGCTACCGGAGCCAGGGCCAATCTCAATGAGGTGCTGGGCTGACACAGTACAAGTGGATCATGATCGACCATCACCACGGAGTTTCCCTCGGTCAGCAGGTCTGTGATAACGCCTTGCAGTCCGCGAATATTGGACGGATGCAG
>Ga0209487_1004961_pt1 | contig 10062 bp, 6 predicted proteins | sample Poulit2012_FD_187524 | JGI IMG/M metagenome (GOLD analysis project Ga0209487, IMG submission 187524) | Agricultural soil microbial communities from Georgia to study Nitrogen management - Poultry litter 2012 (SPAdes) (version 2) | ecosystem: Environmental > Terrestrial > Soil > Agricultural land... | reverse complement strand
TTATCTGCTGGAGACTGATACCTGTATGAAACGGTCGAAAGTTTAGGAAAAGCGAGGCACGCAATGGCAAATTTTGGCGACAGCATTCAGTTCAATCTGTATAAAACCATGCCCAATCCGGATCCACATAGGCTTCCGGTTATAGCGGAAGAATGGGCTGAACGCGCTCGCGAAACCCTTGATGACGGTCCGTACTACTACATCGCAGGCGGTGCCGGCGGCGAACGTACCATGCGGGATAACCTTGAGGCTTTTGATCGCCGGAAAATCGTTCCGCGGATGCTGCAGAATGTAGGAGAGCGGGACTTAGAAGTAGAACTTTTTGGGCAGACGTTTCCATTTCCCGTCCTTCATGCCCCGATCGGCGTGCAATCGATCATTCACGAAGATGGTGACCTCGGCTCAGCACGAGCTTGCAAAACACTTGGCGTCCCGTACATCATAAGCTCAGCTTCTACCGTTCCCATGGAGCGGGTTGCCGAAGAACTCGGGGATGCACCACGCTGGTTTCAGCTGTACTGGGGAAGCGACCCAGATGTCACCGCGAGTTTCCTGCGCCGTGCAGAAGCATCCGGCTATTCTGCAATCGTTGTAACCCTTGATACACCGATGATGGCCTGGCGCGAATACGACCTCAAAAACGTCTACTTGCCGTTTCTGATGGGAGAAGGCGTTGGCAACTATTTCACCGACCCAGCCTTCTGTGCAAAATTGGAAAAGTCACCGCAAGAGGATCCCACCGCGGCCATCATGCATTGGACCCAAGTTTTTGGCAATGTGGGGTTGGGCTGGGAAGATCTCGCTTTCTTACGCGAACACACTTCGTTACCCATCATTTTGAAAGGTATTTTGCATCCGGACGATGCAAAGATGGCCCTTGAATACAATGTCGATGGCATCATCGTCTCCAATCATGGCGGACGACAAGTAGACGGTGCAGTGGCAGCCCTGGATGCGCTCGAGCAGATAAGCAATGTGGTCCAAGGCCAGATTCCGCTTCTGATGGACAGTGGCATTCGACGAGGCGCAGATATTCTCAAGGCACTTGCTTTGGGTGCGCAAGCCGTACTGGTTGGACGGCCCTGTATGTATGGTTTGGCCACAGCAGGAGAACAAGGAGTTCAAGAGGTTTTACAAAACCTCATAGCAGACCTCGACATCACCATGACGCTTTCCGGCCAAAAATCAGTGCGTGCTATTTCCCGGTCTGTGTTGGATGCCTAAGAATTTGGTGGGGTCGTAGCCAGCGTGCCGAGCACATCGCCGATGCGGTAAATTGGTTGAAACCAATTTCCATTACTAGCATCGGGTTGTTTCTCAGGAGCTAACGCATGTCTGTCACGGCAAGGCCGCACGCAAATATTGTGGGCTCAGGCCCGAACGGACTGACATCTGCGGCATTATTGGCTCAAGCAGGATGGCACGTTCGCGTTTACGAACGCAATGCTCAGATCGGTGGGGCAGCAGCATCGGCTGATGTGTTTGGTGATGGTTCAATTGTCGACCTAGGTGCGGCAGCCCACCCGTTTGGTGTTGCCTCTCCGATATTTCGGCATCTTGGGCTCGAAGATTATGGGTTGAAGTGGCTGCATTCCAAGTATCCGATGGCCCATCCGTTTGATGATCGCCCTGCTGCTATTCTGCATCGGGATGTGCGTGCCACTGCTCGTGGCTTGGGTATCGACTCCACCGTATGGCGTCTGATTCACCGCGGTATCGTCAACTCCATTGATGATTATCTTGACCAGATTATGCGGCCGCTGCTGCGGTTTCCGGATCGTCCAGTCAAGATGGCTCAATTCGGTATGTTGTCGACGCCGCCGTCCTCCTGGTTTGTGCGCACAGCGTTTCGTGAAGAACCTGCCCGCGCATTATTTACCGGTTCTGCAGCTCACGCTAATACTCCGTTGGGCCACCCGTTTACCTCGTCCTTTGGGGTGTTGTTTTCTGCGCTGGGTATGACTCGTGGCTGGCCGGTCATTGAAGGTGGCACCGGCTCACTGGTGAACGCATTGGTCAAGATGATCACTGAATACGGTGGAAAGTTCTTCACCAACCATGAGGTCACTGATCTTGATGAGCTGCCTGCCGCCCGGGCCACCATGCTAGACGTGACACCATCGCAGGCTTTAGTCATGCGTGGTAAACAGCTGCGTGACCTGCCCGAAACAACAGTGCAACGTTTACAACGCTGGCGGTATGGGCCGGGCGTGTATAAAGTCGACTGGCTGCTTGATGGTCCTGTGCCCTGGGCTGATGATCGGGTGGCTTCGGCAACCACGGTGCATGTTGGCGGTCGTGCTGCTGAGATTCGGCTGGCTGAAGCCCAGGTCAATGCCGGGCGTATTCCCGATCGACCGTTTGTGATGGTTACCCAGCCGCAGGTCGCTGATCCTTCCCGTGCGCCAGAGGGTAAGCATGTGCTGTGGACCTATACGCATGTGCCCAATGGGTATCGACCAGCGGCCTCGGACCGTGAGTATGTGGCCGATGCTATTGCCGGGCAGTTGGAACGGTTCGCCCCGGGTTTTGGCGCCACGGTCGTGGATAAAAAGATCTGGGATCCGGCTGCATTGGAGCAGTGGAACCCAAACCTGGTGGGCGGCGATATTGCGGGTGGTTCTATGACTGGTTTGCAGTCGTTGATGCGCGGTGGCTTGACGTTGGAACCATACCGGATGGGCGTTCCTGGCCTCTATATCTGTTCTTCTGCCACTCCACCCGGTGCCGGGGTTCACGGTATGCCCGGTGCCTGGGCTGCGCATGCAGTATTGGAAGACCAGCGGGCTTAGCCGCAGCAGAGCATAAAGCCGCGCCATCCTCCCTCAAATCCTCTATTGTGAGGGCACTTGACGGGACCTAGTGTTATTAGTGACTAGTTAGTTTGAACGTAGTGGCGTTACCGACGAAAAAGTGGCTCACTCCCACCAAGCCGAGCTATCGGAGAAGATTTCCGTTTGATTGGGTTGAGCATTTCCAACGGCGGGGAATCCAATTGGGTCGATGATCGTCGTGACGACCAAAAGGAGGAAGGCGTGCAAAAAGTAGCAGTTATTCAAAGTGCCTCAGTACCATTCGACGCCGATGCTTCGACGAGCAAGGCTGAAAGGTTCATTGAGCAAGCCGCGACCCAAGGTGCGAAACTGGTGGTTTTCCCCGAAGCGTTTATCGGTGGTTACCCTAAGGGATCAGCATTTGGTGCCGCGGTTGGCTTCCGCACGCCCCGCGGACGAGAAGAATTTCTTCGTTACAGCAATGGTGCCGTTACCTTGGACAGTCCTGAGGTCGGTCGTCTCATAAAGGCATCGCGCGATCACAATGTGTCGCTGGTTATTGGAGTGGTTGAGCGAGCTGGCAACACTCTTTATTGCACGGCTCTGCTCATCTCACCCGACGACGGCTTAGTTGGAAAACACCGCAAGCTGATGCCAACAGGAATAGAGCGTCTGGTATGGGGATTTGGCGACGGGTCGACCCTAGACACCATGGACAGCCCTGTCGGAAAGGTTGGCTCAGTCATTTGCTGGGAAAACTATATGCCACTAATGCGCCAGGCCATGTATGCCAAGGGTGTCCAGATCTATTGCGCCCCAACAGCGGATGATCGCCCCGCATGGCAGGCGAGCATGACCCACATTGCTTTAGAAGGACGGGTATTTGTCCTTTCTGCTTGCCAATACCTAACACGAGACGATTTTCCAGAAGACCACCCTGTTGATTTTGAACCACCCAACGGAGATATCCTGATGCGCGGTGGCAGCATAATCGTGGATCCTTTAGGCGAAGTCTTAGCGGGCCCGGTATTTGACGAAGAGACAATCCTTTATGCCGATATTGACCTGGACCAGAAGACCAAAGGCCACTTAGATTTCGACGCCGTAGGACACTATGCACGTCCTGATGTCTTTTCTTTGACGGTCAACACTGAACCTATGGATTCGGTTACCTTCGAGAACTGACTCCTTAGCTGCCGTAGTGCTGGTGCCTGAAGTCAGCGGCTACTTTGAGAACTCGTTGCATGCCTTCGGGTGGGCCGACACTAATGCGCACGCCGTCGATAAGGTTTCGCACGGCCAGTGATTGTGCCAGACAGGCTTCTTCGAAGGCTGCGGAGAGGTCTCTTAACGGTAACCATACGAAGTTTGCTTGGGCCTCTGGAACATACCAACCTTGTGCTCGTAGGGCCTCGGCAAACTCATCCCGTGCTGTTGCGATGGATTGCGCACGGTCCAAAACCTGATCAACGTTTCGTAATGAGGCGATGGCAGCGTTTTGGCTGGGCTGGGTGACACCAAAGGGAACCAAGGCTTTTCGTAGAGTGGAGATGACCTGTGGGTTGCCAACCGCGTAGCCGATCCGGAACCCTGCCAGGGCATGTGCTTTGGAGAAGGTGCGTACGAGCACTAGGTTGTCGTACTTCTTGGTTGCGGCTAGCCCATCAACCGCCGTCGAATCGGTATTGAACTCCCAGTACGCTTCATCAAGGACAATAAGTACGTCTGAAGGTACCTGTGCCATGAAGGCTTCGAATTCGTCATTACTGATGCTTGGGCCAGTTGGGTTGTTAGGAGAACATAACAGAATTAATCGTGTGCGCTCGCTGATGGCTTGGGCCATCGCAGGTAGGTCGTGTTTGAATTCTGGGGTCAGCGCGATGGGTTTTTGTTCGGCAGCATTGACGGCAGAGGCTTGCGGATACAGTTCAAAGCTTGGCCAAGGGTAGATGACCTCGGTTCCGGCTTCCAGGGTGATGTGTGCCAGTGCCATCAAAACTTCTGCCCCGCCAGCACCGACGGTGACGTGGTCTGCAGGTACTTGCAGATAATTGGCTAGCTCGCCGATTAGAGCGCCAGCAGTGGCATCAGGGTATTGGGCTGGATTGGGAATATCCGTCAACGCTTCGATGACTTCTGGTAGCGGTGGCAGGAAGTGCTCGTTGGATGAGAGCTTATATGGCTCCAGCCCTGGGACTTCTGCTGGTGGTTTGCCTGGTTTATAAGCCGGTACTGCGGCCAGTGCGGCTCGTAACTGCAGATCAACTGTTTTCTGTGGCATATGTGATTGCGTTCCTTTGTGGTGTTTCGGTGTTCTAAGCGTTGACGAGGCTTTTGTCATCCTCCGGGGCTACGCGTTTGATAGTGAAGCCGGTATACGCGTAGATGAGGTTGATCAGTGGTACCAGGAAGGCGAAGAAGATATACGGGATGAATTCGGTTGCGTCCAGCCCGAATACTCCGGCGGCAAAGACGGCCGGAACCGACCATGGAACCAGGTTGATGCCTACGGTGCCAACTGCTTCTGCTGTTCGGGTGAGATTGAGCGGTGACAGGCCCATCTTTTTATAGGGTTCAACGAATGCTCGTGCCGGTAGCAGGATGGATACGTATTGCTCTCCGCTGGCAAATGCTACGGCGAAACCGGAGGCTAGGGAGCCGGCAACCATGGAACCAGGGCGTTTGATACGGCTGATGAGTGTTCCGACAATGACTTTGAATACCCCGGTTGCTTCGAGGATGCCACCCAGTGCCGTAGCAGCGACAACCAGGGCGATGGTACTAAGCATGGAGTCAATGCCACCTTTGGAGAGTAACTCATCAATAAACTCGATTCCGGTACCTGAGGAGTAACCAGAGGCCATAGACTGCAAGATGTCGGTGACTGAGCTTCCTTGAACTAACAGTGCGGTGAACGCTCCCATCAAGGAGATGAGCAACAGTGTTGGCAGGGCTGGCATTTTTAGCAGGATCAGTGAGATCGCTACCACCGGGACGAGTAGGAGTAGCGGGTGTATAACAAACTGTGAGTCCAGTCCGTCAATGAGTGTTTCCAGCTGCTCGCTATTGGGAGTGGAGTTTGCAACGGAGCCACCGATAATCCAGTAGAGAACTGCACTGATGATCAGAGCTGGAATAGTGTCCCAGAGCATGTGGCGGATGTGGTCGAAGAGTTTTACGCCACCCATTGCTGCTGCCAGGTTTGTGGTATCGGACAACGGGGAGAGTTTGTCGCCGAAAAATGCACCCGAGATGACGGCTCCGGCGACAAGGGGAGCGGGGAAGCCCATACCTTCGCCAATGGCCATGAATGCGATGCCGACAGTGGCGATGGTGGTGAGCGAGCTGCCTAAGACCAGTGATACAACTGCAGGGACAAGGCAGGCAAGTGCCAAGAAAATCTTGGGTGAGATGGCAGTTAGTCCGTAGTAAATAATGGTGGGGATCAGCCCACCTTCAAGCCATGTTCCGATGATGGTGCCGATCAGAAACAGGATGAATACAGCCGGTAGTGCCCTGCTGACGCCCTGGGCCATTGACTGTTCGAGCTCATGCCAGGAGTAGCCAAGTGCTTTGGCGATGAGAGCGGCGGCGGTGATGGCAGCCATCAAGGGGATGAGCATGTCGATTTCCCAGAAACTGATGGAGACCAGTGCCATCACGACCAGGATGAGGATGGGTAACAGGGCGATGGGGATAGATGGCAGTTTTCGTGCCTGCATAAGTGTCCTAACAAATGACAGCCATGGTGGTGGCTATGTATGGTCGTTCCGCGTGATGGAGTTGTGACGGCCCGAACTAGCGATATGAGTCGGATGGCACGTCAGTTGAACCCCTTCGAAGAACGTATGTGATGCGATATAGACCACATACTGCGAAAACATAGTGAGTTGTGCAACACGATTTCCCGGTTCTTGAGCAAAATGCTTTTGATGATAGTGAGCCAGTTCTCAAATTGCCCAATACTGTATTCTTTGGTTTCGCAGTCGCATCAAAACGGTAGCTCTGATTCTCATGGCAACCCGAAGCAGGCAAAAGCCCTGCCTTTTTATGGGCAGGGCGGAATACGGCAGCGTATTACCGAGACGGAATGTTAGCTGCGCTGGGACTGGCGCACAAAGGGCACAACAACTACCGGGATCTGGGAGTATCGTGTGCAGTAGTTGCTGATCGACCCCACGGTCATACGCTTGAGCAGCCCTTTATGCTCTGTTCCTACAATAAGCAGATCGGTGTCCTTGGACGAGTCTACGAGCCCATAACCCGGATCGCCCTGGACGATCCACCGGTCGATTTTAGGTCGTTGGTCTGCTGCGACTTGCTCAAGCACCGGATCAAGGGCCTCATCCTGTAGCGCGCGGGTGGCTTCGGCATATTCGTCATAGCGCTGTTCTACCAGCTCGGCAATTCCTCCTGCGGTATACAGCGTGCTGGCCTCCCAAACGGTTACTGCCCGAAGCACTGCATCACGACGGGTAGCTTCCTCAATAGCAAACTGAAGTGCTACATTCGATGGCTCCGAACCGTCTACCCCAACCGTAATGATCCCTGTGCTCATGCTATTCAACCCCTCCGCGCAGTATTACCCATTGATAACCAGAAATAATGGCTAATACTAACCCTAAGGTTTCAAGGCGGTCTATTCCACCCTGAGAATAGGCCCAATTCTCTCTTTGCAGATGGTAATACCTGGTCTCTGTCTCGGTGCACGGTCTAAGATGTCTGCACACATTCACTCATTTTGGAAGCTACTCATCACGTCACAGAAGAGGAGCAACGCGGTACTATGTCGCAGCAGCCACCGGAAAACCCGCCTCAACCGTCTGGTCCAGGTGACTGGACGCAACAGCAATCAATGGAGTCGTCCGGGCCTGTTTCAAATCAGGCGCCGCCACCTCCGCCATCATTACCACCGTTTCTGAAACAAATCCCACCGTTGGCTTGGGCACGCACGTTTTTGATTCCGCTGGTATTTTTTGGCGGTGCACTGGTGATGGCCGGCATTACGGCTGCCTTTTTATACATCGGATTCAACTCGCCTGAAATGGTGGATTCCGACCTGGAGCTGTACGACATTATCGGTGACAGTCCGTCCTGGATTGTCATGACTTTCCAGTTGTTGAGCATGGGGTTCTTGTCTCCGCTGTCTCTTGGTGTTGAGATTAATGCGTTTGGCGGATTCGCCGGTGGTGGCACACTGTTTTTCGTTCCGTGGCTGGTACCGGCTGGCGGTATTGCTGCGGTCGTTGCCACACAGCGGTTCCTGGGAGGTAACCAGCGGGCACCACAGGTTGGCGTGCGGCTCATGTTGGCTGGATTATCCGGGCTGGCATTTGCCACGGTAGTCACCATTCTTGCCAGTGCCGTTCGGTTCCGGTTTTATGAGACTGATTTCGACGTCGGTCGGGCTTGGGCACACTCAGCCTCGATACCCGGTTTTCTTGTTGCCACCGTGCTGGTCGGGGCCATTACCTACCTGCTGTTGCTTCCGAAACGAGGAGTGGTTCTGCAGCGGGCATTGACCGGTATCGCTGCGGTGTTTGAACACGTGGTGAGTATAGCTGTGCTCTGTGCCCTGGTGGCGTTGGTCACGGCGCTGATCAAAGGTGAAACTGATGGCGCGATCTTTATACTGTTTGCGTTTTTGTCCGTGGGTTTCTTCAGCTTTTCTATGATGCACTTCATCCCCACGGTTTTTACCTCCAATGAAGACATTTGGGGTGGAACCAGTGAGCTCTTCACTATGTTCTCGGCCCCGGTTGGTGCCTGGGTCACCGCGCTCGTGGTGCTGTTGCTCGCCTTATTTATTGTTGCTATTCGGTGGAGTCTGCGCACCCGGTTCCATGCACATGCTGGGTGGGCTTGGATAGTTCTGCCCGCCACTTACTTAGTAACCGGGGTACTTATCACCACAGCCAATGGTTTTTATGCAACGTTATACCTGGAAGACGAGAGCCTGCGGATCAGCTTGCATTCAGCTGCCTGGGGCTTTTTGGTGTGGCTAGTCATCGGTGTCGTGGTACAACTTCTGGCCATCTACCTGATGCCATCCCTTGTGCAACGGATGCCCCGCGAACTAGTGCGGGTGCTCGGAGTGGGGCTTACACTTCCACCGGCCATCGCGCGCACTGATACTTATGGGCCGCCGGTGGACCAGACCCAACGTATGGAACCGGCAGCACCTGTGGAACAAATGCGAGATCAGCCCGAGGATGAGTGGGGTGCAGCTGGTAGCGCCGCTTCTGAACCGCGTGCTATGTCCAAGCGAAGCAAAGTGTTGCTGTTTTCGGGGCTGGGCGTCGTCGTTGTTGCCGCTGGTGCATGGATTGCCCACGCGGTGCTGGCCCGGACCGTGTTTGGTCCGGAGGACACCGCCGAAGCCTATTTACAGGCCATTGTTGACGGTCGCGCCGAAGATGCCATTGAAGCAATTGGTCCTAATGTGACCGATGAGCAGCGGGTATTGGTGACCGATGAGGTCTATCAGGCCGCAGAAGATCGCCCGGACCGATTCGAGCTGGGCGAGGTCGACCGGGACGGTGACAGGGCCACGGTAAATGCTGAAATCTTCCAGTCTGGCAAGTCCTATCCGGTAGAGCTGGTTTTAGCGAAATCCGGACGCCAAGCGGTAGTGTTTAGCGATTGGACGCTTGATGGCGGAGATCTGGCTGGTCGGGCGCTGTATGCCTCAGGCCCATCGCAACTGACGGTCAATGGTGTAGAAGTTGATATTGAACCCTCCGGCCAAGATGCCGAGACAACGGACAGTGATGTTGACACCGACGAATTCGAATCGGAAATAGACTCCGATGAGCTGGACGAACAGGCACAGGACCTCGGCCAGGTGCTACTGCCTGGTACCTACACATTTACAGCACCGGAAGGCAGTAAATATCTTTCCCATGGAGAAGACCTGCAGTTGACCGTCACCCCGGGTGAGACAGCCAGTGACCCCATTGAATTCAGTCAGCATTACACCGCTGAATTCGAAGACGACGTCATCGAAGAAATAGAACAGCGTCTGGAATCCTGTATCGCTGATAAGGACATCCGGTTGGAAGACTGTGAGGCCGCCAGCTGGGAGGACACCCTGTGGAATGCCATCACAGATATTGAGCGAAGCTGGGAAACAAAACCCGAAGTGGTGCTGGAGCCTGCCGAAGATGAGTCAGGGTATGATTCAAGCTTCGACATCACTGAGTACTCTGGCCCGATAGTAGCTCGCATCGAGGAAGGTTCGATCAATGTCACCTATAAGGTCCGTGACGAAGCGGATGAAGACTGGTCA
>Ga0209487_1004960_pt1 | contig 10064 bp, 10 predicted proteins | sample Poulit2012_FD_187524 | JGI IMG/M metagenome (GOLD analysis project Ga0209487, IMG submission 187524) | Agricultural soil microbial communities from Georgia to study Nitrogen management - Poultry litter 2012 (SPAdes) (version 2) | ecosystem: Environmental > Terrestrial > Soil > Agricultural land... | reverse complement strand
CTTTATATCCCACTACGTTCAGATAATACCCCTTATTTTTTCATGTCAAAACCTTATCAAATCAACACTCAATACAGCAAACGCTACAATTTTTTGCAGTAAATCATCGGTACTGTATTCAAAATAAATCCAGATATGCTCTTTAACCATTGGTATATTAATCTTTATGGGAGATACAGTTAAAAATCGTTGTACTGCAAATAGTTTATATAAATAAATCGTCAAAAGATTTATCAATACCATACGTATATTTTTTTATATGATTTGGATTATTAACTTTATAAACATTAATTGCATCAGTTTGCTCATCAACAATCTCATATAACTCAGACAAACACTTTTTAAAAAGAGTTCCCGTGATCTCTCCTTCAAACACAGAGTTTTGACTCCAAATTAAATATTCCTTCAATTTTTTGTGAACCTTTGCTACTCGTTTTACATGTACATCATAAGTTATGATAACATACATTTTACCACCATGCCCTTAGTGGCTTATATGTTTGATCTCCAATAAAATGTTTAATTAATTTATATGCTTCTAAGCGCATTAAATACTGATAAGAAGTATTTCTTTTTAATGCCCGATGCCTTACAGTTGTTCTTAACTTTCTCATCCATTCAGACAAAAATTTCTTTCGACCGTTTTCATTTAATAAAACCATTTCATCTATATACTCAAAATCATCGTTAACATTTATTTGCCTCTTATTAATTAATGTAAAAATAACTGGATCAACTACTAAGGGTTTAAAAATCTCTGATAAATCGAGACTTAAGGAAAATCGCTTTGTTGATGGCTCATGTAAAAAACTAATCGTGGGATCAAGATGAGTTTTATATATTTCAGTTAAAACCTTTGTATAACATAAACTATTGCCAAAGGATATTAATGCATTCAATGGATCTCTAGGTGGTCTCCTTGTTCGATCGTCAAAAGCAAAATCAGAATTTAAAAACAAATTAAAGGATTCATAATACTTTTGTCTAAAGACTCCTTCTAACCCCATTATTTCTTGGATTGTTTTCATATATGGTAATTGATTTTGATAGTTTTCTAATGTTTCAATTGCTTTCTTCATATCTTTCATTCTTCTATACCGTCTTACATTTCTAAGCATGTGGAAAATAGCACTACTTACAAATTTTCTAGCAATTGTTTGTCTCTTTTTTTCATTTAAATAATAAGAAGATTGATTAACAACGGTAAACCCAGAGATATTTTGTTTACGCGGAATAAAGGATCCTGAATAGAAACCGTAGTAATTAAAGATGTGCATTGCTATTTCATGTTGATTGAGTAAGTTTAAAAAATCCGTATTCATATCTAATTTACCAAAGAGGTAAATATTATCAATTTGATAAATAGGCAGTGACTTCTTATTACTTTCTTGATCAATGAAATAAAATGTATTATGATGCCTCTTCATTCGTCCTGGGCTGAAAACAAAGTAATCTTTACTCATTTGTTATTAATCAACCTCCGTTACATAGCAAAAATCATAATATGCACATTTTTTACAATACTGTTTATTTATCAGAGCCGGTGCAGTTGACTCGGCTAAAATGTTATTTACATGTTCGATAATTTGTTTTAGAGCTTTTTCTTTTTCAGCTGTTAATTCTATTTCTTCCGTTTGTTTTTCCTTTGTATAGCTTACAAGTCCTTTTCTGATGAGGCCACGCTTCTTAAGCTGATATAAATAAAAGAGTAATTGATATTCATCAGCCTTTGTCATTTTACTACTTAATTTAACTTCTCTAATATACTCTCCATCTAAAGCATCCACCTTAAAACCTTCGTCTGTATAAATTTCTTTTTTTCTAGCTCTTTTATAAGCTTGTTCATGTAATAACTTACCATCAGTTACTCTTTCATGGCCCTCTTCTTGCCCTAAGTTTTTAGCATATAACCATAACTTTCTTTTACACACAAAGTAATATTGGATATGCAATCCACCTATTTGCATAATAAATCAAACCCCTTTACCAAAACACATCAAACTCCTCTTCCTTTAGTAATCCTTTTCCTTCAATTTTATCTTGATTGAAATCGTAGGGACAATCAAGGACATAAACATAATTAATGACTGGGTATTTTCCGCTTTTCGTTTGATAGTAAAAATCGATTGGCTGTAGATCATTGCGAAATACATATTTATTAACCGAGCAAGTATATTGTTCAATCTTTCTTCTTAATTCACTTCGCTTTTTTTTATCTATTTCATTTTCTAATTGCATAAATAAATCAATTTGCTCATCATAAATATTTCTTGGAATAATAGTTACAGTATTTGTACCCCGCAGTTGTTGCTGAGCCTCTTGATGTGATAAAGTGTAATCTTCTATATTTAATTGATTAAGTGCCTTTTTAAATTCTTTATAATAGTTCGTTCCTTTTAATCTTTTAACGGAATATAAATCTTGAACCATATTCAGTTTTGTTGATTCATATAGGTTTTTTCCACTTTCCTGGTGATATTTTTGTAAAATTTCCTTTGAGAAATTAACTATATCTTTATCGTAAACAGTTCCATAGCCACTTACTTCTTCAGTATAGATCAATATATTTTCTGTATTTGTTGTTAATTCACGTTGTCTATTACATCGACCGCATCTTTGAAACAAGCTATCTAATGGTGCAAGTTCTGTAAAAAGAATATCAAAATCAATGTCAATAGAGGCTTCTACAATTTGAGTTGTTATCCAAATGCCACTTTTATCTCGTCTATCATTAAAAGACAACAAGGCTGCTTCAAGTAACTGGCGATCCATTTGAATAAATCGTGAATGAAACAATTTTGTATAGATCATCGGATCTTGTTCAATTATCTTTTCGTATAATTGAATTGCTTGGTCAATTGTATTCACAATAACAAGTACTTTTTTGGATTGAGCAGATTCTAAAATTTGGTCAATAGCTGTTAAAACAGATTTATTTTTAACTTTATAGCGGTGTCTTAAAATATCATCATTATAAAAATATTTAATCTCTGTGTTTTGATCGATAATGTTTTTAGCACGCATTGTTTCTAAATAAATTTCTGGCAAGGTTGCTGTCATAATTAAAAATCGTCCGCCAATCTTTTTGATCATTTTTAAAGCTTTGATAATAACAGCAACAATCCAAGGACTATATGCTTGAATTTCATCGATAATAATCGCTGAGTATGCCAATGTTGCATAAAATTTTTCATATCCCCTGAACTTAAAGGGAAATTTCATGATTTGATCAATTGTTGTGAAAGTTAATTTATTTGCAAGTTGTCTGGAGTGATCATGAATTACTTCCCAATTTTCCATACCTGTTTCATCTAAATGATGGACGCTTGTTGAATGTAAAAGACCTGCATTTTCATATCCCATTTTTTTAGAAACTCGATCAAATAAGGCATTTAAGGATACACGTAGGGGGACAGTAAAAAATGTTTTCTTTTTTCCAGCCCAAAGTAATGCTGCCTCTGTTTTACCCATCCCAGTTTGAGCGACTAAAACCAGGTTTTTATCCTGATGTTTTAAAGTATATTCTTGTAGAGAGCGTAAATAATTTTCTTCTTTATTCGTAAGTTGTTGTAAATATTGTTTTGTTAGGTGAGTTAAGCATATATCGGGATCAATCTCAATATTTACGTAAGCTGATGCCGCATGATCCAAACGATGTAGTAACCCTTTAACAAGTACATACAGAAGGTAATTTTCATCATTAACATCAAATTTGTATCGTCGTCTAGATAAATCACTTTCAATATAATTGAATGTGTTTACTTGTTTAGGTAATTGTATTGATAAGTCTACATTTTTAAAATCTTCTTTTATGCTTTCAAAATGTTGAACTAAATCTTGTTCAGCAATTTCCCTGACAAATTGAGGATCAATACTTTGCTCACGTTCATGATGATAAGCTATCGCATCAACCAATACTCGTCGATGATGTTTATTTAATCGTAATTGTCGAAGTGGTAAAAAAAAAGGTGATAAGTAATTGTGTGGTATATGAACTAAGGATGTAGGTGATACCTTTTGACCCAAGCTCTTTCTCAATCGTTTTTGAAAATGTGTGTAGGATTTTCCTAGATCATGATATTTCGCTGCTAAGTACAACAACCTCCACACATTTTCATTTTTAATTTCTGTACCATAATATAACTTTAAATCATCGTAACGATCTAACAATTGTTTTGTATGTTGTGCTAACGATTCTACAGGATTAGTTTTTGCTAAAATCATAAAAAAACACCTCATTATATAAATAGAGAGCCAACGTTTTAGTTGGCTCTATTATTTACAGATTCCAAATAACCACATGGCCATCCTCATCTAAAAAAGCTTCATCTTGTATAAGATCATTATTTATAAATGTATTTTCCTCTAAGTAAATAACTGGAATCCTTGTCCACTCTCGAATATTATTTTTAATTTCATACGTCCAATTTAATTGATACGGGATACCCGTGGTTAATTCATCTTCATAAACTTTATCTTTAGGAACATACATTGCATAGTTTAGTCGTTTCCCATCAAATAAATCTAATGAATGTAAATCCACAAGTTTCACTTGATCAATTCTTAATAAATCCTCTCGACGACCAAGTGAAACATGTTCAGTTAATTGCTGAAAAGCATTGTAAATATTATTTAAAGTTTCTTCTTCAGCATTAATATGAATAATGATCTTCACACCATATAACATATGACTATATATGGGCATCGACTTCATATCGGAAAATTCAGGCATCTCTCCCGACAAGCCATCAAAAATAATCGGTATATTAACAGTACTTTTTTCAATAAAGTACGTTTTTCGATAATCGGAAATTATCGTATCATAACTGCCTTGTATACTAAGTTCGAAGGGTATTAATTGATCAGCTTTTAATATAGCATGTATCATTCCCTTTACTGTTGAATAAGGTGGCAATGGATAAGTTTCTGTAACTTTATTCGCAAAAGGTCTCGTATAACATACGGTCTCTTGAAACCCCTTAATTTGTAGTGCTTTCATCTATTACACCCCATAATATGAATTCACTTGTTTTGTCAATTCCTTATAAAATTCATCAATCGTAACACATTCATCCATTGCGGTAATTTCTGTTTCATTTTTAAAGGTACCTTGAACATAGCCAATTTTCGTCGCATCTATTATCGGTTCCTCAAACAACTTTGAATTTAACGTATCTTTTATTGCTGCTAAATTTAACTGACTATGATCGTTATCTTCTAAAGAAACTCTACCTAAGAAAAATGGATTTGGTATTGGATAAACACCGCCGATGACAAATAAAGGTGCAAGGTTTTCTTGTCGACCGCGAATTTCACGATTTAAAAATTTGGTTACTTCTAGAAGTTGATTAACTCTTTTTGCACGTTCCTCTTGTTCTAATTCGATATCTCCATCAATACCTACCTGGGATAGATCAATCGTCAATGTGTACGTATAAAAACTTGTATGTTGTTCAATGGTTGCTAAATTTGCATCATCGGGAATTCTAGAAGCAAGCCCCATATTGTTTAAAAATTCTAAATCACTTCGATACGGCTCTAAAGAAACTGCATGACTTAACCGAGCAATTGCTGATCGTTTACTGGCACCTGATCGTGCCTTTGTTTTCATATATCCAAATAAATCCATTTCAATTGAATCTTCTATAGTTGCATCTGCTTTAAATTGGACAACTCCTTGTTCTTTATCAACAACGTCCAAGTTCCAATCAAAAAATTGATTTCCTAAGCGTACCATGTCATAACGAATACTTTGCCTTGATGCAAATGTATATACATCTCCATTTCCGCGATGAAACTTTTTCAGTTCCGATATATTTTGGGTTCCTTCACCATAATTTAATGACCCTGCTCGAAAGACAACTGTAAAAGTCAACCCTTTATGTTTACTCATTATCTTCTTCCTCCCCTTTATTTTCCTTGCCCCGAGTGACTAAACCTGCTATCCAAGCATTTCCTACTGTGGCAAAATCCATTCTTTCTTCGTGAAGTGCTTCCATTAATAATCCAGGCATTTCTAAATCACTACTTATATACACACGCATAACTGTATCCATAAATGTGTTCTTATTGTTTGAACGAACAGCATTCAATAATCGATAGGCTATCCCTTGAGCTTTTTGCGCACCAATTCTTCTTCTGACTTCTTCTGCACCTTTTACAAGTGCCCAAACTCGTTTTCTTTCACTTGAACGATCCACTTTAGTTAACCCCTTTCTATAACGCTCATTTAAATGACGAATTAATATTAATCGAATGATGTCATGTACTTGATAATTATTTTTTATTTTTTCCCGCATGTTAGCAGTAATAAATTGTCTTGGGTCGATATCTCTTAACAAAAATCGAATCATTTCACTTTTGAGACTGTGATGAATGTAGTTAAATAAACTACTATCTTCAGAAAAAACCTTCAAAACATGAGGCTTCATAATCATATAATCTAGTAAAGTTTTTCTTAATTGATAATCCGATTCATATTCATATATCAAGTAACGATTTCTTAAATAATTTGCCTTTAACTTTTGTTCCCGAACTAAATCAAAAACTATCTGATCAAAAGTTTTACTGTCATCTTTTAAACTATCATAAGTCATATTAGTTTGATAAATTTCATCAAAACTTCCACCATAATAAATGAATACCGACTTATTGTCAGAATCTGTTGCTCCCGCATGAGCACATAAAATCATTAATCTTGCTAAGGAAGAGATTGGTGCATAAGTTTGATAATAAGCATCCCAAGCCATGTTTCGTGACTTTTTTCTGCTCAAAGCTAATGGTACAAAAATCATCTCTTCAAAACTTTGAAATGCTAGAGGAAAATCTGTTAATGAACATCGGTGTACTTTTGTTTTAATATAATTTTTTCTTTCATCCAAGCTCTTCTTTCTAAAACTTCTTCGAATACGATTAAAAGGTTGATATTCAATGTCTTCTAATGTATCATCAATTTTTTTATTACTATTTGACTTAAGTGCATCGTATAAACTCCATTCGGCAATCACGGGAGCGATATAGTCATTATAAAGAATTTGCTGTTGTTCTTTTAACGTTTTTCGATTATGGGAAACATTTAAAAAGCTAACTTGTCCATAATGAGACCGTAATTGGACTGCTTTAAAATAATTACTTGTTAACTTTTCTTCAATATCTACAGAGCGCAGACTTGTTATAAACTGCTCGATCATTTGATCCATTACCGGTATATATACTTTTTGTGCACGATATTTATCAACTGCATTTGCTAGATTTTTTCCTGAATCCGTTTCTTTAAAATAACGCATCACCGATATTTTAATATCATTCAATTCTTTATTTAGTCTACGTTTAGCTGCTTGATCACCCTCTTTAAACTTTCTATGTAAATAACGTATATATGGCTCTTTTCGATCGGCATGGCTATACTTTGTTAAATAGTATTGAAAGAAAGCGTCAGAGAAATTTTGCAAATGCTCCCTTGTAACAACAATTCCACCATATGTAGTCTTAACCTGTATTCCGTAATTTTCCATAATCTTTTTAAAGCCAACTAGTCCTTGCGTAAAAAACCATTCATCCATACCGACTTCCATTTCATCCATGTCTATCTCCCACCTCCTCAATACCTAATAACCCAAAGCCTAACGAACGCCGTAAACCTATTCCACTATCATAGATTTTCTGTAAATCATCTCTCGCCCCTTGAAGCTGAATAAAACCTGAATTACCTGTAAAATAAATGTTTTCCGCTTGCATTTGGTGAACATTTTCTTGAATAACAACTTTTTTCATATTTGTTTGTATAACTTTAATCCGTTGTTCTAATTCTGTCCCATACAACTCTTGTGAAAGAAGGTTTGCATAATAATTAAGCTCTTTCTCAAAGGATTCATCGGTCGCTAGCAATGGCTTTTGTTCTTTATTTTCAATTAGAATCGGTGATAATGTTTTAAAAGTAACCGTTTCTGTAAGTTCTGGTGGTTTCGGAAGTAAGCGTTTACTTATAAGTTTTAAGGAGATATCTTTGTAGATATAAGAGCTCTCTCTCTTACTTCCATTCATTAAGTACATAATAAACTCATAAGAAGGACTTGAGATCGTTAAAAATAGTTTACTTCCATAAATAATATCTTCCGCGATTTGCAAATCTTGAATATATGTAGCAAACGCAAAAGGTTTAAGTTCCTGTTTACTTTCAACAAATAACTTCTCGTAATAACTTTCAGAACCATTACGAATCATCTCTTTTATAATCGACAATATACTAAGCCGATAGGCAAGTGGTAAATGATCCATTTTAAACTCAAATTGAATACGCAAATTTGCACCTCCTTGAATACAATATTTATATTTTATATAATCATTTTGTACTATATACGTGTACTAAAACGCTCTCAATTAGGGTTTTAGAGCTGTGTAAATACCATATAAAAATAATTTCTAAAGAGAATAAAGAAATGTGTTTGAATAAAATTTTATTTATGTTGTTCTTTGATGTGGTAAAGCTTATGTAGGACATAGCCAAAGATAAAAAAATAGAAGTCCTGTGTTAAATGAAGGAGAGAATAAACCTAATATGATAGTACCATAATTAGACAATAATTGTCTAATTATTCCATATCCCCAATCAGTTAGTTTACATTTGAAAATCTTATACTCTAAAATAACAAGACATATACCGATACTCCCTTACGTTCTTACCTTAGCAAAACGCCTGTTGTCTATCCTCAAGCAAGGACTCTTTTCTTCACACCATTTGAAACCGACCAAATAAGAATTTATGTGACAGTTACAAGGTTGAATCACCTTAAGCGCCCAATTCCTTTTTTATGAACCCAACAATAAGTATATTGCCTTCGAAAACAGTATCTAGATCAGTTCGTTAACTGGACTAAAGCCACCGATTCCGCTTTTCATTTTTACTGTTTCAACTAGACTAGTATAGGATTATTGTAAACTGGTTTGTTACAATTAACTGATTTGCTGGACAGTCATGCACAAAACCAGCCAAATACTATCATTATAACTCGCAATCCAGACACGAAACGAACCACATGGAGACCAAAGCTGCTTACCCGCTCGATAGACACACCCACACAAAAAAGCCAGCTCACCTCTGAGCCGGCTTCTGGGTTATGGCAAATAAAACTAGCTAGTTTCTATTAATATATCCATTTTCTAAAGAAGACGGATCGGCCTTCTCCCAAGAAAGAAAAAACAGGCCCTCGGCTCATTTTTACCACATATAGACAATCGAACAACCCTCTAAAACCACCACACATATAGTAATCATGTACTAACAAAAAGGAGGAATGGCCTTGGGTTTTTATGATAACTCAGTTGAAGGTTCACATTGTATTCAAGGAACAATTAGGAAGATTATTGATGCACAAGATGAGGTGATAAGTCGAGATGGTGATTGCTGTACAACGAGCTGTAAGTGTTCGATAAATGATTTACTTTCCCCGGAACAGGAAGATACACGTACAAGATACACGACAATTCCTTTTGTACTCACATGTAGAAATTCTTGTCGAACATTTGTTGGAAAAGGTGTTTATTCAGATCTAAATGCAGATAATACTCGCTTTTTTGGCTGTGTAACAACACCGATATTAAAAGCGAAAAGATTTGTAGAGGGAAGCGAAAATTGTGTAGAACTTGAATTGTTACTTCCAGTAACTGAAGATGGAACAATTATCACACCAGACGCCGATGACCAAAATGATGTATGTGCCTATTTCCCAAATGAAGCGATTAACAATTTCCAAGCAACAGGTATTTGTATCACTGTAGACTTACACGGCTTTACCGGTATTACTTGCCTTGACCCTGTTACACCGCTTTCTTCAGCAAATTTCCCTGGTTAATCATTTATTTAGAAAATCCCGAAAAGGCCACAGTTCATTCTGTGGCCTTTTTCTTTTCAAAACGCATCATATGACTCTAGCAATACCGTCTGTTATAATGGTAGGACTACATAAAGAAAGAAGGGTGTCATCATGAGGGAAGCTATGCTCAGATGGAGCTTTTTCTTTGGGGGACTTATTATTCTCGGCCTAGGCGTTGCCCTAACGATTAAA
>Ga0209487_1004957_pt1 | contig 10065 bp, 6 predicted proteins | sample Poulit2012_FD_187524 | JGI IMG/M metagenome (GOLD analysis project Ga0209487, IMG submission 187524) | Agricultural soil microbial communities from Georgia to study Nitrogen management - Poultry litter 2012 (SPAdes) (version 2) | ecosystem: Environmental > Terrestrial > Soil > Agricultural land... | reverse complement strand
CAAATCTTGGCGGTATTGACTACCCTATTCGCCCACAACCGCGGCCTGCCGCTGTTTACCACCATGCTGGGCTTTGGCGTCGGGTTGATTGCCATGAGTTTGTGGCGCAAACAATTTCCTGCCAGTCGCGCTCGCGCGGTATTGCTGCGGCGCTATTTCTTCCTCGCCGTATTTGGTGCAGTTCACCTGCTTTTGCTCTTTTACGGCGACATCATGTTTTACTACGGGCTCTCCGGCATGCTCATCGCGGCGCTATTGACCATGCGCGATAAAATTCTCGCGATTATTTCCTATAGTCTTTTGGGAATCGTGCTGGTGGCGGGTCTTAGCTACTTGATATGGGCGCTAATCGCCATGCCAGATATGGCCAACACGCTCGGTGGCGGAGTCGGTAATACGGAGCTTCACAGCATCGGAGAGTTCTTGGCCTTTAACGGGCTTTACTTCCTGATGAACCTGGCAGGCTACCCAGGCTACGTGATTATGTATGTGCCGATTATGCTCATCGGGTTTACGTGGGCGCGGCGCGGAGTGCTTGCCGATGTCCGCGCGCACCGCAAAGAACTGTGGGCTTGGGCGATTGTCGGCGGGCTTATTATCCTCGGTATCGGTTTACCGTGGGGTCTTTCAGTCATTGGCGTATTGCCCGAAGCTCTCGCCGGAAACTTCGTCATTGCGAACTCAATGCTGGGTACGCTGACAGGCCCTGCGCTGTTAGCGATGTTTGCGCTAGCCCTTCAACCCATCCAGGACCGCGTCAACCAAGGTCATACCCCACCGGTGTGGCTGCAGGTTCCTATCGCCCTGGGTAAGCGTTCCATGAGTGGTTATGTCTTCCAGTCCATCGCCTTTATCATCATCTGCTACCCGTTTGCTTTTGCTTATGCACCAGATAGCGTCACCGCCCAGACGGCGTTGGCCTTTGGCGTCTGGGCAGTGTCCTTACTACTGGCGTGGGTACTGGAAAAGGCCAACAAACGCGGGCCATTTGAAGCCGTGCACCGCCGCTTGTCTTATGGCCCCACGATGCAGCCAGAGCTCTACAGCGCGAAACAGCGCCGCGAATTGGAAGCCTCAGAGTAATTGCTTGCAGCAATTACTTGTCCTAGGAATATTTCAACAAGCAATACTCCTAGCGGCGGTTGAGGCCATCGGCAAGCAGCAGGTGGCCAATGAAGCTGGTTGAGCTTTCCACTGCACCGAGGACTGCATTCAGATTGCGCTTGAAGAAGTTTCGCTTGTTGCCCTTGCCGGCGATGCTTCCCTCCACTACGGCGCGGGCAAAGGTCATGGCTTCTGCCGCAAATAGTAGGTTCGCGCCGTGGCTCGCCCCGCGCGCTGCAATGGAGCCTGAACGAAATACTGACTCATCCGATACCAAAGCAGCCGTGGTCGCTGATGCTGCACCACCTAAGACAACCGCGGGCACCATGTCTTGGGAGACTTTATTGTTACGCGCAGCAAGTACAGCCGCACCAACTCCCGCTGCCCATACCCCGGCATAAAGACCGATGGTCTTGCCCTGGGGCCGCGCGCCCGCACCCAGTGCTGCGGCGGAATATCCCAGGTTGGATAAAACAACAGCCTTCACGCCCCAGCGCGATGGCGTACGAAGAGCCTGCGACTTTTCCGCCGAGTTCTTAGCGATGCGCGCTACAGCTCCCGCAACCAATGCAGCTGTAGTTTGCCACAAAGAATCTGATTCCAGCGTTTGCGGAGTCGCAGTTGGTGCATCGACTGAACCGGGATTGCGTTTAGCTTGCACATAATCTTCCAAAGACACGTAGTGCCCAGGCGTAATTTCACCGGCACGCGCAATCGCGTTGCCAGCCAGCAGGAGCAAAATCGCAGGTTCCGCCAGCACGTGGACCTTTGGCACGAGTGGCAAAATACGGCTGAAGAAGCTCACATCATTTAAAAGCGCAACGGCCAAGCGCTCCTGCTCTTTCGGCATCGGCGCTAGCGCGGCCAAAACAGCGTGAACCCCTTCAAGCGAACGGGTAAGGAACTCGCCTTCGACTTCTACCTGGGAGACATCGGAAAGCAGCTCATCGAGCCCCTCTTCCAACGAAGCAGTCAGCGGCAACTGTGGCATGGGTTAGTCCTTTCGTGCGTGTGCTAACCCCGCCCAGCCTACCGCTGATGACTACTTCCGGCGCGACCCCGCCTTGACCACATTCTTCGTTCCCGGCGAAGGCTTCTTAGCAGCAGTTTTCTTCGCCGTGGACTTCTTAGCTGTGGTCTTTTTCGCAGTCGTCTTCTTCGCCGTGGTCTTTTTCGCGGCCGTCTTCTTGGTGGTCTTCTTAGTTGCACCACCGCCATCGGCAGCTTGCTTCGCACGACGTTCAGACAACAACTCATTGGCGCGCTGATCCGTCAAAGTCTCTGGCGAATCGCCCTTGCGCAGCGAGGCATTGGTGGTGCCATCGGTCACATAAGGACCAAAGCGACCATCTTTGACCGACATTGGCTTACCCGAGACGTCATTGTCACCGAGCTGCTTCAGCGGTGGCTGCGCAGCCTGGCGTCCGCGACGCTTCGGCTCAGCATAAATACGGCGCGCTTCATCCAAGGTGATGGTGAAGATCTGTTCTTCATTCGCCAAAGAACGCGAGTCCGTACCCTTCTTGAGGTACGGGCCATAGCGACCATTTTGTGCCGTGATGACCTCATTATCTGCAGGATCCACGCCAACTTCACGCGGCAAGGACAACAGCTGCAAAGCATCTTCTAAGGTCACTTGCGAAGGCTCCATGGAGCTAAACAACGAGGCAGTACCAGGCTTGAGCTTTTCATCAACGTATTCGTTGATGCGCTTTTCTTTTTGCTTGGCGGCTGTCTTGGTCTCCCAATTCTTCGCCCGCATGCCGTCTTCTTTACGCTGCTTGTCTTCCGCAGCGCGTTCTTCGGCAACGACCTTCTCGGCTTCAGCTTCAGCCTTCGCACGCTCATCGTCGCGCACGATTTCGGTCACGTAGGGACCAAAGCGGCCTTCTTTCGCCACGATGGTGCGACCATTAGCTGGGTTTTCGCCCAGCTCACGGCCACCTTGTGGGGTCGCAAAGAGCTTTTCTGCAAGCTGCTCGTTAAGCTCATCCGGCGTAGTGGTCTCAGACAGGTTCGCGCGCTGGTATTCCGGCTCACCTTCTGCGTTCACGCCAACCTGACGCTCGATATAAGGACCGTAGCGGCCGACGCGCACAAATACATCGCGGCCTTCGGCATCGGTGTACAGACGGATCGAGTTGACCTTGCGGGCATCGATGTTTTCCAGATTGACATCGACAAGCGATTTCAGCCCACCGTGACGTGCAATTGACGCTGCCTTGATGTCTGCGTCTTCGGCGCCCTTCTCAGCATCGCCGAAGTAGAAGCCGTTGAGCCAGCGAGTGCGGTCCTCATTACCGGAGGCAATCGCATCCAGCTCATCTTCCATCGAGGAGGTGAAATCAAAGTCCACCAATTCCGTAAAGTGCGACTCCAAAAGCCCCACCACGGCAAATGCAACCCAGCTTGGCACCAGGGCATTGCCACGCGAGACCACATAGCCGCGGTCTTGGATGGTCTTGATGATCGAAGCATAAGTGGAAGGACGGCCAATGCCTAGGTCTTCCATCTTCTTGACCAAGCTGGCTTCGGTATAGCGCGCCGGTGGATTGGTCGAGTGCCCGTCAACAGTAACTTCGGCAACGTCGAGGTCATCGCCTTGCTCGAGCTGCGGCAAACGATTTTCGTCTTCGTTTTTCGCCGAAGTTTGATCCTCATAGGCCTTCAAAAAGCCTGGGAAGGTGATGGTTCGACCAGTTGCAGAAAACTCCACGCTCTCGCCTGTCGATGCTTCACCTGCAACGGTCAACTTCATCGACTGGCCCTTGGCATCTTCCATCTGCGATGCCACGGTGCGCTTCCAAATCAGCTCATAAAGCTTAAATTCCTCAGCATCCAGCTGACCAGAAAGCTGGCCAGGGGTTGCAAAGGTTTCACCAGCAGGACGAATCGCTTCGTGTGCTTCCTGCGAGTTTTTCACCTTGCGGTCATAACGACGCGCGCTCGATGCCGCGTATTCCTTGCCGAAGTTCGACACCGCTGCATCACGCGCTGCGGTCAGCCCCTGCTGCGACAGCGAGGTCGAGTCAGTACGCATATAGGTAATGTGACCGTTTTCGTACAGTCGCTGCGCAATACGCATGGTGCGCTCAGAGGTAAAGTGCAGACGCCGCCCGGCTTCCTGCTGCAGAGTCGATGTCATAAACGGTGCATAAGGCTTACGGGTATAAGGCTTGTGCTCGACAGAAGCAACGTGCATGGCAGCGTTATCGAGGCCATCGGCAAGCGCCTGTGCACGCTTTTGATCCAGCACGACTACTTCATTGGTAGTCAGCTTGCCGTCATCACCAAAATCACGGCCCTGGGCAACGCGCTGGCCATCAACACTGCTCAGGCGTGCCTTAAACTGCGCAGGATTCGATGCATCAGAATTCTTCGCTGCTAAATCCGCAGACAAATCCCAGTATTCCGCAGACACGAAAGCCATGCGCTCACGCTCGCGCTCAACGATGACACGGGTTGCCACCGACTGCACACGACCAGCGGATAGACGTGGCATGACTTTCTTCCACAGCACGGGCGAGACTTCATATCCGTACAAACGGTCGAGGATGCGGCGAGTTTCCTGCGCATCAATCAAGTCCTCATCCAGCTCACGAGTATTTTCCGCAGCTTCCAAAATGGCCGACTTGGTGATCTCATTAAAGACCATGCGGCGCACCGGAACCTTAGGCTTTAAAACCTCCAGCAAGTGCCAGGCGATGGCTTCGCCTTCGCGGTCCGGGTCTGTTGCCAGATAAAGCTGGTCGCACTCTTTGAGCTTGGCTTTAAGGTCAGCGACCTTCTTTTTCTTATCCGGGCTAATGACATAGAGCGGAGTAAAGTCGTCTTCAGGGTTGACGCCTAAGCGCGCCCAAGCTTCCTTCTTAAACTTCGCAGGAACGTCAGCAGCACCACGAGGCAAGTCGCGAATATGGCCTACTGAGGCCTCAACGATGTAGTTGTCACCTAGGTATGGCTGAATCTTCTTCGCCTTCGTACCTGACTCTACGATGACTAATGTCTTGCCTGATGGCTCTGCCACGTCGACCTCATCTCCTTCGATGATTCGAACCTAATGTCTAATTGCCCCTACAGTACACAGCGACATCACCAACCACATGCACGTGGGGCAAGTTTTACTAGAGATACTGTATTTAATAGGGCTGTCTCAGATGTTTCTACCACTACTTCACCACACCATACAAAAGTCAACAAATTGCGCCTCACTAACGCAATAAATAAATTATTGTCCTTAACTACCGTTATTAACTGCAGATATGCGCTGTTGATCCGTCAATATTTCGATTAAATGTTGAACGCATTACTACTTGTTATCACTTGGCGCTTTTGCCACTAGAATCTTCTTAAGACCCATAGTGCAACAGGCTTTCCATTAATTATCGGCCTGCATTGCAACTTCCACGGCGCGTTAGTATTCGACGGAAATTCCCCGTCAGAAAGGGAGCATTCACCAGTGGTTGACACCCTCACGATGTGGATTGAATCTCTCATGTCCACTGCTTGGGTTTATCCCGTCGTCGGCGCTTTAATCTTCGGCGATAGCTTTATCCCCGTTTTGCCTTCAGAAATTCCGCTGAATCTCGTCGGTGCTTGGTCCGGTGCGCGCGGGGAACCAAATATTGGTTTGATGTTTATCGTCGCGGTGATGTGCGCCGTGGTTGGTGACAACCTCTGTTTCCTCTTAGGCACGCGTTTGATGCCTTATGTCAACCGCATTCGTCGCGGCTCCAAGACCTATGGTGCCTTGGTATGGGTCAAGCGCAATATGCGCAGAAACGCCGGTGCGGCCATCATCATTGCCCGCTTTATCCCGTCTGCCCGCCTGCTGCTGACCATTTTGCTGGGCTCCGTGCGTTTTCCGTGGCCAATGTTTTTCATCTTCGACACCCTCGGCGTAATCCTGTGGGCCGCGCAAGCACTGGCCATTGGTTATCTCGGCGGCGTCATTTTCTCCGGCAGCCCGCTATTTGCGATGCTCTTGTCAGTCGTTCTCGCTACCGTCTTAGGCTTTCTGGTTCAACGCACGCAAAATAAGATCATGGACGCTTTGGACGTGCGCCGCGGTTACGCCGAAGCCCATAATTAAGCGTTCATTGCTGAACGCTTAATGAAGAGCTCTGAACGCTTAGTATTCTTGGAACGCTGGACTTTGGGCACGCTGCGTTGCTGTGGCCTGCTTATTTAAGTTCGTTTCCCAGCTTGGATACACCCGAAACCCGCGCTTCCCGGAGTGCTTCCCTGTTGTAATACCAAGCGCTTCCAAATGCTCAGCGGTAAATCGGAATACTCCCCGCTGCCCGTTCTGCTCCACAAATACAAGCAGCCCGCTGATAACTTCATCAGCTTTGAAGGGTGCCGTTGTGCCGTCTTTATCTCGGCACCAGAAAGCAACGAACGCTCCCGGTTTGGTCGGGGTATTCCGCGCGGTACGAATGTGCCATTTCGCGCCTTCAATTGTCGCAACACCGGATTCATAGTCACTGTTTTGCTCTTCGGGGATCACCTCGGCGTCTATGCCATGTTCATGTGCGTAGTCTTCGAACCCGCGAAACTTCATGGGCGTCGATGCTACCAGCCAGGCATGGGGAGTCCTTGATAATGTGCGTTCGCACTTAAACAGACTAAGCTCAATTTCCGCACTTTTAACTGCATCTTTTTGGAGGATTCTTGTCAGCAACTACGCGCCGCATCGTCTATGTCATCGCCTATGAGCTAGTGGGAATCCTCGCTGTAACCTTTGGATTGTCAGCGCTGGGGTTCGGTGGTGGGCAATCAGGTGCTGTTGCCATTGCTTCATCTACGGTGGCAGTGACGTGGAACTTCATCTGGACGTCGATGTTTGAGGCGTGGGAGCGCCGCCAGGAATCTCAAACCCGCACGGTCAAGCGCCGCATTGTCCACGCTATTGGTTTTGAAGGCGGGTTAACGTGCTTTCTCATCCCAGTTGTTGCCTGGGTTCTTAAAGTCTCTTTACTGGAAGCTTTCTTCCTACAAGCCAGCATCTTGGTCTTCTTCCTCATCTACACTTTCGTGTTCATGTGGGTCTTCGACAAGATCTGGCCGCCCTACACAAACGTGGTTGGATCCACTACCCCGGTAAATAAGTAAGAAATTCAAACAGACAAAACTGAAAAAGGACTCCCGAAGGAGTCCTTAATTTTTTATCCAGCCATCACATCCGAAGTGGATGTGGAGGATAAAGGCAGTTGGTTAATGCTTAGATAGCGTTAACGTTGGTTGCCTGTGGGCCCTTCTGGCCCTCACCGATTTCGAAGGAAACCTGCTGGTTCTCTTCGAGGGTACGGAAGCCGTTGCCCTGGATCTCGGAGTAGTGGACGAAAACGTCTGCGGAGCCATCCTCTGGAGCGATGAAGCCGAAGCCCTTTTCAGCGTTAAACCATTTTACGGTTCCCTGTGCCATGATAAATATCCTTAAAAATAGGGGGTTCGTCGTTGAAGAATTATCAACGCCGGGTCAAACAAACTTTTTCGAACTCCCGGTCCCCCGGGTGCACGCGATAAAATCTTGCTATAACTCTTTTTGCGAGCACCAAAGTGGTGTTAAATCTTGCGCCAAGAAACTGCGACCACAGTCAGTGTGACACGTTTGCTTACCCGGGCGGTAGTCTTTAAAGGAATTCTTTTTCTCGACTACCTAAAAAGGGGGTAGATTTTGAGTTTTGGTGAAGAACTACTCTCCGCTCTAAAGCCACGGTTTTCTACCTCCGCGCTGACCCATTCTGTTACTCAGCCTGCTAAGAAGGCGCACTATACCGAGTGGCCTCACTGGGCATTGCCCGAGCTAGTTGAGGTTTTTAAGAACCGGGACATCCACGCGCCCTATTCACACCAGCGCGAAGTCGCCGATGCGGCCTTCGCCGGACGCGACGTAGTGGTGGCCACGGGCACTTCTTCGGGAAAGTCTTTGGGTTATCAACTTCCTATCTTGACCCGAATGGCAGAAGACTCCACCGCGTGCGCGTTGTATTTAACACCGACGAAGGCACTGGGCTCAGATCAGTTGTTGGCGATAATGGAGCTGACAAAGGGCATCGACAAGCTAAGCTCTGTCATTCCTTCTCCTTATGACGGTGATACCCCGACCGAAGCACGGGCCGGGATTCGCGACCATGCGCGCTTTGTGTTTTCCAACCCCGACATGGTGCACATGTCGATTTTGGCCGCGCATGAACGCTGGACCAGGTTCTTGCGGCACCTGGAATTTATTGTCATTGATGAATGCCACTCCTACCGCGGGGTATTCGGCGCACATGTCGCGTTAGTTCTGCGGCGAATATTGCGCATTTGTGCACGTTATGGCGCGCATCCAACCATTATTGGGGCTTCTGCCACGATGAATGACCCCGGCGCTCACATGCAGCGGTTGACCTCCCGGGTAGGTTTTACCGAGGTCACCGATGACGGCGCACCGACTGGTGAGCGCACCATCGCGCTATGGGAACCGGGCTTTATCGAGGGCGCGGAAGGCGATAATGGCGCGCCAGTGCGTCGCGCCGCAACCACGGAAGCTGCCGAAATCATGGCGGCAACCGTTGGCGAAGGTGCTCGCACCTTAGCTTTTGTACGCTCCCGCCGCTCCGCAGAGCAGGTCGCTTTACGCTGCCAGGCTGAGCTTTCCGGCGCACTAGCAAGGCCCGATTTTGCGCAGCGGATTGCCTCTTATCGCGCAGGCTACTTGGCTGAGGACCGCCGCAAGCTGGAAAAAGCACTCGATAATGGCGAGTTACTGGGCGTGGCTACCACCTCGGCGCTGGAATTGGGCATCGATGTCGGCGGTTTAGATGCCGTGGTCACCGCGGGTTTCCCCGGCACGGTAGCAAGTTTTTGGCAGCAGGCTGGCCGCGCCGGTCGCCGCGGGCAGGGCTCCCTGGTGGTCTTTGTCGCACGCGATGAGCCGATGGATACCTATCTCGTGCACAACCCCGACGCGCTACTGGGCAGGCCAGTCGAGGCGAGTGTTTTCAACCCCGAAAACCCATATATCCTCTACGGACATATCTACTGCGCGTGCATCGAACAACCGTTGACCGATGCTGAGGTGCGTTTCTACCGCGCCGAGCAAGTGATACAAGAACTTGCCCGCCAAGGACTTATCCGTCGCCGCCCGCAGGGCTGGTTCGCCGTGCCGCAGTTAGATAGTGACCTGCGGCCGGAGACCGCACACTCACAGGTCAGCCTGCGCGGCGGAGCGGGCAATGACGTGCTCATTATGGACACCAGCGATGGCCGGCTTTTAGGCACCGTCGATGGTGCACGCGCGAATTCTCAGGTGCATCCTGGTGCGGTCTATTTGCACCAGGGAGAAAGCTTTATTATCGATGAACTCGATATTAATGAGGGCATCGCCTTTGCCACCCCGGGCGAGCCGGAGTATTCCACGCAGCCCAATTCCACGACGGATATCGCAATTATGGGCGCGGCGAATGAGGATGAGCTAAAAGATTACGGTGGCGGCGTATGGGCAGCGCTTGTCGATGTCGAAGTCACCGACCAAGTCGTCGGCTACTTCCGCAAGCTTGCCGATGGCACCACCTCGGATCTTTTCCCACTGGATCTTCCGGAGCAACGCCTGCGCACCCGCGCGGTGGCGTATACCGTCGACCCATTGGCGCTGGAAGCAATGGGTATTCGCGCGGCTGATATTCCCGGCGCGCTGCACGCTGCTGAACATGCCGCCATTGGTCTGTTGCCATTGATTGCCACCTGTGACCGTTGGGATATCGGTGGTGTATCCACTGCCCTACACCAGGACACGCAGATGCCCACGGTCTTTGTCTACGACGGCCACTCCGGCGGCGCCGGCTTTGCCGAAGAAGGTTTCAAGCGTTTTCCCGAATGGATTGCAGCCACCTTCGAAGCAGTACGCTCCTGCCCTTGTGAATCCGGCTGCCCATCTTGCGTGCAATCACCGAAGTGCGGCAACGGCAACCAGCC
>Ga0209487_1004956_pt1 | contig 10066 bp, 10 predicted proteins | sample Poulit2012_FD_187524 | JGI IMG/M metagenome (GOLD analysis project Ga0209487, IMG submission 187524) | Agricultural soil microbial communities from Georgia to study Nitrogen management - Poultry litter 2012 (SPAdes) (version 2) | ecosystem: Environmental > Terrestrial > Soil > Agricultural land... | reverse complement strand
AGCGGATTGGGCCCGAGCGTAGCGACCGCTTGGCCGGCATAGCATTGATCGCGGATCCAGCAGTAGCGGTAATCATAATCCCGGTGGGCGTGCTCACGTTCCGGTAGTGACATGGTTGCCGCGGCCACCATCCCGTTATCTTGGGATGTCATTCCGGTCAGTACCGCATAGGATTGGCGGATATCATCACTTCGGTCGGGCCGTGGAATATTTGCCACGGTGCGTTGCCAGTTCCACCGGGTACTTTTCGGTACTTCCTCAGGTGTCACAGGATGTGTTGGCAGTGGCTTACGGGAGAGTTCCAAGGTGAACAGCTGTTCTTGGCCTTCAGCAAGTTGCAGTTCAAACTGTAAACCGCCGTCATCGGCTTGGGTTGCGTTTTCTGCACCTTGCCACCGTAGATATAGATCATCGACCTGGCCGTGCCAGATCCCGTCGTCGTCTAACTGGGCTTTGGATAATGTATTTCCGGTAAAACCGGATGCCGGACGCAAATACACGCTTACCTTGGCTGTTCCAGATACCGCGCGGATTCGTCGCGACATTACAGCCACATCCACCGAGGCCGGGTAGGACAGGAGATTTTCGCACTCTATAACAGAGTGCTGGGTGACCCATTTACCCTGCCAAATAAGTGATCCAGGCTCGTATGCGCCACCCCATACGTGCCAGGTATCGGTCGGGGTGATGATGTATTGGCCTTGGCCACCGATCAATGAACTAAAGACCGGCTCATCGTGCCAGCGTGGCACACATAACCAAACAATATTGCCCTGTGGACCAACTACGGCGCCTCGCTCACCATCGGCAATCAGCGCGTGTTCGCGCAACACCACAGGTCGCATCAGCTGAGAGAAGGCGCCGGGCTGTGGCTCGGATGCTTGGGGTTGCCCAGTCGTATCGTGCACTACTGGTCTCCTTCTGCTGCCGGATGGCCCGTTCAGGGAAATGATCAAAGCCGTGGTCTGTTAGGAGCTGTGTTCCTTTCGGTTGTTGGTCGCAATGTCTCGTGTCCATCACCGTAGTGTGCTGTATTGGACTTCGAAAGGCTGGCGTTTATGCCGAATCCTTGTTATGTAAACACGGCTTATCGCAATAATTGGCTGACTGCTACTGCGATGTTTGGGCGCCAGAGTTTTTTCGTGCCTGAGTGTGCCGTACGGAGTCGATGAAGTTGTTCACCAAGGCCTGCTTTTCCTGCATGCTTATAGCATCGAGGCGTTCGAATTCATAGACTTTGGCACGGATGAGCTCTTCCAACCATGGGAATCTGCGCAGCGCAACTTCAGACCACTCACGGAAGATTTCCGGGGTAGCTTCCGGGTGGAATTGCAGGCCCACAGCAGCACCACGTCGGAAAGCTTGAACGGGATAGGTTTTGCCGGCCGCTAGTCGTACAGCATCAGGTGGCAACTGGCTAATGGCGTCATCATGGAAGGCACCAGCCAAAAATGGTTGGCTGAGTCCGCCAACGACCTCGTCTTGTTGCCCCTCGGGCGTCCAACGGGCCTCAACAACACCGATCTCTGGGCCTAACGGCGCATCCAATGCCTTCACCGCCGAACGTGGTGGCAAGCAATTGAGCTCCAAAACAAAAGCCCAGTATGGGGATATCCGTTTCGTCAGCTTGCCGGTACAAGCGCCGAACGTCTGGCACCCATGGGTAAGAGTCGTCTGCATAGGCATTCATATATCCGGCCAGAACAATTAATCCGTCCGCGGTCAGCTCGTGGGGAATTGGTTGCCCCAAAAACGGTCTGATCAACTCGATGTCGATGCCTTGTTGTTCTAGCCAGGGTAGAAACCGTCTGGCTGGCCAATCCATATCGGGTTGGATCAGCAGTATTTTTGTTTCTAGCGCGCCGGGCTCTACGGTATTTGCCGAAGAAGTCGCACTCATAAAAAACCTCCATGGGATGTTGTCTGGCAACCCTAGAAGCTAGTAGCACCCCCGGCCAATAGGTGATTAGACCGTATTTGACGTCGCTAACCACATTTGATCGTCTATATCGGCCAGAGGCTATGAGATGTACAGGGCTGTGCTTCGTATACGGGAGTTGTCGTGTACTTGATGCTAATGTAGGGAAAGTTCGTGTCGTGGTAAATCCACGATTCTCGCTTGATTTCAGTGCGCTAACAGCGCCTGGTCAAGTATGCCGGATAGCAGTTTTTGGGTGTGCGCAGTCCTGCTATTTTCGGCTTCATTCAGGTATCAGACTGCGCCCAGATCAGAGTCAGACAGACTCAATGAGGAGCATATTTTGTCAAAACGCGTGGCAATTATTGGTGCCGGGCCAAGTGGCATGGCACAACTCAGGGCCTTTGAATCTGCACGGAAAAAAGGCGCGGAGATCCCGGAAATTGTCTGCTATGAAAAACAAGACGACTGGGGTGGGCAGTGGAATTTCAGCTGGCGCACCGGGACAGATAAATACGGTGAACCAGTCCACTCCAGCATGTACCGCAATCTATGGTCCAACGCTCCAAAAGAAGCACTGGAGTTTGCCGAATATACTTTTGACCAACACTTCGGACGACCCATCTCGTCGTACCCGCCGCGCGCAGTGTTGTGGGACTACATCAATGGCCGTGCCCAGAAATCGGATGTCAAAAAATATGTTCGCTTCGCAACGGTCGTGCGCTGGGTTGAATTTGATGACACCACGCAGCAGTTCTCGGTTACCGTAGAAGACCTGCAGACCGGTCAAACGACGACCGAACAGTTTGATCACGTCATTATTGGGTCCGGACATTTCACCACACCTAATGTGCCAGACTTTGCAGGAATTGAAACCTTTCCTGGCTACATTGTCCACGCCCATGATTTCCGTGGTGCCGAAGAGCTTGCTGGCAAAGATGTACTGCTCATCGGCTCCAGCTACTCTGCCGAAGACATCGGTGTTCAAGCATTCAAGATGGGCGTCAACTCTATTACTTTCAGCTACCGCACGGCTCCCATGGGCTTCAAATGGCCGGAAAACATGGAAGAACTGCCGCTACTGGAACGCTTTGAAGGCTCAACAGCGCACTTTACCAATGGGGAGTCCCGTAAATTCGACGCCGTTATACTATGCACCGGCTATTTGCACCACTACCCATTCCTACCCTCCGAACTGGCCCTAGATTCACCCAATAATGTATACCCGGACGGGTTATACCGTGGAGTAGTTTCAGAGCAGAATAATGGCCTGTTCTATTTGGGTGCCCAGGACCAATGGTTCACTTTCAACATGTTTGATGCGCAAGCGTGGTTCGTACGTGACATCATTTTGGGCACCATTGAGCTGCCAGATGCCGAGCAACAGCGTGCACACATAGATAAATGGTTGGAGGACTTCCGACAGCTAGAAACGGGCGAAGACGAAATTTATTTCCAAGCCCGCTACGTGCGCGATCTCATCGAGCAGACAGATTATCCGATGTTCGACCTCATGGCAGTTGCAGAGATTTTTGTCTCCTGGGAAGCAGACAAGAAGGACCACATTCTGCACTACCGCGACCGTGTGTACCGTTCGGTAATGACCGGCACGATGGCCACCGAACACCACACGCCATGGCTACGCGAACTCGATGACAGTTTAGAGCGTTACCTCTCTGAACCGGAGCGAGACGAAATTGAAAACATGCTGGCACCGGAAGGTAGCCAGACCGCAACTCGATAATAAAACACCTAGTCAGAAGGGTGCTACGATACGGCGGATATCTGGGTATCCGCCGTATTGGTGTTTCTAGAGACCTAATTCGGTTAGTCCTGGATGACCCTCCGGTCGCGCAGTGCCAAGCTCCCAATGAAATTGGCGCTCCGATGCACTGATTTCCACATCGTTGATACTGGAATGGCGCACCGACATTAGGCCGTTGCTTTCAAATTCCCAATTCTCATTGCCATAAGAGCGATACCACCGGCCCGTTGTGGATTGGGATTCATAGCAATACCGCACGGCAATTCTGTTGTCCGAAAAGCCCATAATTCCTTAATGAGCCGGTAATTGAGTTCCCGTGCCCATTTAGCTTTCAAAAATTCGATAATCTCATCGCGTCCCTGCAGGAAAGTATTCCGATTACGCCACCAACTATTGAGAGTATAAGCTAGAGCGACTTTTTCTGGGTCTTGTCCATTCCAGGCATCTTCAGCACCACGGATCTTTTGCACCGCCGACTGATAAGTAAACGGCGGAGCAGGCGGTTTCGTGGTCAAGCTGACCTCCAAAGCTGGGGAATATACCTAGCTCAACACTAGCCACGCGTTCTCGCACAGACCAGGATACGCAACAATCCAGCCAATAACCTGAGCCCGGTTTCTGCCCTGCCATTTCACCACTACGACCGTTAGACTCGTGGCAACATCCCAGCGGAGTTCAGTTATATGCGTGTCTTGATTGTTGGTGCCGGTATTGCTGGGCCCACGCTTGCCTACTGGTTGCAACGCGCCGGATACCGGCCCACACTCCTAGAATCCGCGCCACAGTTGCGCCAGGGCGGGCATCTGGTGGATTTTTGGGGCGCCGGCTTTGATGTCGCAAAACGCATGGACATCGTGGAGCGACTGATGCACGACGGCTATCGGCTCCAGGAATTACGTGAAGTTGATGCCGATGGCAAAAGGATCACCAGTCTTGATCCGGGCCGTGTTGTCGATAAGGCCGGTGGCCGCTATGTTTCTATTGCCCGCTCTGATCTTTCCGCCGCGATTTATGCTGCATTAGACGACAACGTCGAGACGATCTTTGGTGACACCATCGAAACGCTCGACGACGACGGTCACCGGGTGCACGTGGAATTTACTCACCGTCCGCCGCGCGATTTTGATCTGGTTATTGGCGCCGATGGACTGCATTCCCGGGTTAGATCACTGGCCTTTGGACCCGAAACCCAGTTTGAACTACAACTGGGGATCACCGTGGCAGCCTTGGAACTGGTGGGATACCGTCCCAGAGACGAACTGGTGGCAGTCACCCATACGGCTGTCGGTGCGCAAACGCTACGCGTGTCTCTTCGCGATGACACCACGCTGATATTATTTACTTTCCGGCATGACGGCACCATACCGGAGGATATCAGTGCGCAGCACGATCTATTGCGACATAGCCTTGGCCACCTTGGTGGTGAGGTTCCCAGTATCCTTAACCAGCTTTCGGAAGCAAAAACCTTCTATCTGGATCGAGCCAGCCAAATTCGTCTGCCATCATGGTCGACCGGCCGCATAGCGTTGGTGGGAGATGCCGCAGCAGCACCTTCCCTTTTGGCAGGTCAAGGGGCTGCCCTCGCCATGGTTGAAGCTTACATATTGGCTATCAAACTACGTTACTCGAATGGCGACCACGGCCAAGCCTTCCTCGCCTACCAGCACCATTTGGAGTCAGTCATCCGTACCAAACAAGACGCCGCCCGCAACCTGGGGACCGCATTTGCGCCACGCAACCGTAGAAAACTGTTCCTACGAAACACCGCCCTGCGATTTATGGGATTGCCGTTTATTGCCGATCTGGTGATGGGCCGTAGTCTGCGCGACCCAATCGAACTTCCTGAGTGGTGACCATGGTTAATTTAGCATTCCCGTTTACTGGCCGGTGGTTGACGCAAAATAGTCCGGCCAATCGTGTACCTAGCCACGGCACCACACGATTTGCGACCTCGTATGCCATCGATTTTGTTCCGGTGAATCATAAGGATGCTACGGCTCCGATACGCCTGGGTTCATTGCTCCGCCCAGAGCCCCCACAGCGATTTGTGGGTTTTGGGCGCCCCGTGCTGGCTCCTACAACAGCAACCGTGGTGGCCGTACATGATGCCCAACTCGATCATGCCGCATATCGAGGCCTACCCTCTGTGTGGTATGCACTAACACAACCTGGACGAATAGCTGGAGGCTGGACAGCCCTTGCGGGCAATTATGTGATGTTGCAAGACAAAACTGCAATCATTGCCCTGTGTCATCTGCAGCAAGGCAGCATTGCGGTTCAACCGGGACAACGCGTGGCTCCCGGTGAAATGATTGGTCGCTGCGGAAATTCTGGAAACAGTACCGAACCGCATCTGCACATTCAAGCAATCGATACCGCTGACATCGAAAGAGCCCACGCTGTACCAATTACCTTTGACGGTGCCCTGCCGCGCAATGGCCAGATCGTAGAAATCCATGACAAAAACGCGTTATGAAATCATGCAGATTATTCTGAATAGCCATTGAGCAAATGCAGAGATGGTATCGGTGTATGGTGAGCGATATGTCTATGAAGCGGTGGTTTAAAAACTTTAAACATACTCTTAGCAAAACCCTAGTCCTGCCCGCTGCATTGTTCCTAGCCGCAGGGCTATTCGCCAGCTGCAGCACTCTAATCGGCGACACCAGCAAAACGGGTGTAGACGTCTCCGATAATGGTCAGCACGTTTACATTTGTGCCCTATCCAAGCACATTGAAGAGGCCCATGGCGTACCTAACTCGATCGAGGACTTTAGCAATGGCGATGAAAATCCGGTGGGCCGCGAAACCTGGTCTTTGGGCACACTAATCCTCGCGGGGCAACACGAGGCACTGGCTGACGATGACGAACTCGTTGCGGCAGGCAAACAAATACTCGATGGCATCAGCAACTTTCATGATGAAGCCATTAGCTCGGGTTTAGAACAGGTCATCAAAAGTTGCAACAATGTAGCAGGGGTTCGAGCAGCCGATCCTTCGCACGAAGGCCAGCTTGATTATGCATGCGCTCTGGGCCAACGCATCGACGACGAGTACGGTCCTGCTGAAACGTGGGTTGAGATCGAAGAATCGCCGACCTGGTACGAAGCTTTCAGTGCCGCGGCTTTGACGGGGGCTTGGAACAACGAAATTATAGATGGGCAAACCGAAATATTCGAAGCCGGCGACGAACTTTTGGCCGGTTTGAGCGTCGCAAATACAGATACTATTGATGATGCGCTGGAAGCTTTACATGCTGCCTGTAATGAGATTTAACACAGCGATGACCAAAACCTGTGACCTTGTGAATCGGTTGTCTCATTCAAGTCCACTCGGGGAGACAAGCGTGCCCAATTCCTCGCGCCACCACCATTGGCCGGTCTGCTGGCGTTCCTGGCGAGTCGTATAACGGTACTCAAAAACACGGACTCGGATCAGTTCGGGGGCCTGCCCATCAAACGAATCGGTCCGCAACAACCGTCGAATCTGTGGGTCGCCGTCGAGAATTTTTTCTAAAAATGCTGAGAACCAGGCTTGTCTCCAGGATCCCAGAGCCAGGAACCACATCATCCAATCCAACCGCAAGTGATATGGCGCGACCTGTGGCGCTTTTCGAAATACATCGCCAGGTTTTCCTTTGAACTCATAGGCATGCCAATTGTCAGTTGCGGGATCGGTACTTAGGGTCCCTTCGATGATGAGCTCTCGACGCATCTGGGTCATGGAGCCAAACGCCCCGTACGCGTTAACCAGGTGCCAACGGTTAAAGCTGGCATTCATCAGCTGCCGAGATGAGAATAAATTCCGTAGCGGTAGCCAACTTAACACCACCAGCCAGATAAACACCACGGCGATGACAATGAACCACCACACAGGTGATTGCACTTGTGCATTACCTTCAGCCACCGTGGCAAATAGATTGCCACCCCAGCCTGGCCAGCCGCTACCAACCAGCATTTTAAGAAATGAGTCGCTAATCCCGGAAAAAGCTATCAGGATCGTGATCCAGTTCAGCCAGGCATAATTGCCCGTAATGACTAGCGCCAGTTGGCTGAAAATGATGATCGTTGCTCCAATGGAAGCAATAGGCTGCGGGAAAAACAGTAGCCATGGCATGACCAGTTGAATAATATGGCTGCCCAGCGTCTCGGATCGGTGCCACCACGGCGGTTTTCGATGGGCCCAACGACTCAGCGGGTTCGGCATCGGCTGAGTTTGGTGGTGGTAGTCCATTGCTGTCAGATCACGCCAGGAGTTATCGCTACGCATCTTGATCATGCCGGCGCCAAATTCCACCCTGAATAAGGTCCACCGCAGAAACAATAAAATCAGCATCGGTGGGGCTACTTGTGGGGTGCCAAGGAACCCTACGATAAAGCCAGTTTCTAAGATCAGCGATTCCCAACCGAAACCATAAAATTGTTGGCCAATGCTGACGATCGACATGTATAGCCACCACATCAGCAGGAAAACCGGGATGGGTACCCAGGCAGGACCCAGCTGTACACCCCCCGCCACCACGGAAATACTCAGCAGCATGCCGATCACACAGATGGAGCGCAAGAGCCGGTCCGAATACGTCGTGGTGCGCCAGTTAAATAAGCTTGGTGTCCGTTGTCGAAGTAGCCGCTTAAGAAATTGTGGGGCAGGGCTAAGCCCGTTGTCACCGAGTAGTGCCGGAAACTGGTTAAACGATGACAAAAAGGCAATGAAGTACAGCGCGGCTACACCGCGCAAAATAACTTCGCGCGCAATGGTGTAGTCAGAAGCCTCCAAAAGTGGAAGTAAGCTATTCCAGTCGATTCTTCTCACCTCCGGACGTGTGTCCCAGACGCGTATCGACATTCTACAGTCAGCCAGATCACCGCAACCAGCCTGCAAAACTGATAAGCCGATCTATAAAGTCATAGCGATTCCAACACATAGTGTTTGCTTGACGGTTTTTAGAGTATGTACTCTGTTAACGATGACGCCGACAACTTTGCAACCACATCGCTCAGTTCCAGTGGTCCTAGGAATCTTGACCTTTGGGCTTGGGTTTGGACTGGGCTTCGCGTTGCCACCGCTGGTCGGGCTGCTGCAAACAGCTCTTGAATCGTCCCCATTTCCTACAACAGGCTTGGTGCAGCTAATCGCAGATATGCCATTTTCATGGTCGGTACCAATCATGTCCGCACTAGGGCTTATCGCTGGTGTGTATATCGCCAACGCCGCAATCAAAGAGGCACTACATCTTGTAGTCGCAGATGATCATATCGAATACCAGCAGAATAATGGTGAAGGATGGATCAGTCAGGAAGACATCTCAGCAATATATTTTGATGCTCGAAATCTCATATTTCTCGATCCCCACGATTTGATCCGACATCGACTAAATGCTGATGCGCTACCAAAGCGCGACGTGATTGATGCACTCCAGAACCACCACTACCCGTTTTATGGCCAGGACCCCTTTGAGGATGCCTACGTTAGGTGGGTAGACGGCAGACCGGAATTTACTGATCAAGAACACAGTTTGTTACGCCGCTACAACCGGATAACAAAGGACCCGATCGCTCGTACCGACGTTGATGAGCAGCTGCAACAGTACGGAATTGTTGTGCGTCAACATCAGAACCAACTTCAAGCGCGCCGGGCGTTCTGATGGCACGACCCATTGATACACAACGGCAAAAAGCCCGCCGAATGCACATTATTGATGCTGCGCTGACGACTTTTGCCCAGCATGGGTACCACGGGGCATCCACTGCGAAGATCTGTGACCAAGCTGGGATTAGTTCTGGCACGTTTTTTCATTATTTTCCTACCAAACTTGATGTGCTGCTTGCCATCTTGAAGCTTGGCATCGATGAGACCCGTAAGTTCGGCGCAGCGCTTGAAAATGCAACCGACCCATTAGCAGCTATCAATTGTTTTATCAGTCGCACGGTTTCAGAAGCGGGTGACTGGCGACTACCCGGATTTGCGCAATGTGTTGCTGGCGTTATGACTATCCCAGAGATAGCAGATGCCGTGGCTGAAGATGAGCAATTACAACGTGATCTGCTCATCCATTGGGTGGCTCGCGGCATTAGCGCTGGCCAGTTCCGCTCCGATCTAACAGCAGAACGCATTACCTCGTGGTTGCTGCTATTCACCAATGGTTTTATCGATCGCGTTGCCGTGGACAGCTCATTCAACACTGATCAAGAAACACAACTACTTTTGCACGATACGGTGCAGCGTTTTATCTGCAACTAGCAACACACTATGCTGACCACTACAACGACCTATGGGCAGCTGGGAGGTGTGCTGTGCTAAAGACTCTTGCTACCGTTATTTTCTTAGCGCTTGGAGCTTTGACAATCCTGGCAGACCGAACGGGCGCTATTCCCAGCAGCGTA
>Ga0209487_1004955_pt1 | contig 10068 bp, 7 predicted proteins | sample Poulit2012_FD_187524 | JGI IMG/M metagenome (GOLD analysis project Ga0209487, IMG submission 187524) | Agricultural soil microbial communities from Georgia to study Nitrogen management - Poultry litter 2012 (SPAdes) (version 2) | ecosystem: Environmental > Terrestrial > Soil > Agricultural land... | reverse complement strand
ACCACGGTAGTCATGTGGTACACCAATAACTGTCGCCTCCTGAATACCGCTATGTTCAAATAACACTTCTTCTACTTCACGTGGATAAATATTAAATCCACCGGCGATAATCATATCTGACTTTCTGTCGACTACATAAAAGAAACCTTCTTCATCCATCCGACCCATATCACCAGTTAAAAACCAGTCATCTATTAAACTTTCATTTGTTGCTTCCTCATTATTCCAATAACCTTTCATCACTTGAGGCCCTTTTATAGCTATTTCCCCGACTTCCCCAATTGGAAGTTCTTCAAGTGTTCCTTCTTTGACGATTTTCGCATCTGTATTAGGCCATGGGAGACCGATACTACCGTTAATTCGTTTTTCCCAAATATTATTTGCATGTGTCACGGGTGAGGTTTCGGTTAACCCATAACCTTCAACAAGTCTACCACCTGTAATTTTCTCGAACTGTTCTTGTACTTCTATTGGCAATGCCGCTGAACCGCTAATACATGCTTCAATCGATGATAGATCATATTTTTTAATATCAGGATGATGTAGTAAGCCTATATAAATTGTTGGAGCACCCGGAAATAGTGATGGCTTCTCCTTTTCAATTGTTTTCAAGACTTCTCCGGCATCAAATTTTGGTAATAATATCATTTTATAACCTTGCATAACGGACAAATTCATTACTGTCGTCATACCGTAAACGTGGAAAAAGGGTAAAACACCTAAGACTGTTTCATTATGATCGTCTAATTTATACATCCATTCCTTACACATTTCTACATTGGCCACTAAATTAAAATGAGTCAGTTCGACACCTTTAGGTTTCCCTGTCGTTCCACCAGTATATTGTAATAAAGCAATATCTTCTTTTGGATCGATTTCTACTTTTTCATAATTTTCACTCGTATTAGTAATGATCGTTTTCCATGCATAAGCATCCTCAAAATCTTCTGCTTTAACAACAATATTATATTGTTTCTTTTGAATGAATGGATAAATAATATTTTTAGGAAACGGTAAATAATCAGCAACTCTTGCTAGTATCATATGCTTAAGTTCAGTCTCTTTTCTTACTTTATCAACCCGTGGAGCTAAAATATCTAAACATATAATAAAAGTTGCACCTGAATCTTCAATTTGGTGTTTTAACTCTCTTTCTGTATATAGTGGATTTACTTGGACGACAATTCCACCTGCTAGTAACGCACCATAATATCCAACTACTGCTTGTGGTCCATTAGGAAGCATGTTGGCGACCCGATCCCCTTTTTTTAAACCTTTTGATTGTAAAAAATGAGCCATTTTTTTCGCTTCCGATAATATTTGACCAAAAGTCATCTCTTTCCCCATAAAGTGAAGCGCTTTCTTTTCTTTCAAACGTTCACCACTATCTAATAAAAAACTAGGTAAAGATTTTTCTGAATAAGTTGACGTTTGTGGCACTTCTTCAGGGTAGTGTTTAAACCAAGGTTTTTCTTTTCCCATTTTTATCCCCCATTTCTTTTGATAATAGACCTTCAATTGCTCTCCCTATCACAAGACCCAATAGACAACTCCAACAATGATAAATACGATGGCAACAGTTATTAAAATTTTGGCTAATCTATCTAATACCACGAAGAATCCCCCATTTATAGTCTGTAAAAGGTATGTTTAAAAAAATTTTACCATAAAATGAATACTAATTCAATTCAATAATCGTGACTCCTGTTCCTCCTTCATTAGCTGTTCCTAAACGAAATGATGTAACATGTGGATTTTGTTGTAAAAATTCATTCACACCTTTTCTTAGTGCCCCTGTTCCTTTTCCATGAACGATAGTTACCCGGGAATAATTACTTACAACTGCGTCATCAATGTATTTATCTAATTTGTGTAAAGCTTCTTCATACCGTTCCCCACGAATATCTAGTTCGGTTTTTACCGGAGCATCGCTCGTTACAACACGGCTCGTCATTTCTACATTCTCTGAAGGTTGGTGATTATCCCTTTTAATAAAAATTAAATCAGTTTTTTTGGCAGTTAATTTCATGGTCCCTACTTGAATGACAAATTCCTTATTATTTTTTTGCTCTATGATTTCTCCATGTTGTTGTAATGTTCGATGTTTAATTTCATCACCAATTTTTAACTCTATATCTTTAGAAGTGGATGTATTTTTAATATCTTCGTCTCTCACTAAACTTGGTTGGGCATCTTCTAAAGACTTCCTTGCTTCAATCCATTCATGTTCTTTCCATGTTGCTCGTTCTTTCATATCACGAACAGACTCAACAATTATTTCCGCTTCTTTCTTTGCATTTTCAATCGCTTGTGCTGCTTTTTCTTCTGCTTCTTTATATAACCTATTTCGCTCATGCTCAAACTGTTGCCACTTGTTTTGTAATGATTGATAGAGCTCGTCGTTTTCTTTGTACAATTCATAAGCTTTTTGCGCTTCGTTTTCTGCACGCCTCTTCGACTCTTCCAATGCCTCAATCATATTTTCGACATTTTCACTATCAATACCGACATATTGTTTCGCTCTTTGTATAATACTATTTTCCAATCCTAAACGTTTTGATATTTCAAAAGCGTTACTTCGTCCTGGAACACCAATAATTAACCGATAGGTTGGTCTTAATGTTTCCACATCAAACTCGACAGAAGCATTCATCATTCCCTTTTGTTCATAACTATATGCTTTTAATTCAGGATAATGCGTCGTGGCAATGACAGTTGCTTTTCTTTTCATCACATTATCTAAAATCGCCATTGCAAGAGCTGCTCCCTCTTGTGGATCGGTTCCAGCACCAATTTCATCAAATAATACTAAAGAGTTTTCGTCTAAATTTTGTACAATTTGCACAATGTTCGTCATATGGGATGAAAATGTACTTAAATTTTGTTCTATCGATTGTTCATCCCCAATGTCTGCATAAACTTTTTCAAAAATCGCTATTTCACTATTGTCTAATGCAGGAATTTGTAATCCTGATTGAGCCATTAACACGAATAATCCGACAAGCTTTAATGTGACAGTCTTTCCCCCAGTGTTAGGGCCTGTAATAACGAGAGCATGATAGTCATTACCTATTGCGATATCATTAGCTACTACTTCTTCCTCAGCGATTAATGGATGACGTGCGGCTTTTAAATTTATGACCCCTGTTTCGTTTAACATTGGTTTTGTTGCACGCATTTTTTTAGCTAAAGAAGCCCTTGAAAAAATAACGTCTAGTTCACCTATCGCATAAAAATTACCCGAAATTTCCTCCGTATAATTCGCGATTTTGCTCGTCATCTGACTTAAAATTTTCTCAATTTCTTGTTTTTCTTTGACAAGAGATTGTTGTAATTCATTATTTAATTGAACAATGGCATTTGGTTCCATAAATAATGTCTGACCCGAAGATGACTGATCATGGACAATGCCACCAATGGCACTTTTATATTCTAATTTTACGGGTAAAACGAAACGGTTATTCCTGAACGTAACAATATTATCAGATAGCATTTTACTTTTAGAGCGAATCGTCCGTTGTAAACTATCACGAATTTGACCTTCTCTAGCAAGAATGGCTCGACGAATACCGTGCAATGTCGGTGATGCACTGTCCAAAACTTCTCCATGTTCATCGACTTTATCATGGATCATTTTTTCAATATTACTTAATTGATAAATTTTTTCCGCTTGTTCTTTTAATAATGGGAACTCTTCTTCTAATTGTATGATAAATTGTTTTAAGTTTCGGCTACAATACAATACTTGGGCAATTTCCAAGCATTCATCTGGTGTCAATGTTCTGCCAATTTCACTTTGACGAAGTACCGAGCGAATATCAGTAATGTAGGAAAATGGGGCTGTTAAATTTAAACGATGAACATGAACTGCTTCATCTGTTTCATTTTGTAATTGTATAGCATGATGAATCGTCGTTTCTGGCTTAATTTTATCGATTTGTTCACGACCAATGATCGTTTCCGCTTCATCACGTAACAAGTCGATTACTTTATTAAATTCTAAAACATTTAATGTTCTTTCGTTCATTGTTATTTCCCCTAATACTTTATTTGTTTCGTTGCAAAAATGACTTCATTTTCTGAACATCCCACGTATTGATGACATGTTCATCTTCGAGCCAAGCTCTTCGAGCTACTTTAACTCCGTATTTCATATGATCAAACATTCTGATATCATGAGCATCTGTATTAATAGCAATTTTTACACCACTTTCCTTCGCCATTTCTAATGATTTTGGTGCTAAATCAAATCGCTGTGGATTTGAATTTAACTCAAGCGCTGTTTCGGTTTCCTTAGCCTTTTCTATCAGTTTTTCAACATTAACAGCATAGCCATCACGTCTACCAATAATTCTTCCAGTAGGATGGGCAATAATATCGACGTACGGATTTTCTAAAGCATGAAATAATCGCTTCATAATTTCATCTTCCGTTTGAGAGAAACTAGAATGAATAGCAGCAATGACGATATCCATTTCTTTTAAAAATTCCGTAGAAAAATCTAATTTCCCGTTCGGTAAAATATCCATTTCCACCCCAGCAAAAATATGAATATCATCATACTTTTCATTTAATCGTTGTATCTCTTCTCGTTGTTCACGTAATCGTTTTTCATTTAATCCGTTAGCAACACGTAAAAATTTTGAATGATCGGTAATCGCTATATATTCATAACCGATTTCTCGGGCTTTTTGTACCATTTCCTCCACTGATTGAGCCCCATCACTCCATGTGGTGTGCATATGAAGATCGCCTTTGATTGATTCAGTCGTCAATAAATCAACATTTCGCAAAAATTTTTCTGTTTCATATTTTCCTTGACGAAGTTCAGGTGGGATAAAATTTAAATCAAAATGATGAAAAAACTGTTCTTCAGTTTGAAATTGTGTCGTTTCATTTGTTGTTAAATTTTCTACACCATATTCATTAATTTTCTCATCACGTTGTTTCGCAATTTGTCGCATTAATACATTATGTTCTTTCGAACCTGTAAAATGGTGTAAAGTCGTTGCATATTGTTCTTCATTTACTAAGCGGAAATCAACTTGCACTTCATATCTAGCTTCAATGACAAAAGATACTTTTGTATCCCCACTTGCTATCACTTCTTTAATGCCATCCATTTTCAAAAGTTCAGTTTTTACTTCGTCTGGGGAATTAGTCGAAATAATAAAATCAATATCTTTTACTGTTTCCTCTAGTCGACGAACACTACCAGCAACATCAAATCGCTGAATTTGTGGAATTTTTGCTAAAAAATGTTCTATTTTTCTGGCCACATGAAGCATATCATTGATGGCAATACGTTCTGGTCTCGTCCCTATTTGTTCTAAACCTAGTAAAATATTTTCAACAGTTTTTTTACCGAAACCTTTCACTTGTTGAATATTACCATTGACACATGCTTCTTTTAAACTCTCAGCATCGATAATATTTAGTTTCTGATACAATGTTGCAATCCGTTTCCCACCCAATCCTGGCAATTTCAATAACGGTATAAGTCCTACTGGAACTTCTGATTGTAATGATTTTAATACTGTTGACTCACCGGTTTCCATATATTCTCTGATAAGTTCATTTGTTCCTTTCCCAATACCTGCAACAGAAGTAAAGTCTTCAATTTCTTGCACAGAACGGACATCTCTTTCAAGAGCTTGGGCGGCTTTCCGATAAGCACTAATCCGAAAAGGATTTTCACCTTTTATCTCTAAGTAAGTTGCGATTTTTTCTAATAAACGAATAATATCTTTTTTATTAATATTCATCATTTATCACCTATCATTTCATTTTTATTCAACACATCATGAAAAAAACTGATTCATGGGTCATTTCAGATCATGGTATCAGTTTTATCATTACTTTAATTATATCATTTTACTTAACACTTCTGTAAACCAAAGTGATTCAATTGCTTTCGATAAAAATGGTGTATGTTTTACTATCCCAACTGCAAGTCTTGAAGACTCAAGTAAATTTTGGATCTTCTCTACAGGTAAAAGTGCCATTACAGATAAAAGTAAAAATAAAGTTAAATATACTTCTATAAAACCTAAAAATGCCCCTAATCCTTTATTAACTAACTTTAACAGTGGTAGTCTTGCGACAAAATCTAACATTGAAGCGATTATTTGCAAAATTACTTTTGTGGCAAAAAATACAATCATAAAAGCTATCGCATTGTAAAAGGCATTTTCCAATGGTAAACTACTTAAAAACGCTGCCCAACTGTCACCACTTAGTTCAGGATATGGTATCCATAATGATAAATAACCTGACAATTTTTTAAAATATATCATTGCTACTATGTACGAAATAATGTAGCCAAATAAATGAAAAAGTTGTAAAATAAGTCCTCGTTTTAACCCCATTAAAAATCCCATTAATAATAAAAATAGTAGTAAAATAGTTATCATCTGTCATTAGTCCTCTTCTAATAGTTTAATCAATTCATCATATTCTTTTTTTAATTTCACATAATCATTCATCGTATTAATAGCTGTAAGTACCGCTAAGCGCGTTGTATCTAAATGTTTATTATGAAGATTAATTTCTTCCATCTTCTCATCAACTAAACTAGCAACGAGTAGTACATGGTCCTTAGGCTCTTTACCAACAATCGTATAAGTTTTATTATGTATAGTTACTGTAATTTTATTTCGGTTTTTCTCGGTCACACTAACGTTCCCCCCAATAAAATGGTACACTTAATTTTAACATGAATTTAAAAATATAGATACTAGAAAAAGACAGTTTCATTTGATTTACTGGCTTTAAATGAATGGAGGAATTACTTTTGTCGCAAATTTCGGAAAAATTCACTACGTCTACTCTGCAAAAAATGAGTGCTTTTTATGACAATAAAAAAGTTTCACCGCCACCAGGTGCTTTGTTCAGAGCTAAAACTAATAACGGTACAATAACAGCTTATCATAGTGGTAAAGTGTTGTTTCAAGGGAAAAGCCCTATAAAAGAGTTTGAAAGATGGGCTTCTGAACAGAAGGAAAATCATGAGCAGCAACTATCAAACCGTACTCATCATTCGAAATATACACCATCTCATAAAATTTTTACAATGAGCCATATCGGCTCAGATGAATCAGGAACTGGCGATTATTTTGGTCCTGTGACAGTTTGTGCTGTATACGTTAAAAAAGAATATATTGAAATTTTAAAACAAATTGGCATTCAAGATTCTAAAAAAATAACTGATAAGCAAATTCCATTATTAGCTAAGCAATTAATTGAAATGAATATCCCTTACTCATCGATGGTACTAGACAATCCGACATATAATAAATTACAAAAGCAAGGTTGGACTCAAGGGAAAATGAAAACGATGCTTCATTATCATGTCATCGATAAACTGTTAAAAAAAATACGAGATGAGTATTTTGAAGGTATTGTCATAGATCAATTTTGTCAACCAACTGTTTTTAAAAAACATTTGGCTACTGAAAATCACTCATTACACGACAAAACTTATTTTATAACGAAAGCTGAAAGTTATTCCATTGCGGTAGCTGCGGCTTCTGTTATTGCTAGACTGAGATTTTTACAGGAGATGGAGCGATTATCGAATTTGATTGATACTCCCTTATTAAAAGGGGCTTCTAAAGCGGTAGATGAACAAATTGGTCATATTATTCAATCTAAGGGTGAGGAAGTACTTCATGAAATTGCTAAAGTACATTTTGCTAATACAAAAAAAGCTAAACAACTTTTATGATTGTTCATGCTATTTTTTTGAATAAATGTACGGTAAAATATCATTAATATGTCACATAGGTTAGGGGGGAATTCATTTGAATGTTGCATCTGTCGTATGGAATGAACAAATAACGAATGAAAATGTATATTCATTCATCGATGAAACCATTATTCAAGCAACAGAGTCTAAGCAAAATTTAATTGTATTCCCTGCTTATATACATGAAATTTTTCATCGAATTAATCAACAAAGATTAAACAATTTTTTTATAGAACTCTCTACAAATTCCCCTAATCTTGTCATTTGTCCTGGAAGTTATTTTGAAAAAGTTAACGGTGAAACATTCCATAGCTCTTGTCTCATTAAAAATGGTAAAATAATTTTACAACAACGACAACTTTATTTAGCTCGTTGGGAACGAAAACTCAATTTATCACGTGGTAGCCGTTTAAATTTTATGATGTTAGATGAATTTAAAGTAGCTTTAGTTATATCAACGGATACTTTTTATCCACAAGTCATTAGACATGCAAAGATGCAAGGGGCGAATTTAATTATTTCCCCTGTCGGAATAATTGGACCACAAAATTTTGCTAAACAAATAAGTGGCTTATGGCAAAATGTTCAGCAAAATACACTTTTTGCTATTGAAAGTGGTTTAAAGGGCGAATTTCAAAATGAAACTTTTTCTAGTGAATCAATCATTCATGCACCAATCGACTTGACGGAAACTCTCGATGGAATGCTTGCCCGAGAGAATGATGATGTTCATTTAATTTCTTCAACATTAGATAGTGATTCTTTAGAAAGCAAAGTAAATTTTAAGCCACTGCAACAATTAAATAACAAAGCCTATCAAAATTTATTTTAAGGGGGCTTTCCTAATGAAACGATTATTTTCCGTTTATATTCGTAAGCGATTACATACTAAAAAGATCGACCAACATTATCAACACACTTTTTTGGATAATGAATTTTTTGACAAGGAACGAAATCGAGTCGCTATTATTCAAAAAACCATTTCACCGGTAAAACGTTTGGAAGAGTTTTTAGATAGTATATATAATACCGTTAATGAAGCGGTCAAAACCAAGGCAATGTATGTCATATTTCCAGAATATATTTTTTTTGATTTATTCGGGATTATTCCCTTCTATCGGCTATTGAGTAAATTTTTAAACAAAGAAAATGAACAAACTGATGAGAATCCTTCTATACATCATTCGACATCTTCAGAAAATCGACTTTTACGTTTTATTTTTGATTTATTTGCTGAACCGACGGAAAAGGTAATCCTTCAAATGATGAAACGTTTAGCTAAACAGTTTTCCATTTATATTTTTACAGGAAGTTATCTTCATAAGGAAAACGGGAGACTTTTTAATGTTGGTACATTGATTGACCCTAATGGCAATATCGTTCATACACAACGAAAAGTTCATTTGACAGATTTTGAAGTAGCTATTGGATTATCCCGAGGGGAGGAATTTAACGTAGTTGATTTGCCAATTGGAAAAACTGCTACCCCCATTTGTATGGATGCTACTTATTTTGAAACATTTCAAATTGTTCGTCGGCAAGGTGCAAATATCGTAATGATTCCGATAGCTAATAATGAAAAATACAACAAATGGAAAGCGTTACGGGGAATATGGCCACGAGTACAAGAATCATATGTTTATGGACTAAAACCAGCATTAACAGGTTCTATTGCAGGATTAAAATTTACGGGTAAGGCGGGAGTTTTTGCGCCGATTGAAATGACAGAAAATAATGATGGAGTTGTCGCTATTAGTGAAAATTCAATTGGAGATGAAATTGTTTACGCTAATTTAAATGTTGAGCAATTAGAAATCATCCGAAATGTTGCACAATATCAAAATGACACAAATGTACTTTTTGAGAAAGATTACGTAAAAAAGACGTATTGATCTAATTTATCATTTATAAAATAAGGGGAGAAAACGGGATGGATACAAACAAAAGTTATTGGTTAGAATCTTTGGGAGATATAACACCGAGAGCACCACTTTCAGGAAGTGTGGAAACGGATATATGCATCATCGGGGCAGGTTTTACTGGTCTATCTACTGCCATTCATCTGAAAGAAAAAGATCCAAACATCGATGTTACCGTAGTTGAAAAAGGAATTTCTGGAATCGGAGCTAGTGGGCGTAATGCGGGATTTTCGATGCGTCTTTTCGGCGTGACGATGGATTTAACAAAATTGAGACATGGTGGCAAAAAAACGAAAGCAGCCGATGATTATATGTTAGATGCAGTTGACTATTTAGAAAAGATGATTGAAAAATATGATATTGATTGTGATTATGAGCAACATGGTATGATGACCATTGCAT
>Ga0209487_1004954_pt1 | contig 10072 bp, 11 predicted proteins | sample Poulit2012_FD_187524 | JGI IMG/M metagenome (GOLD analysis project Ga0209487, IMG submission 187524) | Agricultural soil microbial communities from Georgia to study Nitrogen management - Poultry litter 2012 (SPAdes) (version 2) | ecosystem: Environmental > Terrestrial > Soil > Agricultural land... | reverse complement strand
ATGAACAAATGTCTAGTATGGTACTTTTCTTAAGTTAACTTTTGGACATAAAGGGAAGAATAGATATAAACAGATACAAAAATAATCGAAGGTGGGAAAAGAAATGGCACATTTAACTGAATTACTAACAAAAGAAGACTTAGAAAAAGCGTGGGATACGTCAAAAGAAAAGCCGGTCTTATTATTTAAACAAAGTACAACATGCCCAATCAGTGCTGAGGCCTTCAAACAATATAATGCTTTCATCGACGAAACAAATTTAGATGTTGCAACATATTTTGTTAAGGTAAGAGAAACACGTGAAGTATCAAATCAAATTGCAGAAGAAACTGGCATTCAACATCAGTCACCCCAAATTTTTTTAATCAAAGATAAGCAAGTATTATGGAATACATCCCATTCTAGTATTACCGAAGGAGCCATTAAGGAAGCCTTAACTAATGAGGGTTAATATATCATTAAGCTGAACAATAACCCGTTTATTTCATCACTGATGAATAAACGGGTTTTGTATGTTTAAAAAGAAGCCTTGACTATGACGTTACGTAATAGATTATAGTGATATTTGAAGGGAGGTTAAAAAAATGAAAGTGAAGGAAGTTGCTGATTTAGCAGGTGTCAGTGTGCGGACACTTCATCACTATGATGATATTAATTTATTAAAGCCTAGTTCAATAACTGACTCAGGTTATCGTATATACTCTGAGCGTGACTTGGAGATACTGCAACAGATTTTATTTTTTAGAGAATTAGAATTCCCGTTGAAAAGGATTAAAGAAATAATGAACAACCCATCATTCAATCAAGAAGAAGCATTGCTCGTTCAGCAAAAGATGTTGCGTAAGAAAAAGGAACATATTAACGACATGCTTCACACAATTGATAAAACAATCCAACATATGAAAGGAGAAAGGAAAATGTCAGAGCAGGAACGATTTTCAGGATTTGACTTTAAAAATAATCCTTATGAACAAGAAGCACGTGAGCGATGGGGAGACCAGAAGGTTGAGGAATCAAAAGATAAGATTAATAAAATATCAGAAGAGGGGCAACAGGACTTGGCTCATGACTTTGATATGATTTATAGAAATCTTGCCAAGCTTCGTCATCAGGCACCAGATTCCGAAGAAGTTCAAACAGGAATTGAAGAATGGTATCACTATTTAAACAAAATAGGAACCTACTCATTAGATGCATTTAAAGGATTAGGGCAGATGTATGTCAGTGATGAAAGATTTACAGAGAACATTGATAGATATGGAGAAGGTTTAGCCCAATTTATGTGTGACGCGATGGCGGTCTATGCGGATCGTCACTCGTAAAATTCTAAAGGGAGGGAGGTGTTGTAATACATCAACCTCCTATTGTTATGCACTCGGGGAGTAAATATCCTACTCGGGCGATACTTCACCTAACTCGGTCGGTGACACCCCCAACTCGGTCGCTACTGCCCCTAGGTCGAGCGACATCTCTCTTAACTCGGGCGACAACTTGTTCAACTCGAGCGGTGCCACCCCCAGGTCGAGCGACATCCCGTCCAACTCGAGCAGCAAACCACCCAAATCTAGCGACACTACATTAAAAACACACTCATCACAATTTTTCAACCGCCTTCTTTATATCCTTTGCTTCTGTAATAGCTGAAATGATCGAAACGCCATCTGCTCCTGCCTCGATAACGGAAGAAGCATTGTTCGTAGTAATTCCACCTATTCCTACAATGGGTAATAGTGGAAATCTGTTCCTTAGCGTGTGAATCCATTTTACGCCAACAGGTGTTTTTGCATCTTCTTTTGTTCCCGTTGCATATATGGGTCCGGCTCCTATATAGTCGATCAATTCAATTGGACTCTGCGTTACTTCTTGATTATTTGATACAGAGAGACCAATGATTTTATTGGGGAATTGCCGTTGGATTTCATCGATGGGAGTGTCATCTTGGCCGACGTGAATGCCATCTGCGTCCAATGGCACTACTAATTCAACATCATCGTTAACAAAAAAGAGCACACCGTTATTTCGGCACATTTCCCTTAGTTGTTTACCTAACTTCAGCTTAGCTTGTCCTGTTAAGGAACCAGTTCCTTTTTCACGGTATTGGAAGGCAGTTATTCCACCGTCAATAGCTTCTTTTAAAATTTCAACCGGGTTTCCGGTGCAATTTTGGCTGCCCATAATAAAATATTTCCGCAATTTTTGTCTTAGTTCAGGCATCTTTTACCTCCTTTGAAGTCGTGAGATGTCAAAAGATAATGCATCTATAAAATTAGTTTTAAATGATGCGGGTCCTAATACATTAGGCTGAGAAGCGGCAAATTCTGCTGCAAGTCCATAGAAAGTGAGGGCTGACAATGCTTGCTCCTCAGTTGGATTATCTGTTGTTAGACACGCTGTTAATATGGAGCCCAGCAAACAACCAGCCCCTGTTACCTGCTCAAGAAAAGTATGCCCTTTATCGTTATGCAGGAGACGTTCACCTGTAGAAATGGTATCCGTTTTTCCTGTGACGACTGCTACGGTTCCAAATGTCTTCGCGACCTTTTGGGCAATCTCATCAACATTACCATCCCCAAGTGATTCGACGCCTTTGGTTTCCCAAGCTATCTCTGCCAGGTGGGCCATTTCTCCAGCATTTCCTTTAATCGCTGTCACGTCAACTTGGTCGAGAATATCATGAATGACCATTTTTCGATAAGTTGTAGCGGCGACGCCAACTGGATCAAGAACAACAGGGATTCCCTTGTTATTAGCGGATTTCCCCGCTAAGATCATGGCTTTATGGTCTGCTTGCATTAATGTACCTATATTAATAAGTAAACCGTCAGAAACTGAAGCGATGTCAGCTACTTCTTCAGCGGCCTTAGCCATGATGGGCGAGCCACCGAAAGAAAGTAATCCATTGGCTGTAAAGTTCATGACTACTTGATTTGTGATATGGTGAATGAGCGGTTGTTTGCGGCGAACATCTGCAATAATATTTTGGTTCATTTTGTCACCATTTCAAGGCGTGGCGCAAAGTGATTAGTCGGTCCACTTCCGCATCCGATGTCGAGGGAATGCTTAATTGCAAGTGTCACATATTTTTTAGCCTGTTGAACAGCTTCAGTTAGTGATTTACCTTTACTTAAATAGGCTGTGATAGCTGCTGACAAAGTACACCCAGTTCCGTGTGTGTTTTCTGTATCTATTCGTTTAACCGAATACGCGTAAAAATCATTCCCATCGTATAAAAAGTCGGTTGCATCTCCTTTAAAATGGCCACCTTTAACAAGCGCAGCTTTAGCACCGAGTGTCGTCACAATATCTTTCGCTGCTTTTTTCATCTCTTCACTTGTTTCGATTTTTCGTTCTAATAGGTGCTCTGCTTCAGGAATATTAGGGGTCACAATTGATGTCATAGGAAGCAGCTCATCTCTTAAAAATGAGCGGGCATCTTCATTTATTAAAGCATCCCCACTTGTTGTTACCATGACGGGATCCATCACATACGGAGCATTCAGATATGGTATTTTGTCTTTAATAACTTTCATCATATCGATATTAGCAATCATGCCTGTTTTAAATCCTTGAGCTGACACATCGTCTATGATTGAATTTAACTGTGATTCAATCATGGATAGGGGCAGGTGATGAACGTCTTGAACGCCTGTTGTATTTTGAGCCACAACAGAAGTAACCACTGACATTCCATAGCTTTTTAATTCTTGAAACGTTTTTAAATCGGCTTGGATTCCTGCGCCACCTGTTGGATCTGTTCCAGCAATTGTTAAAGCACATGGTGTTTTACTCATTTTAAATCTCATCCTTTTCTGATTGCACCTAAGGTACAAAAGTATTTAAAAATAATTGATATGATATAATAGATAGATTTTCAAAAAGTTATTTTGTTGAAATACGTGGTAGTTGAGCGGCTTGTTTAACTCTGCCGACGATCAACCATCCTATTGCTGCACCTGAGATACTACTGACGAGAAATGACGGCATGAAGAAAAGTGCTCCGAAAGAACTCCCCATCAACAACTTGGCAAAAGGTACAGAGAATAGTGAAGCGAATATCCCAGTACCTACCACTTCTCCAAACGCTGCCCATCCATCTCTATGAAGCCTTTTATAGAGATATCCGGCTAGAAAAGCACCGATCATGCCACCTGGAAAGGCTAACAATGAGCCAATGCCAAGTAAATTACGAAGCAATCCAATCATAAATGCAATGCCTACAGCGGGGCCGGGGCCGAGCATTACTGCGGCCATCACATTGACGGCATGTTGAACAGGATAGGCTTTAGCTATTCCTGCAGGAAACCATAGAAATTGAGAACCTAATGTTCCAATAGCTACAAATACTGCCATCAGGGTAAGCAAACGAGTTCGATTCATAGTGTTTAATTACCTCCTTATAAAAATAAAAAGAGCCAGGTCTACGGACGGGACCTGGCTCGGATTATTAAATATACATTTTCTCCGACTACTTCCCTCCGCTGGTATTAACCAGATCAGGTCCGTAAGAGTCAGAAAGCTTCTTGCGCTTTCCTCTCAGCCCGCATATTGGGCACCCCTAGTAGTTACTTGCTATTCATTTGTTACATTCACCATATCAGAATAAAAGGGTTTTGTCACGTTAATCAAAATAAAATGATAGTTAAAGAGAAGGATAGTGTGAAAGGGAGGAGTTTACTGGAAGATAAAAAGAATGCGTGCTTAAGTTTGGTGAATCAATCAGATAGAGAGTCATAAAAGGACTTTAAAAATTTGCCTTCAATCTCACCATCTTTCACTTTGTAAAGTTTATGGTTAATCATCACTTCCTTTTTGTAAGGCACAATAAAGTTCGTATGGCCCTTACCATCTAAATATATAATTGAGGCACGATCAGGCATGTAGCCAGTACGGTCAGCTAACATTCGTTCATATGTTACATGATTAAAATAATCAGTGAAGCGTTTGATTTCCTTCTTATTTGTAGTACTTTTATAATGCCGATCGCTCGGTGTATCCATTGTTAATTTTGAGATCCCATGTGAAGAAATATTAAGTGTTTCATCAAAGTCTTTATTGACAATCTGATCACTTAAAACGAATAAAGGAATAAAGGCATATACAAATATTAAAAATAAATAAATGTATTTTCTCATTTGTGATTCACCCTCCCAGAATCTGCTTCTTCTTTATTATCTGTTAGAAGAGAAAACTTTTCATTGACGGACGTCAATTTTTATAAAAATCTATTTAGAAGTATGGAGGGTGGTAAGGTTTGATTCGAAAGCTATAAAGTATAAATTGCATAAAAAAGGCCGAACTCTATAAAAGAGCTCGGCTTCTTAAATTTAAACTATTAATCTTCTACATTTATGAATAATTTGCCGTCTGCTTTTTCGCGTGTTTTGTTACCGTAAGCATCTTCTACAATGACTTCGATAACCGCGCCTTCCGCATAAGTATTATTCGTAGCTGTCCAGTACCCTACATAACTGCCGTCTTCCATTTCCATCATAGGTAGTTCAGTGGGATTTTGTGTAAGACCTGCATTTGTTAGTGGCATGTGCACGACAAATGTGGCACGTGCTCCTGGCTCACTATCAAATTCAATCATAACACTTTCTCCAGCATCAAGATTTTTATCTTCTGTCGGAGTTAAGTTATCAATTTCAGGAGCATCATATTTAACGTCAAGCGTCACAGTTTCCGTTGTTGTATTACCAGCTTCGTCAGCTGCAACAATTTCAATAGTGTTCTCACCGTTATCCAGTAAGATGCGCTTAGAGAACTTCCCGTCTTCGTCAACATCTGCTTCTTGTCCATTGACTTCAACGTAATCTAGATGTTCATCTTGTACGGTTCCTTCAACTGTAGCTGTTTCGCGATTAGTTTTGTCACCGTCAACTGGGTTATCAATCGCTAACTCAGGTGCTTCAGTATCAAGTGTGACAACAACCGGGTCAGATTCCCCTGTTGTAGCACCGTCGACTTTCGTAACAGCTTCAAACTCATTTTCTCCTTCATCTAATTCCTGTTCAAATGAGAAGGCACCGTCATCACCAACTTCATCTGATTCAACCGCTTCACCATTCTTCAATAGTTCGATAGTTGTGCCCTCAGATGCATTACCTTCAACAGTAACGTCTGTTTCATTTGTAATCAATCCATCGGAAGGTGAAGTAATGACTGGTTCTTCGACTTCATAAGCTACACGAGCACGGATCATGTAGTTTCCTTCATTTGCTGGAGAGGGCTCCCATGAACCGCCAACTCCTTGGTAACTTCTTTCCGCATTCGGGCTTGTTTCATCTGTAGCTAAACCAGGGGCGCCTGTATTAGGTGCAGTTTGCACATAAACCATGAAGAAATCTCCGTCAACGATGATATTGTGATCTGATAGATCAACGACTGTCCAATCTGTTTCATCGCGGATTGCTTCAGCATCGACAGGTCCTGCTAGTTTTTCACCAGGTAGACCATCATCGCCTGCATCCCATACTTCAACCGCAAAGTCTGTTCCGCCTGGTACTGGGAATTCAGGATTCCAGAACTTGAATACACCATCTGTTACGACTGCTTTTTCTTTGCCTTCAGGAAGGGACATCTTAACAGCCCAGCTATTACCTGCATCATAAAAGGCACGAGCGTTATCTGCAACGCCGTCATCATATGCTATTTCTCCACCAGGTACTGTATAGAATGGCTCTAACTCGATGTTTAAGTCGACATCCTCATTTAGATCAACTTCTACTTCTGTACTGTGGTAATTTTTAGCCATAACTTTTAATGTGTAGGAATCTTCATAAGCCGTCAGAGAGAAGTTTCCATCTTCATCTGTTTCAACAGGGTCAATGTTAGCATCTTCTACAAGAAGAAGGGTTGCTCCAGCAATTGGGTCACCTGTTGCTTCATCTGTAACCGTTCCTGAAACTGTAGATTGAGCAAGTTCGTCTAATTCGAAATTTGCTTCTGTTGTTTCATCTACTTCTACTGACACTTCTTGTTCAGCTGATTCATATCCATATGTTTCTGCTTTGACATTGAACGTACCCTCTGAACTCATGATAGAGTAGCTTCCATCTTCAGCATTTGTATTAGTTGAGCTACCTGTTTCAAGTACACTAACTTTTGCACTTAATGGTAAGTTATCACTAGAATCAGTGACTGTTCCATCAATCGATCCAACACCGTCTAGTATCGACGAGACAGCAGCTTGAGCGTCAATTAATCCATGTCCATAGCCATTATTTGGAGACTCCTCAAACTCACTATCTGTTAAAGGTTTAGCTGTATTCATGAGTATTTCTTCCATGTCATCAACATTAATATCAGCATTAACTTGACGAAGTAGTGCAGCTATTCCTGTAACAGCTGGACTAGCCATTGATGTTCCACTCATTGATCCGTATCCATCACCAGGTACAGCAGAACGAATATTAACACCCGGAGCTGCAATTTCTGGTTTTATTTCATCATATGGTGAAGGTCCTTGTAAGGAAAAGTCTGCTAAGTCATCGTTTTTATCTGTTGCACCAACAGCGAATGATTCAGGGTAATTAGCTGGAGCTGCAACTGATCCAGGTCCACCCGGATTAAATAAATCTGTGTTACCAGCCGCGAATTCCGGGAAAATTTGAGCATCTCTCCATGCTTGAACAGCATCACGGTACCACTCATCAAGGCCTGGACCGCCACCCCAAGAGTTGTTAACAACATCTGGTGCCATGTCAGCACGATCACCAGGAGCTAGAATCCATTCTGCAGCATCAAGTAAATCCGCATCCATAGCATTACCACTAGCATCAAAAACTCTTGCAGCAATCCATTTTGCACCTGGGGCAACACCGACTTGATTGGATTCATCTGTTTCATGTCCAACCATGGTACCAGTTACATGTGTTCCATGGCCGTTATCATCAGCTGGTTCGTCGTAATTATCAGAAGTAGCATCGTAGAAGCTGTATTCATGCTCTACAACACCCGTTTCAGCATCATATCCACGGTATTGTTCTTTTAATGCAGGATGGTCCCACTGAACACCTGTGTCTAAGCTCGCCACTACCGTACCAGATCCGTCAACACCCAATGCCCATGCATCTGGCGCATTAACTTGATTGACGTTCCACTCAATATCGTCATCTTGTAAACTCGCTTTTGGTGCTTCCTCTTTAATAGTGACTGTTTCATTTAATGTACGTTCTTCGTTTGGTAGAATCTTTTCTACTTCAGAAAAACTAGCTATCTTCTCAGCAATTTCTTTAGGTGCTGTGACAGCCATTCCATTAACAATATGGTAAGAATGAAAGTCCTCTACCGTTCCATTTTCAACTTGTTCTTCCAAAAATTCCTTTACGTTAGCCTGAGATTCAATTGAAACAGATTTTAATTCTGAGATAACAGCAGATCTTTGACTAAGCTCTGCTTTGTGTGAAGAAAGTTGCTTGGATTCAGCTGCTTTCCTAGCTTCATTGGCCGCTTTTGTCGTATCTGCCTTTTCTTCAAATTTCACTAAAAATGTTACGGAATCATTATCTTTAAATTGATTCACTAAACGATCGCTTACTTTTTGTTTGGCAAGTTTATTAGAATCAACTGCTGATTCATGTAGTTTTCCGTTATTATCATTTTTTCCAACTGATACTGATAAGGATTCAGCACTTAATGTTGGAGCAAATAATGAAAAGACCATCAGAATTGTTGCGAATATGCTAAATAACTTTGCAAATCGTTTTTTGTTATAACTCAATATGCTAGTCCTCCCTTAATAATTTATTTAAAATAGAAAGTTCCTAAAAGTCCTCCTTTCTTAATGAAGTGAAATGGTTGTCTATCCCTTCATGGTGCTAACTAAACTATAGAATAAAAGATAACTTAAATGTGTCGGATTTCGTCGAATAAAATTCAGGTATTGCAAAATAAACAATTTTACCTATTGTTCTGCCAATTCTATCGACCTGAGGACAAAACTTAAAATAGGCTGTGAGATTCGTCATAGAGGTTTTACTAAGTTATATAAACCGTCCTTCATTGAAAAGCTGAAAATCATTTCTCGATAAAATGAAAGAAAAATGAATCGATTTGACCATAGATATATCTATTAAGTTTTGCCTCTCCCATACCTCTTGATTTTTCATAGTATCATTTATATCAAAGAAGATTTGATGGATAAAAAGTACTGGAAAACTTTCCGTTATACGTGCCTTATGTCCCGATTCAATATCAGAGAAAATTTTTATGAAAAACAAGAATAGTGCTGCTGTCTGCATGGAAATTTTGTTTATTGGTAACATACTTTTTACATCATGTTAAAAAAGGTCATCGTGAGTTGAGTTAAGAGGTGATAGGTTTGCTGCTAGATATAAGTAGAAAAACAATTTTTCGGATTAAAATTGCAATAAAAAAACCCGAACGAACTTTCGAATTCTTTTAAGAAATCGAATGATCGTTCAGGTTAATAATAAGAGGTTCATCATTGCCAGTAAAGTTCCAGCCAAAAAAGTTGAAATTTATAATGCGAATCTTTTATTTTTTCTCTCCAAACCTTTCCAGAACCCTATAAAATTCAGGTGCAGTCCGATGGAGTCGGGTTGGTTTAAAGTCTTTATTGACCCACATATGCTTCGTGATGCCAGTTGTAATAAGTTCACCTGTTGGATCAGTGACAATTTTATTATGGCTTTTTGCAAAATCATCTTCCGTTATTTTTCTTGCCTCGTAAGTAAATGTTAGTTTGATAGGTGAATAATCAGCAATTTTTGTATAAATTGCGATACAGTCGTCAAACGTCGCTGACTTTTTGTAATTGCATTCAACATTGAGGACTGGAAGTAATAAGCCCTTGTTTTCCACATCGCTGTAGGCGACTCCGTAATGACGCATGCATTCGGTGCGAGCTACTTCAAACCAGTTGATGTAATTTCCGTGATGGACAACTCCCATACGGTCTGTGTCCTTATAAGGGACGCGGTAATTTGTTTGATGCCATGCTGCTGTCAATATGACTATCTCCTTTCTTGTTTAGTTTCAGTGAAAAAGCTAATTAATGGTTGAGAATTCATTATTTCATGAGCCGCTCCTCAGCAATTTTTTTCAAACG
>Ga0209487_1004953_pt1 | contig 10076 bp, 9 predicted proteins | sample Poulit2012_FD_187524 | JGI IMG/M metagenome (GOLD analysis project Ga0209487, IMG submission 187524) | Agricultural soil microbial communities from Georgia to study Nitrogen management - Poultry litter 2012 (SPAdes) (version 2) | ecosystem: Environmental > Terrestrial > Soil > Agricultural land... | reverse complement strand
TCTTGTTGGTGCTTGTCAGTGGCCGGGTGAGGCATAAAGCCGATGGTGGCCAGTTCCGAGAGAATTTCGCTCAGCGGCTGCTGCTCCGCATCCCACACCAAAGTGCAGCGATGGGTGGCCATGTTGACGGTCACCGAGCGCACGCCTGGCTGGCTGCGCAAGTGTTTTTCGATCAACCAACTGCACGCCGCACAAGTGATATTTTCCAGCAGCAAACTGGCCTGACTGCGCTGCTCATCCAGCTCCAATACAAATTCGGATTGCACTTCCGGCAGGTCGTACACACGCCAGCGCTCAAGCGCGCTGACTTGCTCTTCATCGGGGCGGCTATTGATTTCGGTACGAAACCGGTAGAAGCTTTCGAGACCACCTTCAACGATGGCTGTGGCCACCGCCTGGCAGCCGATGCAGCACATAAGTTCTTCACGGCCGTTGATTGTGACCGGGTAGGACTCCCGCGCAGGGACGGGCAAGCCGCAGTGATAACAACTCATAGAACACTCTAAGCAACAAGATCTGATGACCGGATCGACACATCGAGCGCCTGTGCATCAGTCATGGGTCACTCGAGGCTGCAGCTGCACCTGATCGGTGTGTGCGAAATTGATTTCGGCGCGCAGACGCCACTCAGCTTCGGCACGTAATTCTGGTGACAGTTCCGGCAAAAGATACAGATACCAGCGGTGCTGAGGCTCGGTATCCATGTCGCCGCGATAACGACCCGGTTGAAATTCACGTAGATAAACCCGCTGGTCGAGCCGGGCACTCACCGGGTGGTCCATTAACAACAGCAGCTGCTCGGGCAGCGCTTCATTAGCGCTGATATCCACCAGAACCTCACCGCTCATGCGATCGAAGTTTAAGGTCGCGCTAAGAGCCAACTGCTGGGCGCGAATATCCTGTTCAAAAACCTGGTTGACCCCTCGCCCCTCGCGGTAATAATTATCCAGCACCACGTCGTCGGCATTGTAGAACGCCACGGTCAGCAGCACCGCCACCACAAAGACTACAGCAATGAGCGGCGTCATTAAAAACCAGAACCAAAACTGTCGATACCACGGCTGGGAGTCACGATCTTGGCGCTGCTGTGTGGGCATAGCTGTTCCTATTTCCGGGGTTCAGTTCAGATATTAATTTCGGGTACTCACAGGGCCGCCCCGTTAACTTACGGTGGCCCGATAAAGGTCGAGTTTCTGACCGCACGAATCTCCGGGTTATCCACTGATTGCAGTTCGAAGGTGATGTTGGTTTTCGGACGGTTCAGCTCATCCCGTGGCACCTCCACCCGAACCGGTACAGTGACGATTTCCCCTTCTTCAATCGGATATTGACGGTAACCACGCACGCTGAAGGGGTAATCGCCGTGCACCTGAATATCGTAATGGTGTATGCCCCGATCCAGGTTGTGGATACGCAAGGTGTACACATTCTGCACCGTGCCGCCGCTGAGACGATACATCTGTACGCCCCGGTCACGGATCACATCAAGTCCCACGGGAGCGCGGTTGCCGATGCTGTAAATAAACAGACTGATCATCACCAGCAAAATCGCACCATAACCAAACAGGCGCGGCCGCAGAATGCGCACCCGGCCACCCGCAACGGCATCTTCGGAGGTAAAACTAATCAGACCGCGGGGATAACCTACTCTATCCATAACGTGGTTACAGGCATCCACGCACAAGCCGCAGTCGATGCACTCGGCCTGCAGCCCATCGCGAATATCGATATCCACCGGGCACACTTGCACACACCAGTAGCAATCAATGCAGTCACCCATGCCCTTGGCGCGATGATCCTCACCGCTCTTACGTGGGCCCCGGGGTTCGCCCCGGTGATGGTTGTACATAACCGCAAGGGTGTCCTGGTCGTACATCACCGACTGAAAGCGGGCATAGGGGCACATGTACTTACACACCTGCTCGCGCAAAAAACCCGCATTGAGGTAAGTGGCCGCCGTGAAGAAAAACACCCAAAATGCCGCGGCGGGATGGATATCCAGCGTCGCCAAACCGGTAATCAATTCCCTTATGGGAACGAAATAGCCGATAAATGTGAGGCCAGTCACCAAGGCAACCAGTATCCAGATGCCCTGGGTAGCGCCCTTGCGCAGCACTTTTTCCAGGTTCCAGGGTTGGGCATCCAAACGCATGCGCCGGTTACGATCGCCCTGGCACACGTGTTCGGCCCAAATAAATATTTGCGTCCATACGGTTTGCGGACAGGTAAACCCGCACCAGACACGTCCGACCAAAACAGTAACGGTGAATAGCAAAAAAGCGGCGATCAGCAAGAGCCACGCTAAGTACATGGCATCCTGGGGCCGGAAGGTTAACCACAAAATATGAAACTGCCGGGCGGGCAGATCGAACAACATGGCGGGGCGCCCGTCGATGACCAACCAGGGCATGAGTAAAAAGCCCAACATCAAAGGCACACCGGTGTAGCGGCGCAACTTTTGATAAAAGCCGGTAATTCGGCGGGTGTAAATCTTATCCTCTGATTCGTACAGATTAATGTAGCGAATTTCGGTTTCCTGGTCACCCGTGCCGGGCGAGTTCGGAGCTTTACTCAAGTGGGTACACCTCGGAGATAGGATACGAAGGGGCGCATCCTGCGCCCGAAAAACTTATAACTGGCCGTTACTCCCCATCCAAGGACAAGCTATACACATAGGCCGCCAATAGGTGGATACGATCCTCGCGCAGCAAATCGCGCTGTGCTGGCATAACGCCGGTACGACCTTCACGTACGGTCTGGCGGATGTCTCTGGGCTCGCCACCATAAAGCCAAATATCGTTGGTGAGATCGGGAGCGCCCAACATGGGATTACCTTTGCCCTGAGGCCCGTGACAGGTCGCGCAGTACTGAGCAAAGAAACCCGCACCGCGTTCCGCCGCGGCGGCGTCGTGATCGCGACCGGATAGCCTCAATACATGTTCAGCCACATCGGCCACCCCGCTCTCACCCAGAGCACTGCCCCAGGCGGGCATGACGCCGGTACGTCCATCCGCGATTGTTTTCTTAATCTGTTCCGGGCTGCCGCCCCATAGCCAATCATTATCGGTCAGGTTCGGGAAGCCGTAAGCACCACCGCCATCCGAACCATGACATGCTGCACAGTTGTTAGCAAACAGCCGCAGTCCCATGCGCATGGCCTGAGGATCTTGGGCCAGCTCTTCGATCGGTGTATTGGCATACACACCGAAACGGTCGGAGTAACGCTCCTCAGCCTGGGCCTGGTGCTGCCGTAATTCCCCTTCGGAAGTCCATCCCAGCAGGCCGGGGAACGCGCCCATGCCCGGATAAAGCATTAGGTAAATACCCGCGAATATAAACGTGCCGATGAACAGGTTAAACCACCAGCGCGGCAGCGGATTATCGTATTCCTCAATGCCGTCGTAGACGTGACCGGTGGTGTTGTTGTCCGGATCCTGATCGTCCCGCACCGCCACTTTGCGGTTAGCCAGCAATACCCATAAAAGCAATGCCAAGTTGGTGGAAGTCAGCCCAATAATCCAAAGGCTCCAAAAAATACTCATTCTTCATCCCGCCGTGATAAATCGTTGTTCTTGGCCTGCTCTTGCTTAGCTGTTTCTTCCTCCGATGAGGGGTCGGATTCGCTTGTTTCAGGATCGTTGGCATCGCGCTCGAACGGCAGCTTTGCCGCTTCTTCAAAGCGTTTTTTCCGGCGCGGCGCGAAGGCCCACCAACAAACCCCAGCAAATGCCACGGCTACCAATACTGTAGAAATTGTGCCCAGAGTTCCTGCGTCCATAACGTCACCGTTTCTCCGTCAGCAAGGTACCAAGCTGTTGCAGGTATGCGACCAGGGCGTCCATCTCGGTAATGCCCCGCACGCGCTCCCCTGCCCCTTCAATATCTTCATCGGTATAAGGCACCCCGACACGGCGCAGTGCCCGCATTTTGCGTTCCGTATAACGCCCATCCAGCACATTGTCGTACAGGTGCGGATATGCCGGCATATTGGATTCAGGCACTACCAGGCGCGGGTTGAACAGGTGCACTTTGTGCCAGTCATCAGAGTAGCGGCCGCCGATGCGCGCCAGGTCCGGACCCGTCCGGTTAGAACCCCACAGGAACGGGTGCTCATAGATTTGCTCTCCGGCCACTGAATAGTGTCCGTAGCGTTCCACTTCGGCTCGTAGTGGCCGCACCATTTGTGTGTGACACGTGTGGCAGCCTTCGCGGATATATATATCCCGACCTTCCAGCTCCAAAGCCGTGTGCGGCACGAGCCCTTCGATGGGCTCCGTGGTTTCTTTAAGGAAAAACAAAGGCACAATCTGCACCAGACCACCAAAGCTGATGGCGAAAATAATGAGCACGGTCATCAGACCGATGTTTCTCTCAACTATGTCGTGGTTCTTCATGCTTTTGCCTCCACCGGCACTTCATCAGCCGGCTCTGACTCCGGGACCGTAGCCGTACGCCACAGGTTCCAGGCCATCAGTAACATACCTAATAAAAAGATCGCGCCGCCTAAAAAGCGCACAATGTAGCCAGGGTAACTGGCCTGCACGGATTCAACGAAGCTGTAGGTGAGCGTGCCGTCCTCATTGAACGCCCGCCACATCAGGCCTTGCATAATGCCGTTGACCCACATGGCGACAATGTAAAGCACGATTCCAACGGTCGACAGCCAGAAGTGAATGTTGATCCACTTAACGCTGTACATCTGCTTACGACCGAACAAAATCGGCAGCAGGTGGTACATAGCACCGATGGTGATCATCGCCACCCAGCCCAGCGCACCGGCGTGCACATGACCAATGGTCCAGTCCGTGTTGTGCGAGAGCGCATTCACGGTTTTGATGGACATCATCGGCCCTTCAAACGTGCTCAACCCATAGAACGATAGCGAGACCACCAGGAAACGCAGCGTCGGGTCAGTGCGCAGTTTGTGCCAGGCACCGGACAGGGTCATGACCCCGTTGATCATCCCGCCCCAACTGGGTGCCAGAAGAATCAGTGACATCACCATACCGAGGCTCTGCGCCCAGTCCGGCAATGCGGAGTAGTGCAAATGGTGCGCTCCGGCCCAAACGTAAACAGAGATCAGGGCCCAGAAGTGCACAATAGACAACTGATAGGAGTAAACGGGCCGGTTGGCCTGTTTGGGCACAAAGTAGTACATGATGCCCAGAAAGCCCGCCGTCAGGAAAAAGCCCACGGCGTTGTGCCCATACCACCACTGAATCATGGCATCCGTGGTGCCGGAATATACCGAATAGGATTTCCACAAGTTAACCGGGATATAAACGTTATTCACCACATGCAGTACGCCGATGGTCAGAATAAACGCTCCGTAAAACCAGTTGGCCACATAGATGTGCGAGACCGTTCGCTTGGCGATAGTGCCAAAGAACACTATTCCGTAGGCCACCCACACGACAGTCAGCAGCATGCTGATGGGCCACTCGAGCTCAGCGTATTCTTTTGTGGTAGTCATACCCAGCGGCAGCGTGATGGCCGCCAGCACAATAACCGCTTGCCACCCCCAAAAGGTGAACGGCACTAGCCAACCGCCAAACAGCGGCGCCTGACTTGTTCGCTGTACCACGTAGTATGAGGTCGCGAAAAGCGCACAACCGCCAAACGCAAAGATAACGGCATTGGTGTGCAGCGGCCGCAAACGGCCAAAGCCGGTGTAAGGAGCCCAAATCTCGTTCAGACCAGGCCAGACCAATTGGGCGGCGATCAGCACGCCAACGGCCATGCCGACAATCCCCCACACTACAGTCATTACAGAAAACTGACGAACTACCTTGTAGTCGTACACCGGATGATCGCCGCGCGCGGCCAAACTGCTGCTCATAGGACAATTCCGTACTGTGTTGCGTTAACGCAATAGAAGAGTTACCAAAAATCCTGCGCCAAGCTGGCTAACGCCCACTCAGAAAAGGCGCATAAATTACCACTTGGCGCGGGCATTTTCCCTTAAAGCACCGACACATTTTTTGACTTTTATCAAAGAATGTCCCGTTTGCGATGCGAGCAAGGGTGGATGCTGAGTGAATATACTGGGAGGGTGCGATCCTGGCACACCAAACCTCTCAATAAGCGGTTTGGCCCGCATACAACGCCCCGGTTGACCGGGATCAGGCGCCTACCAGTGACACCGCAAACCCTATTTAGTTCTGCGGTGTCAGTAGGCATTTATTAGCGCAGTTTACGCCCCTTATTAGCAGCGATACGCATGCGCAGTGCGTTCAATTTGATAAAGCCCTCGGCATCCTTTTGATCGTAAGCGCCGCCATCGTCCTCGAATGTGGCGACTTCTTCATCAAACAGACTGTCTTCGGAACGGCGTCCCACTACGTGCACACCGCCTTTGTACAACTTCAGCCGCACGTCGCCATTAACGTGCTCCTGGGAGGCGTCGATGGCCGCTTGCAGCATCTTCCGCTCGGGGCTCCACCAGTAGCCATTGTACACCAGCTGCGCGTATTTAGGCATCAAACTATCCTTCAGGTGGGCCACTTCCCGGTCCAATGTGATGGACTCAATAGCCCGGTGCGCCCGCAACATAATGGTGCCGCCGGGCGTTTCGTAACAGCCCCGGGACTTCATACCCACGTAACGGTTTTCCACAATATCCAAGCGGCCTATGCCGTTGTCGCCACCCAACTTATTCAGTTTTGCCAGCACCGTAGCCGGTGACATAGCCTCACCATTAATGGCGACTATATCGCCCCGCTCAAACGTCAAATCCACATAGGTGGGCTGATCCGGTGCCGCCTCAGGGGACACACTCCAACGCCACATTTCCTCTTCCGCCTCGGCCCAGGGGTCTTCCAATACGCCGCCTTCGTAGGAGATGTGCAACAGGTTGGCGTCCATGGAATAAGGGGATTTTTTCTTGCTCTGGGCATAATCCACGGGGATATCGTGCGTTTCGCAGTAGGCCATCAGCGTTTCCCGGGAGGTCAAATCCCACTCGCGCCAGGGGGCAATAACCCGAATGCCTGGCTTGAGCGCATAGGCACCCAGCTCAAAACGTACCTGGTCGTTGCCTTTGCCCGTCGCGCCGTGGGCAATCGCATCGGCCCCGGTCTCGTTGGCAATTTCGATCAAACGCTTGGCAATCAGCGGCCGGGCGATGGAGGTGCCCAACAGGTACTCTCCCTCATAAATGGTGTTGGCCCGGAACATCGGAAACACGTAATCGCGCACGAACTCTTCACGCAGATCGTCAATGTAAATCTCTTTCACACCCAGCGCCTGAGCTTTGGCCCGCGCGGGCTCCACCTCTTCGCCCTGCCCTATATCGGCCGTGAACGTCACTACTTCACACTGGTAGGTCTCCTGCAGCCACTTGACGATGACCGACGTATCAAGGCCACCGGAATAGGCCAATACCACTTTTTTGACGGACGACATAGGTGCTCCCGCTGATTGCTGTGCTACGGATATGGGGCCAGAGGCCATGGCAGATAAAGCTTCTGGGGCCGCTTTGCGGCGGCGCATATTGTACCGTCGATTGCGGGAAAATCCCAGCCCAGCGGTTTACGAGGAAAAGGGCGTATCAGCGCTCTTTGCACTGCTGTTCGGAATAAAACAGCAGGTTGGCGGCTTCGTACGCGAGCCCCCGGGCGGAACACTCATCCTGCACGGCCCGGGCAGCCCTGAGTAACGCGATTCTTCTTAGCCTCAAGGGAAAATAGGCTTTGATCAAAATGCCTTACCTGATGCTACAAAGGCGCTTCTACAGGGAAGTCGAAGACGATTCGATAGGTACGCCAAACCGCTCAAGCTGTTCGCGACCGTAACGCTCGACGTCGTCGAGAATATGCCGTTGGCGTTCATCCAGGCTTCCCGCGCGCAAGGTCGCTAACCGCTGCGCCAGCTCGGTCCAGGTCACACTGGCACCCGCGCTCGGGTCGCTCAACCGACGCTGACAGAACGCGAGCCAGCGGGCGTGCTCTTCGGCGTTCAAAGACTCAGGAAAATTACGCGCCCGATAGCGAAACAACAGCTCGGGCAAGCGGTTATCGGTAAAATCAAATTGAGTTTGCGCCAGCTCTTCGCCACTAAGCTTACGCACCTGCGTCATCAGGCGACGGTCACTGTCCGCAAAAAAACCACTATAGAGCATCTGCTCGGGATCGGTGGCTGAGGGGAATTCGCGCTCCCGATAGAGCTGGTGCAATTTTGCTTGCAGCTCCCGGCGCTCCTCCAGGCTCAAATTGGCCAATTGCTGCCAGTTGGCCTCGCATTGAGCCCGATCGATGTTCAACCGGCCCGCCACCTGCTCATCAAGCATGTTGGGCGGTAAAAGCATGGGACTTCGGTTTAGATGAACTTCTTTGAGGGCGAGACGCTGAGCGCCCTCCGGCAAATCTTCCGTTTTTACAAACAGCCGCTCGCGTAACTCATCCACATCAAGGCGCAGCAAGTCATCGGGGCTGGCCGCCAGGTTAAACACCACCACACTGTTGTTGTTTTCGGGGTGTTTCACCAGCGGCAGCACCAGCGCGGCGTTGCCGTTTTCACCGGGAAACCGCGAGGAGATGTGCAGCAGAGGTTTGTGACCGTCGATGTCCACCAATGAGCCAGCAAACCGTTTATCCCTCAGGCGGTAGGCGTATTCAAACAGTTTTGGTTGTCGTTCCCGGATCAGCCGAGCGAGAGCAATGGTGGCATACACGTCCGAAAGCGCGTCGTGGGCGGATTCGTGGCTGAGATTGTTAGCGGCTGTGAGCGCTTCGAGCTTGAAGCAGGGCCGCCCGTCTTCGTAATCGGGCCAGTTGATGCCCTCCGGGCGTAACGCGCGGGCCATGCGCACCATGTCGATAATATCCCAGCGTGAGTTGCCGTTGCGCCACTCACGCTCATAGGGGTCGTAGAAGTTGCGATAGAGACTGTAACGGGTGACTTCGTCGTCAAAGCGGATGGAGTTATAGCCTACGCCACACGTGCCGGGCTGGCCCAGCTCAGCCACAATGGCCGCAATGAATTCGCGCTCCGACACGCCTTTAGCCAACGCCTTCTGGGGTGTCAGGCCCGTGACCAAACAGGCTTCAGGCTTGGGTAGCAAATCGGGAACGGGACGGCAGTAAAGCATCAGCGGCTCGCCGATAATGTTCAGCTGCTCGTCGGTGCGGATGCCAGCAAATTGCGAGGGGCGATCCTGAGCTGGGTTCTCGCCCCAGGTTTCGTAATCGTGCCAATAAAGGGTCTTGACTCCCTTGCGCTCTTGTCTCACCTGCTACGCTCCCAGCTGCATACCGGGGCCACTGTACCACTTTCGCGCCAATTTGAAATATACTTACGCCCCCCTCCAGAAACCGAAATAGGACGGCCCATGACCGATTTAAAGTCTCTTTTTGCCAACAATGTCGAGTGGGCGGATCAAATCAAGGCCGAGGATCCCCAGTTTTTCAATAAGCTAGTTGCTCAGCAAAACCCCGAATATTTATGGATCGGCTGCGCCGACAGTCGCGTACCAGCCAATGAGATTGTCGGTCTGTTGCCTGGGGAATTGTTCGTTCACCGCAACGTGGCCAACCTGGTTATTCAAACGGATCTTAACTGCCTTTCCGTTTTGCAGTTCGCGGTGGAGTACCTGAAAGTCAAACACATTATGGTCACCGGTCATTACGGCTGCGGCGGCGTTAAAGCGGCTATGGAACACAAACAGTTGGGCATGCTGGATTACTGGGTGCGCAACGTGCGCGACGTGTATTTTGCACAGCAAGAAAAGCTCGATGAGATCGACGATCCCGAGGAGCGAATCGATCGCTTGTGTGAACTTAACGTGGTACAGCAAGTGGCCAACGTCTCCCACACCAACATCGTGCAAAATGCCTGGGCCCAGGGCCAACCCCTGAGTATTCACGGCTGGATTTACAGTATTAAAGACGGCTTGCTGCGCAAGCTGGTTGACCCGATTCATTGCATCGAGCAGGTGGACCAACACTATCACATGGTGTGATTGAGGCGGCCGCTCGACGCGGAGCATCCAATGAAAATCCGCAGCACTACATACCTAACACTCGCTGCACTGACACTGGGTTTTTCGCTCGGCTGGTGGGCTCGTGGGCCGGATACTG
>Ga0209487_1004952_pt1 | contig 10076 bp, 11 predicted proteins | sample Poulit2012_FD_187524 | JGI IMG/M metagenome (GOLD analysis project Ga0209487, IMG submission 187524) | Agricultural soil microbial communities from Georgia to study Nitrogen management - Poultry litter 2012 (SPAdes) (version 2) | ecosystem: Environmental > Terrestrial > Soil > Agricultural land... | reverse complement strand
CGTTCCTGATCAAAGGCGCAGGTAATTTTCATGAGATTCCTTTCAGTGCTCTCCAAAGAGCGCTCCGTCGCACCACCTGGCTACAACCGGTGGCTGATTCCGCCCGCGGCGCTGGCCATTCACCTTTCTATTGGCCAGGCTTACGCGTTCTCCGTTTTCAAACTCCCGCTCGTGGAGCGCTTTGGATCCTCCGACACCGCGATTGCCGTAATCTTCTCGATCGCGATTGTGATGCTCGGCCTCTCCGCCGCGTTCGGCGGAACCTGGATGGAGCGCAACGGCCCACGGAAAGCAATGGTCTTGTCCACGCTGTGTTGGACGTCTGGTTTCCTCATCGCCGCGCTCGGCGTGCAAACGGGGCAATTGTGGGTCGTCTATTTCGGCTACGGCTTCATCGGCGGAATCGGGCTAGGAATCGGATATATCTCGCCAGTTTCAACGCTAATGAAGTGGTTCCCAGACCGCCCGGGGCTCGCAACAGGCCTGGCCATCATGGGTTTCGGCGGCGGCGCACTCATCGCCTCACCCCTCTCGAATGCGCTGCTGGGATACTTCGGAGCCAACCCGGCCGCGGGAATCGTTCCCACATTCATCACGCTGGCCATCGTCTACCTGGTGTTGATGAGCTTCGGGGCAACGCTGATTCGCATTCCACCAGCTGGCTGGGCGCCGGAAGGATTCGTTCCCCGCGCCACGCCCCAAAAACTCACGACCGACGCGCAAGTATCGGCCGCCAGCGCGATTAAGACCCCGCAGTTCTATCTGCTGTGGATCTTGCTGTTCTGCAACATCACCGCGGGCATCGGCATTCTCGAACAGGCCTCGCCCATGATTCAGGCCTATTTCTCCAACATCACGCCCACCTCCGCCGCTGGTTTCGTCGGTGTTCTGTCGATTGCGAACATGGCCGGCCGTTTCATTTGGTCGTCCAGCTCGGATCGCATCGGCCGCAAACCCATCTATTTCATCTACCTGGGGCTCGGCTCACTGCTGTTCCTGGTCCTGGCTCAACTCGGCCACACCGCCGTTGCCCTCTTCGTGGCCATCGCCGTCATCGCGATCAGCTTCTACGGCGGCGGATTCGCCACCATCCCGGCCTACCTCAAAGACCTTTTCGGCACTTTCGAGGTCGGAGCAATCCACGGGCGCGTCCTGACCGCCTGGTCGGCCGCCGGGGTGGCCGGCCCGCTGATCGTCAATCTCATTACCGACCACCAGCACGAAGCCGGCGTAACAGGAGCAGCCGCCTACGCGCCGTCCTTAATGATCATGGCGGGGCTGCTCGCGGTCGGATTCATCGCGAACCTACTCATCCGCCCGGTGGCCGAAAAGCACCACCTGCCCGCACCGGACCTCGATTTGGTGCTCACCGAACTACCCGAACCTGTCAGAAATTAGGAGGTTTGTCATGACGCGAGTGCTGCGTATCGCCGCCGTATGGGCCGTTGTGGGAATCCCGCTCGCCTACGGCCTGTGGAACACCCTGCAAAACGCGACCCAGCTATTCAGCGGCTAGCCAGAAGGGCCGGCAAAATCTGGCGCTCCCGGCGCGATTCGAACGCGCGACACCCGCTTTAGGAGAGCGGTGCTCTATCCCCTGAGCTACGGGAGCAAGACTAAAACCTGTGCCACTCTACCGCCCAGGTAGGGCAACAAAAAACGCACGCGGGCCGATCTGCGCTTAGGCTGGTCCCCATGGGTCCCCTATCGACACAAACATTCGCCACCGTGCGCCGCTGGCTGCGCGGCCAACCAACCGCCACGCGCCTCATCGAACTCGACGCGGAACCACTATTCGCGATCGTCTCCGACGTGCGGTTTCACAGCCGCTGGGTGCCCCTCACCCACATCAAAGCGCCGCTCAACAAAATCAAAGTGGGCGACACCTTCACCGCCAACACGCTCGGCATCCGCGATCGCATGACCCTGACTTCAATTGAGGACGGCGTCGCGCAGTTCCGTAAGGACGGCCCCTTCATGGTGGGCTCGGCTGAGATCCGGGTCGAGCCGGTTGCGCCCGGGGTGGGGCGCGTGACTTGGTCCTATGATGCGATGCTTGCCGGCCCGCTCCCATCGTTTGTGGCGCGAGCGCTGGCCGGTCTGGCGTTGGCTCCCGTTTTGCGGTTCGTCATTGACCGCATGGAGGCCGATATCTTGGCCAATAAGCACCGAATTGGCTAAGGAAATGCCTGTTCGCCGCCGCCTAAACGGTGGCGGGACGGCTCGTTAAGTCGCGGGCAACTTCATCGGCCCAGGCCCGAATTTCCGCCCAATCCCGGTAGTCACCGTCGTTGACACCCAAACTCATGATAAGCAGGCGTTCCGCGACCGACAGGTTGCGCCGCGCGATTGAGCCGCGGAAGAGTTTGTGCTCGCGCGCGTCCACAAGTTGCAAAAGCTCTTCGACATCCATCTGGTTTTCTTCGGCGTGTTCGGCGATCGGGCCCGAACTGTAAAGCCACACCGGACGATCTAGCAGGGCTAAGCGGTGTTTGGATAAGAACTCGCGCCCCATGGTCATCCAGCGTCCCAAATAGACGGCCGAGCCCACGATGACCGCGTCATATTCGCGCACATCGGTGACTTCTTCCAGCGCGAGAACGTCAACTTCGAGGCCGCGTCCGCGCATGACTTCACCGATGGTGCCTGCCATCTCTTTCGTGGCGCCGTACTTGCTGGCTGCTGTGATAAGAACTCGTGATGTCACGGCTCTTCCTCCTTGAATCCGCAGTGATACCTCGACGCTACGTCTTGTCGCGGAGGCTTTTGCGGGTCAGAAGTCCCGAGTGGGGGAAACTTCTGCTTAAGAGGAAGAGGCGCTTTGCGCTTCTATATTTGGCCGCCGGCTACCGATGTGGGGTGCAGATCATCGGAGTCGACGCGGGTGGTTACGACCATGACCGGGCATACCGCGTGGTTGAGCACGGTTTGCGAGGTGGAGCCCAGCAGCATGCCGGCGAAGCCACCCCGGCCGCGCGATCCCACCACGATGAGGTCGACCGCGGTCGAGAACTCCGTCAGGAGGCTCGCACCCGTGCCATCAAGGACGTGGCGCTTGATCTTTACATTCGGGTGCTGAGCTGCGGCGCGATCAACAACAACATCAAGACCGGCCGCGACGTCAGCCAAAACCTGTTCACGGTCGATCGAAGCGGGCAACCAACCCAAAATGCTCGCACCCGAGCCAACGGGGACGCCCGTCACAATTGTGAGTTCGGCATCCCACAGGTCGGCTTCAGCCAGGGCGCGGGAGAGCGCGGCTTCCGCGGGCGGGGAGCCGTCAACGCCCACCACGATGCGCCGCGTCTTGCGGACGGCAGGGATCGGCTCATCATCGGGCAGCGCCGCGCCTTCTGGGGTACGAAGCGGAATCACGACCGTCGGGCAGTGCGCGTGGGCCGGCAGAGCCGAGGAGACAGTCCCCAACAGGCGTTCGGCAATCCCGCCGTAGCCTCCGGTACCGACCACGGCCAAGCCAGCTGTGCGCGAAAGTTCAACTAGCACTCCGGCGGCGTCGCCGGTCTCGAGCGAAGAAGTGACATCAACTCCGCATCCCTTGACCCGTTCCATCGCTTCGTCAAGAACGGCCTGCGCTCCTTGATGGATTGCTGAATCATCGAGTGCGGCATAACCGCCGTCTAGCGAGGCTGCCGAAAAAGATGGAAGTGAATAGGCGCAGACGATGTGAAGTTTCCACCCCAGCCTCTTGGCCCGCCCTACTGCCCAATCCAGTGCGTGCAGTGCTGCTGCCGAGCCATCGACGCCCACCAGAACTACTTCATGCTGCGACATCACTGTCTCCTTTCGCTGCGAAGGTAGCTTAAGTATTCCACCCTTTGACTCTCGGCGGCCGGCCCGGCGCGGAGTTCGCACAAATCTGGTCCTAGCTCGCGGGAAACATCGAGATTATGTGCGCCGTGGGGTAGCAAGATCGCTGAAATAGTCCTAACGTCGAAGTATGACTCTCCAACCTGATGTGAAATACACTGCAACTGCAACCGCCCAAGGTGGCCGCGAAGGTCACGTACGCAGCGCCGATGGCCTCGTTGACCTCGATATGCGCCCGCCCGCTGAACTTGGAGGCCCCGGGGGCGCCGCCAACCCGGAATTGCTCTTCGCTGCCGGCTACGCCGCCTGCTTCCAGGGCGCTCTCGGCCTGGCAGGCAAGGCAGCCGGGGTCGACACCAACAATTCTGTCGTCACCGCGCACGTAGGAATCGGACCGGAAGGCGAAAGCTTCGCGCTCGCCGTGACGATTGAGGTCACCATTCCCGGCCAAGATGATCAGACAACGAAGCAGCTCACCGAGCGCGCCCACGAGTTGTGCCCGTACTCCAAGGCCACCCGCGGGAACGTCGAAGTAACGCTGCGCCCGCAAACCGCGTAGGGGTTTGCGTCCCCGGCCGGTAGCGCCGGCCCCCTTAACGTGGAGGCAAATGTTGCAAGAGCGCTACATTCACTCCACTTAAGCGGGACTAAATAGAGAAAGGGCCCGGAACCACACGGTTCCGGGCCCTTCTATTAAGTTTTTGAAAGTGCCAGCGCTGTAAAGACGCCAGCGTGCAGGTCTACCGCTTAGGGAACCCGGATGAAGTAAACAGACCCGGAGAAGATCTTGCGGTACTGCAGGGCCTTGCCGGGGCGTGCGGCGTCGTACATCATGCCGTTGCCCGCGTAGATGCCCACGTGGTTGATGTTGCTGTACATGACCAGGTCACCGGGCTGGGCGTTTGCCGCCGAGACTCGGGTACCGATGCCACGCAATCCAGCAGTGGACGAAGGAATCGACTTGCCGACCTGTGCGTACACGTACGAAACGAAACCGGAGCAGTCAAACCCGCCGGGGCTCTTACCACCGTGTACGTAGGGCGTGCCCACGTAGCGCGAAGCGATCTCGACGATGGAGTTCGAGCTGGGGTTGGCCGGAGCACTCTGGGTCTCTGCAGCCGCGCTGGTCGTGCTGGCGCTAGAGCTCGAGCTGTTGCTCGTGCCCTCGCTGGGTGCGGCGGTGCGGGACTGAGTACGTGACGTCGTAGCGACCGGCGTGCGACGTTCAGTCGGGGCCGCGACAGGTGCTACTGCCGTGACCTCGATGGATGAGAATGAAACCTGCGCATCGGCAGGAACGCTAATTGGTTCCTGCGCGAGTGCTGCGGAAGCGTTTCCGGTCAGAGCCGAAACGTCGACAGCCGCGAGGTTATCTTCTGAGGCAGAAACAGCCGGAATGGCTGCAGTTGCAAGCATTCCGGTTGATAGTGCCGTGATTACAGCGCCGCGTCCAATTGGAGCCGCGTTAGCGGAAATGGAGTCGGCGAGGTCGTGTAACGGTGTGCGAACTGACCCCGCTGCGCGGTGTCGAGCTCGGCGATTCGGGCTATGAGCCACGAGCAATCTCCCTATTTTGCCTGCGAGGTCAGCTGTCGGGTTCGGGTATAGGAAGTCACCCGGCTCAGCACCGCCCAGTTATGTAACTAGTCAGTGTCGAACTTCACCCCGAGGAACTCGATTGAAATCGAGAACCCACGTTGGGTCCCCCGCTCCTGCCATGCGGTACTAGGGGTACTTCGAACAGTGGCAGGATTCGGCATCTGCTCGAAGACTTCGACGTGGAGGGTTTCGACGAAGCAAGATCCAGAGTAGACGACGATTTCTAAAATGTCACGTTTCGGTTACAGCCTGTGACTAACTATTACTAATTGAGCCATAAAGATGCCGCGCAACCTCAGCGGGAAGGTCTAAAACCACTTCCGCATCTTTTGCGCCAATAGTGACGTCGCCGTCGTTGTTAATCCGCTCCGCGCCAACGATTTTCCCCGGTAACACCCCGGCCTGCTGGAAGCGGGCCAACAGCTCGGTGTCGACCTGGAGGGGCTCCCCAATTGTGTGGATGAACACATTGCGCGAACCAACGAGTGGTTGCATCAAACTGGCCACATCCATCGCCCCCGCTGCCTCTGCCTCATCATGAGCGGTGACTTCGCCCAAATCAGATAGCCCGGGAATTGGATTGCCATAGGGCGACATCGTCGGATGGTTCAAAAGTTCTAAGAGCCGCTCTTCAACTCGTTCACTCATGACGTGTTCCCAGCGGCAAGCCTCTTCATGCACATAGGCCAGGTCTAAACCGATCACGTCAGTCAGCAGGCGCTCAGCTAGGCGGTGCTTGCGCATCACTGCGGTCGCCTTTTTCCAGCCAGCAGCGGTGAGTTCCAGGTGGCGGTCCCCACTGACGGTGAGCAAACCATCGCGTTCCATGCGAGCCACCGTCTGCGACACCGTCGGCCCCGAGTGCCCCAAGCGCTCCGCAATGCGCGCGCGCAGCGGAACAATGCCCTCTTCAACCAACTCATAGACAGTTTTGAGGTACATCTCGGTGGTGTCGATCAAATCGCTCACAGCGATCGGCCTCCTGAAAAAAGTGCGACTACTCACAGGTTATCTGCCAGGTCGGACTCTTGGGATATTTAGCCTCTACTAGGCTCACGCAAAAGGAAGGACGGTAAAACACCCGTGACTGGTCCTGAACAAACATTAGCCTTTCACACCGCGATTGCCGAGCCTGATCCGCAAGGTGGCGTACTGCGCTACCGCGGGGTCGACGTAGCCAGTTTGATCGGAAAAATCCCCTACGAAGCAGTATGGGGACTGCTAGTCGATAACGCGCGCTCCCCCGGGCTACCGGCAGCTGAACCCTTTCCCCTGCCCGCGCGCACTGGCGACATGCGCGTCGATATTCAAAGCGCTCTCGCGCAACTTGCCCCGGTGTGGGCTTTCCGCCCGCTGCTCGACATTGATCTGGCCCAGGCCCGCGATGACCTGGCCCGTGCCTCAGTTATGACCCTGTCTTTCGTGGCCCAATCCGCCCGAGGTGAGAATGTGCCCGCGGTGCCGCAACGGGAGATCGACCGGGCGCCGTCCATAGTTGAAAAATTCTTGACCCGCTGGCGCGGTGAGGTGGATCCACGCGCCGCCCAGGCCCTGGATGCGTATTGGGTCGCGATCGCTGAGCACGGTATGGCGCCGTCCACGCTGGCGGCGCGCGTGATTGCCGCTACGGGTGCGGATGTCGCCGCTTGCCTGTCGGGCGCTGTTGCTGCGATCTCGGGGCCGCTACACGGTGGTGCGCAGGCGCGGGTGCTGACTTTATTGGACCGCGCCATCGAACTCGATAGTCCGCGCGGTGCCGTTATTGAGGTACTGGACTCGGGCCGGCGGTTGATGGGATTTGGGCACCGGGTTTATCGGGCGGTGGACCCGCGCGCGCTCGTGCTGAAACGCGTGTGTCAAGAACTCGCTGCCCCGCGCTACGAAGTTGCAGCCGCGGTGGAAGAAGCCGCGTTAAGCGAATTGGCCGACCGCTCCCCCGGGCGCGTTTTGGCGACAAACGTAGATTTTTGGGCCGCCGTACTGCTCGATATTTTGAATGTTCCGCGGGCCATGTTTACCCCGCTTTTCGCGTGCGGACGCTCTGCCGGGTGGGCCGCGCACATTCTGGAACAAAAATCGGGCCGGTTCATTCGCCCCGCCGCCCAGTACATCGGCCCCGGCCCGCGCAGCATCGACGACCTATAACCCCCGGGTGAAAGCCTAGCGCCAAAGCGGCGTCTGGGATTATGAAGGCGTGACGAGCCCCGATTTAGCAATCAAAATTCCTGCCGACCTCAAACCAGCCGATGGCCGCTTTGGCTCTGGCCCCTCCAAGGTGCGTCCCGAACAGGTTGCTGCCCTTGAGGCCGCGACGTATTCCCCGCTGGGGACTTCGCACCGCCAAGCGCCGGTACGCAATCTGGTCGCGCGGGTGCAAGAGGGTCTGGACGACCTATTCAACCTGCCGCCCGGTTACGAAGTCGTGCTCGGAAACGGTGGAACCACCGCTTTTTGGGATGCCGCGAGTTTTGGTCTGATCCGCGAACGCTCCCAACATGTCGAACTCGGTGAGTTTGGCGCGAAATTCTCCAAGGTCGCTCGCACCGCGCCGCATCTGGGCGATCCGACGGTCATCACCGCCGAGCCGGGAACCCTCGCGTTCCCCGAAGCGGAAGAGGGCATCGACGTTTATGCCTGGGTGCACAACGAAACCTCCACGGGGGTCGCCGCGCCCGTGACACGTCCGGCCGGGACGACAGCCGCCGAGGCGTTAACCCTTATTGACGCGACGTCCGGCGGAGGTGGCCTGCACGTCGATATTCGCGAGGCCGATGTGTACTACTTTGCCCCGCAAAAGAATTTCGCTTCAGATGGCGGCCTGTGGTTCGCGTTAATGAGCCCCACTGCACTTGCCCGCGTCTCGGAAATCAAGGCGACGGCACGCTGGGAACCAGAATTCTTGTCGCTGCAAACCGCGATCGATAACTCGCGTAAAAATCAGACACTCAACACTCCGGCTGTCGCCACCCTGCTGATGTTCGCCGAACAGCTCGACTGGATGAACACCAACGGCGGGCTTGGCTGGGCCACGGGACGCACCGCAGAATCGGCCGCGCATCTGTACTCGTGGGCGGAAGCCTCGGAGTTCGCGACGCCGTTCGTAACCGACCCGGCGGCCCGCTCCAATGTGGTGGGAACAATCGACTTCGCTGACTCCGTGGATGCCGCACAGGTCGCTAAGATCCTGCGCGCCAACGGGATCGTCGACGTCGAGCCGTATCGCAAACTCGGCCGCAATCAGTTGCGGGTGGCGATGTACGTGGCTGTCGAACCCGCCGACGTAAAAGCACTCACCGAATGCGTCGACTATGTTGTGGAGCGCCTTGGCTAACGCTGGGGAATCTCCTGAGCAGGTCGAATTCGAAAGTCGGCTGCATCGCGACCGCATGACGCTAACCATCTATTTCTCCATTGGGTTTTGGGGATGGTTCATCATGTCGATCGGGCCCATGGTTCCTTTGATCACGAAAGAGTTCGGTGTTTCGAAGGGTGTCGGTGGGCTGCACGGAACCGCGATCGCGGTTGGGGCCGTCGCTGTTGGCTTGGTTTCGCATCGGCTCGTGCAATATTTAGGACGGCGCCCGATCATGCTGATCGGGACCTGCCTTATGACGGCTGGCGCGCTGATGCTAGCCGCTGGACCCAATGTCGTAGTGACACTGGCGGGCGCGATGATCATCGCAACCGGCGGAAACCTAATTGTGAACGTGGCACAGCCCGCGCTTTCGGTGCAACACAAACTGCATGGACCTGCCGCCGTTACGGAAGCCAATGCAGTATCGGCCGTTGCCGGAATCTTCGGCCCCCTCGCCCTGGGCGGCGCAGTCATGCTGGGTTGGGGCTGGCGGCCCGCGAACCTGGTAACCGTAGTTTTGGGAATCAGCGCATTTTTGTTGATCAGCCGCCTACCGACTGAAGGCGCGCTCGATGGGCGCACCCGGCAAAAAGTTTCGGCCCGTTCTCAGCCGCGCGTAAAAGCCCCTGCGGCCGGCGCGGATAAGGGGTACACCCCCGCATTTTGGTTCTTCGTAATCGGAGTTACCTCCGGCGTCGCGATCGAACTTTCGACCAGTTTTTGGGCCGCCGATCTGATTGGAGCTCGCACCGGGGCAGGCGATGGCATCGCAAGCGCAGTGTTGTCCGCGCTGTTCGCGGGTATGGCTCTGGCTCGCATAATCGGTGGCCGATTGGCCATGCGTTACGCACCCGAAAAACTCATGATTCTGGCATTCGGTATCGCCGGTGTGGGTTGGCTCCTGTTGTGGACATCCACCCACACCGGCCTGTCTTTTGCCGCTCTGCTGTTAACCGGTATCGGGTTTGGTTTGCACTACCCGCTCGGTGTTGCACTCGTAATGCGTGCTTCTGAAGGGCGTCCCGATGCAGCGCAGGCGATAGCGACAGTTTCCGTCGGCATCGCTACGGCCCTGGCGCCCTTCGCGCTTGGCGCGCTTGCCGATCGTGTCGGTTCCCACCAAGCTTTCGTGATCGTGCCTATCGTGGCCGCGATCGGAACAGCGGCGGTCTACCTAGGGCTGCGCGACGTGCACAAGCGGCTTAAAGCGGCGTCCGGTCCGCAATAAAGATTCGCTCTTGGTCGACGTTTTCAAACTTCAGATTCTCAATGAACTGGTACGTCGCCCCCGGGC
>Ga0209487_1004951_pt1 | contig 10076 bp, 11 predicted proteins | sample Poulit2012_FD_187524 | JGI IMG/M metagenome (GOLD analysis project Ga0209487, IMG submission 187524) | Agricultural soil microbial communities from Georgia to study Nitrogen management - Poultry litter 2012 (SPAdes) (version 2) | ecosystem: Environmental > Terrestrial > Soil > Agricultural land... | reverse complement strand
TATTGCTATTTAGAGAGCTTGCTAATCAAGATACAGAAGCAGCAAAGCTTTCATTTCAAACAGCGCATACCTTTGAATTCACTAGAGATGCAGAAGCAGTAATCACAAAAGATGGTACTATCAGACAGCTTAGTGAATTAGAAAGTAGTGTAACAGGTATTGAAGCGATTCAAGCGAAAGATGATCCAGTAGCTACGATGCTATTAGATGCAGTATTAGAAGGTAACAAACTTGAATTATGGGAAGTAACCGTTGATGAAGATTTAGTTGATGCAGATGGTAAATATCCAGCTATCTATTGCCAAGGTTATCTAACATCATGGAGCACAGACAACGGAACAGAAGATGAAGCAACATATTCCGGAGACTTTGCAATTGAATTAGTACCTCAATTCGGATTCGCAACGTTAACAGAAGAGCAACAAGATGCAGTTCAATATATGTTCGTCGATACTACAGCAGTACCAGATGGAGCTTAAAAGAGAGGGTTTTATACCTTCTCTTTTTTATTTGTTTATTAGGAGGAAATTATATGAAATTCAAAATAGCAGGCAAGGAATATGAGTTAAAGTTTGGCCTTAAATTTATTCGTACATTAGACGAGGTCTATCGAGTGGATTATGAAGGCTTAGAGTTTGGTATGGGCGTTAACTTAGCTTTTATGAATCTTAATCAATACAGTCCGTCAGCATTAGCAGAAGTGATTAAAGCATCAGTTGCTCACGAATCTAGTCCACCTAAGATTTATCAGATTGATGAAGCAATCGAAGAATATGCAGAAGAAAATGACGGTTTAGGCCAATTGTTCGAAGAGGTACTGGATGAACTGGGAAAGTCCAAGGTAATCAAGGACACTCTGAAACAGTTCAAACAACACGCACAGACACAAGAAAAATAACGTCAAAAGAAGCTTACGAAGAGATTATTCTTAATTGTTTCAGATACTTAGGCTTCACAAGCCTTTCGGATATAGATGTATTGACATTATACGAATATCAAATGCGCATGAAAGCTTACAACTTAGCACGTATCGATAAAGAGCATGATATGCACTTACAAGCATGGCTACATCAAATGGCTAAGTCTACAAAGAATGTTGGAACAGCTAAAAAACCTAAGCACGAGCCAGTATATAAAACATTCCAAGAGTTCTTTGATTATGAAAAACACATTCAAGAAGTACAAGGCAAGAAAAAGAACGTTATTACTCCAAAAATGAAGATGTTAGCTCGTATCGCAGCTAAAGCGAACGAAGGGAGGTAAACGTCATAGCACAATATTCAGTTGAAGCATATTTAAGAGCAACTGGTGCCGATAAATTCGCAAGGGATTTTAAAAATGCCGATAGATCGGTTGATGGATTGGAACGAAGAACAGGAAAAGCTAGTCTATCAATTGGTAAGTTTGTTACCGCAGCAGCAGGAATAGCAGCAGCAGTCGGTATATTTAGGACATTGCGTGGTGCGGTTGACCAAGCTTTTAGTCGTATAGACACGATGGAACAGTTCGATAGGGTAATGACAACCATGACAGGGTCCGCAGAAGTTGCAGAACAAACCCTAGCTACAATTAACGATACAGTAAAAGGTACCGCATTCGGACTAGATACCGCAGCAAGCGCAGTTCAAAACTTTGTAACAAGTGGTATTGAGGTTGAATCTGCAACTCGATACTTTGAATCTTGGGGTGATGCAGTAGCTTTCTATACGAAAGGTACTAGCCAAGATTTAGAAGGTGTTACCGATGCGTTAAGTAAGATGTCCACTCGTGGGAAAGTAGATATGGAACAGCTGGGAAGAATCATGGAAGCTGGTATTCCTGCAATGGATATTTATGCAGAAGCAATGGGAATAAGTACCGAAGAAGTTGCGGATCAGATGCGTAAAGGGAAATTAGAAGCTGGTCAATTCATGGAAGTAATGGACGAAGCACTAACAAATGGTACTGAAAAATTTCCAGCACTAGCAGGCGCAGCGAAAGATGCAGGTGCTTCTTGGCAAGGTTCATTTGACAACATGAAAGCAGCAGTTGCACGTGGTGTTACAAACATCATTGAAAGCATTGATACTATGCTAGAGGACAATGGACTTCCTACAATGCGTGAAATGGTTTCACAGTTTGGTAGTGCTTTTGAGAGTGCTTTAACATTCATTGGTGAATCAATACCTAAGGTGGTTGAACTTATCAAAGGATTTGCGCAATCTAATTCAGAGACATTCGGAGCGCTTCGAGATAATGCCATGAGTATATTCACCATGATTTGGGGATACGTCCAAGATTTATGGCAAACTATCATGGAGATATGGAATAATTATGGACCTCAATTAGTGGAGTTATCACAAACTTATTTTGGGAAGATTAAAGAAGTATCGCAATTTGTTTTCGACACGGTATGGAGCATCATAAAAACTGTTTTAGATTTAATAGTTCCATTTGTCCAAGATACCCTCACAAAAATAGCTGAATTTTGGGATGAAAATGGCGAACAAATTATGGAAGCAGTAGATAACGCATTTAATTTTATTATGGGTGTTATCGAATTTATCATGCCGATAGTCACAGGAATAATTAAAGGTGCTTGGGACATCATTACAGCTATATTTAATACAACAGTCGGGGTCATAATGGGTATCATCAAATGGTTCGCATCACTATTGACTGGCGATTTTGAAGGAATGAAAGAATCATCAATTGGAATTGTAGAAACCATGTGGGATGGCATTAAAGGAGTAATCGCTGGAGCGTGGAATCTTTTATCTGGAGCATTCAGTGGTCTATGGCAATCCATTAGTGGTTGGTTCTCTGGACTGAAAGATGATGCGGTTCAATGGGGTAAAAACATGATTACTGGGTTCATCGATGGTATCAAAGGAATGGCTGGTAAAGTCGGTGAAGCAGCAGGAAACGTTGTTAAAAAAGCAGCAGATTTTATCAAGTTCTGGTCGCCTGCTAAAAAAGGTGAAGGTCGTTACATCGTCCATTGGGGTAGAAACATGATTGATGGCTTCCTAGATGGTGTTAAGGAAGAAGGAAGGAAAGCTGGAGCAGTAATGGATGGCGTTATTGCTAACATGCAACCGAGAAACCCTATTGATATTGCAGGGCAAGTAGCATCAACCAACGCTTCTTTAAATTCACGCATCAGTCATGAGATTAACAACAGTTCTAACATTGAAAATCTACTATATGACGCATTAAACAGACAGCAAGTGATTGTATTAGATTCTGGTGAACTAGTTGGAGCAACGACAGAAAAATATAATGAATCATTAGGAGATAATTCAAGGTCGAAAATGAGGTGGAGCTTATGATGGATTTAACTAACGGACTTCCCGAACTAGGTAACCCAAAGAACGGGTTTACAAGGTCTGGAATACACACAAGAGAATATGGGATGTGGTTAGTCAATCGTCAGGCTCCTACTCCTAGTGAGAAACAGATTATCGAGTCCGTTCCATTTATGCAAGGGGTGTATGATTTTTCTAACATCCTTGGTGAGAGGGTCTATGAAAATAGATCGTTAACTTATGTTTTTGAAATAAAACAGCAAGATTATGAAAAAAGGAAAATTAATCAAACAGCAATAGAGAATTGGTTAAAGAAAGATGGCGTAGCGCCATTATATGATGACCATGCAAGAGGCTACTATTACATGGCGAAATGCACATCGGTAAATACGGATGATTTCTATGGCGGTTTAAGAGTAACCACTACCTGGGACGCTTATCCATTCAAAATATCCGAATTACCAGAAGGTCACGATATATGGGATGAATTCAATTTTGAGTTAGATGTTGCTATCCCAAGTGAAATTGAAGTGAATGGAACAGAAACAGTCAATCTATATAATATCGGTATGAGTAGCAAGTCACCAAAGATAACTACAACCGCACCAATGAGCATTATTAAGAATGGAATCACTTATAATTTGCCAGCAGGAGAAATACAAGATGAAGCTTTTCGATTAATGGTTGGAGATAACAATCTTACTATTGTAGGTAATGGGACCATTAAGTTTGAGTGGTATAAGGAGTTGTTATAAATGTTTGAAGTCAGATTGTATGAAGATGCAAACGACAAGCAAGGAATCATGATCCATTCTCCTTATACCAGCGATATAAAATTATCTAGTGGCAACGTAAAACAATTAACAAAAGAAATATGGCAGTTTTCTTTTTCTATCAATCCTTATAACAGAGGATGGGGAAAGATTAAACCATTACAATCTCTCATTCGAGTGTTTAATCATAAAACAGGGAATCAAGAGTTTGCTGGTCGAGTTTTAAGAATTACACAAGTCATGAATGTTGATGGAATGATTACCATTAGATATGAATGCGAAAGCTTTTTAGCGTATTTACAGGACAGCTCACAACGTCATGGAGAATATAGAAACATAACTCCACGAGACTTCTTACAAGTGATTATAGACAACCACAATAGCCAAGTAGAGCCACATAAACGCATGAAATTAGGCGATGTAACCGTAACAACAAGCACAGATAATGTATATCGTTATCTAGGCTATGATAGGACATTAGACACCATAAAAGACAAGTTGATTGATCGTTTAGGTGGATATTTACGGTTGCGAGAAGAAGAAGATGGATTATATCTTGATTATTTGGAGAGTGTTGGAGAGGTTAGTTCAACAGAAATACGTTTAAGAAGAAACTTAAAAGACATGCAAAGAGATATTGATCCACGTGATGTGATTACGAGAGTTGTTCCACTTGGTACTCGAATCGAATCAGAAGACGAAGAAGCAGTTGATGCATCACAAGCAAGATTAACTATTGCAGATGTAAACAACGGTATTGATTATCTTGATATTCCAGAGTTCCAAGAGGAATTTGGAATCATTGAAGGGTCTATCATATTTGATGATGTAACGGTTCCTGGTATCTTAAAAACACGTGGAGAACAATTTATTCAATCGCAACATGCAGCACTTGTTAAATATAATGTAAATCCAGTTGACTTGTTTCTAATCGATGAAGATATGGATTCTTTTCATGTAGATAACTACCATCGAGTAGTCAACGAGTTATTTGGTATTGATGAAATACTTCAAGTAGTACAGAAAAACATTAATATAATGGATCCAACAGATATAAGTCTAGTTATTGGTGATATGCCTAAGACTTTAACGGATTATCAAGTCGAATTAAACAAATCCGCATCTAAGGTGGTTGACCTAGAAAACACAGTTTCCAGACAATCACAACGTCTTGGTCAATTAGTTGGTGAAATATCCAACGTGAATAAGGAAATAACCAACGTACAACAGTTAATTAATAACGTTGACTTAGAACATTTACCAGATGCCATTCAATCGTTAGAACAAGCAATAAGCAATCTAAACGATGCATTAGATGGAATACCTATCTATGATGTTGCTACACCAACAAAAGACGGGTTAATGGCAGCAGCAGACAAAGTGAAATTAGATGCCTTACAAGTTTATGAAGAAGCAACCGAATTACAAGCAGGATTAATGAGCGCTAGTGATAAAGCTAAGTTAAACCGAATAACAGTAACGCAAAATATTAATTTAGATAATTTACTAGCAAGAATCGAAGCGTTAGAGAATCCACAAGACCAATAGGAGGTCTTTTTTAATGGAGAAAACAGTAGCTGAAAGGCTGAAAGAATTGGCGAATGTGTTAAGTCAAAAGGCGGAAGAATTAAGAGAGAAAACACAGAGGAGCGATGGATAATGGCTTACGAAAATTTAAGAGTTATGCCTAAATTAGACCCAAACAAGGAATATACAATTGAAGAATTAACGGATTATGTCAGAAATGCAGTAGTCGGCGAGAATGTTAGAGAAGCATTAGCAAGGTCTATGGAAGCTACAAACGAGATAGCTACATGGGCAAGAGATGTTGCACAAGGATTAATTGATGGAGCTTTTGATGCCGGAGAACTTGCTACTATGATAGAGAGTAAGTTGAATCAATTAGAGCAGGATTATGCACCTAAGTTAACAAGTTTAGAAACAGAAATTGAAGATGCTAGAGGAAATGATTCTAGCTTAGGCGGCAGATTGGACGAGTTCGATTTACAGTTATCACAAAAAGCACACCAATCAGATGTTCAAAACATCAACCTTATGGCCCAAGCACCTAAACCAACAAAGCAAGGTGCAAATACATCAACACCTAAACTAGTTATAAAAAGAGGAAATGATTATTTTCGTATTATACAAAAAGCGAACAAAGGATATGTAGATTATAACTTCAATAGTGGTGGAGGAACTGATGTTTCGAGTTACGGAGAGAACTGGGAATTAGTAAGACTAAAGAGTGTTAGACATTTAGAGGATGCTTATCTAGCTTATGCCAATCACGTTAATCCAATAGGCAATCTAGTTGAAAGTGTAGCGCCTTCCCAAGCAGTCAATTCAGTAGAAATGCGAGTAACTAATTATAATGCAAACACAGTTGTGAATACAGCTAACATTTCTAACAAAACTGGTAATGCAGGAATAGGACTTTATTATATTGAACATGCAACTAATCCATCTAGTATCGATTGGATAATTAAAGCTGGTAAACAAAAGAAAGCAAACATATTAATGTGGGCTAACGCGAATTCATCAGATGATGTTGATATTTTGGTGAATGGTGTTGTCGTTAAAAAGGTTAATCCTAAAGCATACTTCCAAAGTGGTAGCGAAGTATTTATTGTTGAGTTTGATATACCGATCAATCAAGCGACAGATAGCAATATAACCATTACCTTAAGAAACAACAGTTTAACTGGAAGAGCGTACTTTTCTTGCGTTAACTTTAAGAAATTAAAAGATTATGATGGAGAGCATGTTGACCTCTATAAAACTATTGCGACCAACTTGCGATTCATTGATGCAGAAGGCGCTAGCGATTATGCAATTAAAGAAAAGTATGGTAATTGGTTTGGGTCGTATCATGGTGGAGAAATAAGAGAGATAGGTAGAATGACGTTTAAAAAGCCATCTTCCCCATTAATTAAAAATAATAGCGATATAGGATTATATGATTTTTCAGATATAACCGAAAATGATTGGTGTGTTTTAGATTCCGTATCAATGTACCAGCAAACTAACTTGATTAATAAAGCGAAAATGATTAGTCATCTCAATTTTGATGTAGACGGAACTCTAGATATGGATTTCGCTTTATATGATAACTCTGTATCAATAGATATAATGTATACTGCTCTAACTTGCACGCATACAGACTTCAAATATGTAACATATCCTATCGTTAAACAAATTGAAGATAATAGCGGGATTACGGAATTTGATATTGTAGAAGGAAAAGTCACTCAAAGAAGTGCTTCTAGGAATGCCGAGATGACAATTCGTTATACAAAGTTTAACGATTTTTATTATGACAAAAAAGCAAATATCAACGCTACTGAAGCATACAATAAATTTTATTACGGAGTCGTTTCATTGGTGGCTGGAGGAGTGTTAATTCCTAATTTGAACTTCTCGAAGTCATTAGATTTTCATATTTGGTAATCTTATGGATTAAACCGTTAAATAATCAAGGTGATTGATGTAGAAAAAATGATCCATGAAATATTATTATAATCAATTGTGCAATATCCGAACGTTTGGACCACCTATTCATTGGTATAATTGAACTATATCAATCCGAATTGGGTGGTGTTCATGATTAGAAGATTTAAACACTGGATGGATTGCAGATTTAGAGGTAAACACAGATACAGCTACTACAACGATAAATGCATTGTATGCGGTAAACAATATAGATAGAGCGCTATTTAATAGCGTTCTTTTTTATGCTCAAAACAGGGTAAGCGGGGAGCGCACACTCCCCTAGCCACCTACCCACAAGGTAGTAGGCGGTTACAAAATAATATAGCACAAAACACAAGGGGAATATATAGTCTTTAATCCCCAAATAAAAGCGGAATCGGGGGTATGAAGAAATGGAGGAGCAGTGAATGAAAGAATTAAGAAACTATGATGAAAAATTGTTCATGTCCAATATGTTTATAGCGGTAATCGCTATTTTTAATGCCGTAACAGGCATTTTTTTTATTTTCATAGATAACAACGATGAAACTCCGACTTACAGTAAAATGGCTGAATTAATGAGCCTAGATTCATACGGATTGATTATGTTGTTATCTGCATTATTTTTAATAGTATCCGCATTTCAAATGGACAGATTAAAGTATTTATCAATGATTGTAGGTGGTCTGCTTGGAGCATTTGTCATTGGTCTATATGCGTCGGCATCCACTATAGAAGCTAGTAACTTGATGGTACCTATACGCTATTCATTAATGGCATGTGGATGCTTAATCATTGCAACAGTTGGGGGAGTTGGTCTGTGGAAAAGCAGAAGGGATACGTGACTAAGTTGGAACTCTTTGAATCGCAGCAGAGATTAGAAAAAGGAGTAAACAAAAAAATTGATGCAGTAGATGATAAGGTAGACAACTTGCGAGATATGGTCTTACCCTTAGTTGAATCAAGCAAACAAACAGCCAAGAATACAGAGAGAATGGTTGATTCACTTGATGCATTTACAAAGGAACAAAGAAAAACAAATGGAAAGATTTATACCCAATTAAATGATCATGAAAAAACTCTTGCAGTATTGGGTGAAAAGACAGAAGCAAAAATGGAAGAAACACACGCAAACGCTAAAGTTATTGTTGCTGTTATCGGAATAATTGGAATTGTAGTAACAGGGATATTTAATTTGGCGCCAATTCTATTTAATTAAAAGGAGAGGTTAATATGAAACCACAGTACCAGGCAAGACAAGAAGCAGAACAGGAAGCGAAGAAGGATTTAGTCAGTCAGTTTATCGGAATTTTGTTTGCATTGTTACCAGTGCTAGGAATACTAGGAATCAATTTTGATTGGTTTACAGCAGAGTTTATCGACAGCTTAGGTATCTTAATATCAGCGATTGTAGCGTTTGTGATTAACGCTTATACCATCTACAAAAACCATTACAGTGGTAAACGTGCAAGAGAACAGAATGCGAAATTGAAAGAGCAGGGATTGAAATAATCTCTTGCTCTTATTTTATTTTTAGGAGGGTTTAATATGGTTAGCATTAAACAAATGATTGTGCCGGATAATTTAGCAAAAAGGGTAACATATGGCGGTACGAATAAAAAGCAATACATTACAGTGCACCAAACAGGTAACACTTCAAAAGGTGCTGATGCAGGAGCACACGCAAGATTACAGGCTAATGGTAATAGTAGAAGTGCATCATGGCATTACCAAGTAGATGATAAAGAAATAATTCAGTCATTCTCTGATAATGCACAATGTTGGCATGCAGGCGATGGTAGGGGCACAGGGAACCTAAATTCAATTGGTATTGAGTTATGTATTAATTCTGATGGGGATTACAAGAAAACACTTGAGAATGGTGCTGAATTGGTTCGTCATTTGATGGCTAAATACAATATTCCTATCATCAATGTTAAGCAGCATAACCATTGGTCGGGTAAAAATTGTCCAGCGCAAATTAGAGCGGGCAAAGAAGGTATTAGCTGGAATGACTTCTTGAACATGGTGAGTGGTGGGGGTAAGAAAATTGCTTCAAAGAAAGAATCAAAACCCTTATTACAACAGTTTATGAATAAAGCCAAAAATGAAAAGTCTATTGCTAGGATGGCAGATGAAATAATCGCAGGAAAACATGGATCTGGTCATGTAAATAGACGTAAATCTCTAGGGATTAGTAATACTGAATATGAAAAGGTAAGAGCAGAAGTAAATCGCAGATTAGGAAGTTCTCCAAAACAAACTTCTAAGCCTAAGAAGTCAATCAGTCAAATGGCTAATGAAGTCATTGCTGGAAAACATGGTAACGGTCATGAAAGCAGAAGGAAATCATTAGGAATAAGTAAAACAGAGTATGAAAAAGTAAGAAGAGAAGTAAATAGGAGATTGAAATAGCTAATTGAAAGGAGGGTAGAGGTAGTAACAATATGTAGTGTGTTATGCGTTAATACTATGAAACAATGATGCTTAAAAATTCGAGAAAAATTCATCTATTACAATATGTAGAAGGAGCGTTGCGGAAACA
>Ga0209487_1004950_pt1 | contig 10077 bp, 13 predicted proteins | sample Poulit2012_FD_187524 | JGI IMG/M metagenome (GOLD analysis project Ga0209487, IMG submission 187524) | Agricultural soil microbial communities from Georgia to study Nitrogen management - Poultry litter 2012 (SPAdes) (version 2) | ecosystem: Environmental > Terrestrial > Soil > Agricultural land... | reverse complement strand
GGTGGTTATAATATAACGTCTTCTTTTGTCACTGGAAGGCTAGCAGGAACCAACGCAGCTTATGATGCTTATTAAAATCGTGTTACTTTTATAAAAGTAGCACGATTTTTATTTTAATTAAATAATGAAATAAGTAAAAATTGATAAACTTATCGAAGCGATAGTCATTGCATGATTCAGAAAACGAGTGAATTTGAGTTATTTATTAGCCTTATTAAAAATAAATAAATTTTATTACTTTTCAGATAATTAGCATGGTTAAAAATATATATTTATGATATATTAAGTTTTGATATTGGCATTTTTATACACATTATAGCTCGTATAAGGAGAGAGAAAATGAAAGTATTAATTAATAAAGAATTGATGGATAGAGAAGAGACCTCAGTTGATATTGAAGATAGAGGTTATCAATTTGGCGATGGTGTTTATGAAGTAGTAAGAGTTTATGAAGGTGAAGTTTATGAACTTGATAGACACGTTGAACGTTTATTTAGAAGCGCTAAGGAAATAGATATTACACTTGAATATACAATAGATGAATTAAAAGAGACATTAAAAAAATTAATTAAAGAAAACAATGTAATAGATGGAGGTGTATATTTCCAAGTAACACGTGGAGTAGCTCCTAGAAAACATAATTATGATCGATCGGTAAAGTCTCACTTAGTTGCTTATCCACTTTATTTTACACGACCTGAAGAAAAGCAAAGAGAAGGTGTAACGGCTATTACAGTTGAAGATTTAAGGTGGTTGCGGTGCGACATCAAAAGTTTGAATCTTTTATATAATGTAATGATGAAACAAAAAGCAAGTGATAATGAGGCATTTGAAGGTATATTTATACGTGATGGTATTGTGACAGAAGGAACTTCTACAAACGTATTTATTGTAAAAGACGGTATTTATAAAACCCACCCAGTAAACAATATGATATTAAATGGTATTACACGTCGAAGAATATTAGAGTTATTTAAAGAAAACGATCTTGCTTATGAAGAAGTAGAATTTACTAAGGCCGAGCTTTTTGAAGCTGATGAAGTATTTATTACCTCAACAACATCCGAAGTTATGCCAATTACTCAAATCGATGATGAAAATATTAGTGATGGTCAAGTAGGCGAAAAAACTAAAGAAATATATGATTTATTAATCGAGTATATAAATTAATGCTCATACATTTAAATGTATGAGTGTTTTTTGATGAATGTCTATAAAACAAATTAATAATCATTGTATAATCCAACAAGATTAGGTAAAATTATTTTGTTCGTTTAATTTAAAAAGGCAAAAGAGTTGGTGACCAAATTGAAAGAGTTTTTTAAGCTTAAAGAATTAAAAACAGACGTTTATACTGAAACGATTGCTGGACTGACAACGTTTGTCACAATGGCTTATATTATCATTGTCAATCCATCGATACTTTCATCGGCTGGAGTTCCATTTGATCAAGTGTTCATTGCAACAATTGCTTCAGCTGTAGTAGGAACGTTAATTATGGCATTTTTTGCGAATTATCCAATTGCAATAGCACCAGGTATGGGAATGAATGCTTATTTCGCTAGTGTAGTTGCAGTTCAAGGGGTTAGTTATCAAACGGTTTTAGGGGCTGTGTTTTTCGCAAGTATGTTATTTTTATTACTTGCATTTACAAAGTTTAGAGAATTATTAATTGATTCAATACCTGTTCCACTTAAAATAGGTATTACTGCAGGTATTGGTTTATTTATTGCCTTTTTAGGCTTACGAATGTCGGGAATTGTTGTACCAGATGATGAAACATATGTAGCGTTTGGGGATGTCACTGCTCCAATGACAACATTAGCTATTTTTGGTATATTTTTAACATTAATTTTAACGGCACGAAATATACGCGGATCTTTATTTATTGGTATGTTTGTGACTGCGTTAATAGCTTACTTTGTAGGAATGCTAGATGTGGATGGGATTGTTTCGTTACCTCCAAAACCAGTATTTTTTGATTTTGATTTAGCAGGTGTGTTTACTCATGGTTTATACGGGGTCATATTTGCATTTTTACTTGTTACTATTTTTGATACGACAGGTACAATGATCGGCGTAGCTGAACAAGCTGGTTTAATGAAAAACGGTCATTTACCAAAAGCAAGTGCAGCATTAACGGCAGATGCAGTCGCTTCAACTGTTGGAGCAAGCTTAGGCTCAACGCCATCTAGTGCATATGTCGAATCGTCATCAGGTGTTGCAGCGGGTGGTAGGACAGGATTAACTTCAGTTACGGTCGCTATATTATTTATTATTGCGTTATTTTTCTCACCTATTGTAGCAGCAATTGCTGATGTTCCGGCAATTACAGCGCCTGCGTTAATTATTGTAGGAAGTTATATGATGAATGGTTTGGCAAAAGTAAGGTGGAATGAATTTGATGAAGCATTTCCGACATTTGCAATTATTTTAACAATGCCACTTACATCAAGTATTGCAACAGGTATTGCAATGGGCTTTATTATTTATCCGTTATTAAAAGTGGCATCTGGAAAAGCTAAAACAGTTCCAGACATTATTTATGTCTTTGGTATTATATTTGCGATTCAATTAATATTTTTCCCAATGCATTAAACTTAAATAAAAAGAATCCATTTAAAAGGATTCTTTTTTATTTAAGCTGTTTATTTAATTTTTAATAAAACTCTCAGGCATACTAGTAGCTACTACTTCACCAGTCACAACTTTTTCTTCACCTGCAAAGACATCTGTTTTAACTCGGAATTTTTTGGGATGTATTTCTTCAACGGTACCAATTGCCTTTAAAGGGACTCCTGCCGGGGTAGGCTTTAAATAATTAACTTGCAAGCTTGCTGTAACAAATCTAGGGGCTTCTACACCATCACCAGGTTCATGTCCATTTTTTCGGTGGCGTGCAATAGCTGCTGAACCAGTACCATGACAATCAATTACTGAAGCAATTAAACCACCATAAATAAATCCAGGTATAGCTTTATGTTCATCTCTTGGTTGGTAGACTGTAACAGTCTTATTTCCTTCCCAGCCCGTTCTTAAATGAAGTCCATCGTTATTCAAACGACCACATCCATAGCACCAAGCATTTGCATTATCATAATCATCTTGAATAGCGTGCTTTATTTCTATCATTTTGTATCATCCTTTCTTTTTTGTTAACGCTTACAACTTAATGACAGAAGAAAGAGTTAATTTCTTCTGTCTATCGTCCAATAATTATATCATAAATAGGAAGTAACTCATCAATTGTTTTTTGTGTATAATCAAAAAACTCTTTTTCAGTCATATTAATTGCATCTTCACGAGGCAAATGTTTACCTACTAATAATTCAGCTTTTTTAACGTCATAAAGTCTATCCAAAACTTTTAGAACACCTTCATCGCCAATTTCACTTATAAGTTCAGCATCAGGTTTCATATGATCTCCAGAAATAATAAAATCATTATTAAGTGAAGTAAGTGCGGATAAATCATTTTTAAATCGCTCGGCAATTGTTTTTTTATTCGGGTTCTCATAAATAACAGCAATAACGATAAATAAATGAGTTCCCCATAAACCAATTTGGAAATGCGGTAAAGCTTTATAACCACGTTTAGCAGGTGCAAAAGCAACCCAACTATCAGTAGGCGGATTAACCGTTCGACGTGCGTGTTTAGCTACGTGTGGATAGAACTCACCAGTACCATGGCCAGATAAGACGTTTGAAAAATAATCACCTAATTGAAAGAATTTAGGTTGAACAATATTTTGAAGGGCAGTCATTCTGTTTTCAAGTCCTTCAATATAAAAAACATCAAAATCTTTATCAGTCCAAAAGCTTTGTTTCATAAAATCGTCTCCTTATAATAATCTATCTATAATCATAACAGAAAAAACAATAATAAGTAGATGAGTTTACTTTAAAAAAGTGTTTAATTAAAATCATTTTGTTATAATAATTAAGGAGGTGGTTTCATGTCTGAATTACAATTTTTTATTCGTCATCAACCTGATTATATTCAAGAAAAATTTATTCTCGTATTTAAAAGTAACGAGGCGAGAGATTATTTTAAACAAGCTATTAAAGGAAGTTGGTTTGAAGAAATATCAAGCGAAACTGCTGAACAGGCAGTACGTATAGGTATTCAAGGTAAAACAATTCCTTATGGTTATACATTGAAATTGACAGATGAAGAAATGAATCAGTTAAGCACAGCTAATTGGGAAACAACAGCACACCTTTTAGCAGAAGGTAACGAGAGATTGTATAGAGAAGTAAGGAGGTAATAAATTTGAGTAAGTTAAATGTGGATGGTTTAGAATTAACGGATGAACAAATTAAATTACTGCTAGCAGAATTAAAAGATGAAAAAGTAAATAATATAGAAGATTTAGAGCATTATTTAAAAGGTTATTGGTATACAAAAGATATGACTTTAAAAAGTCATTTATTATTAAGTAATAAACCTAAGAAAAAGAATTTCTCTATACCTTTTGAAGACTGAGATAATATTCAGTCTTTTTTCAATTGAATAAGATATGTTTGAAGACTCATTATTTTTAGCGTAATAAATCAATTCTAATTTAGGAGGTGTTAAGTATCGAAACTAAACATATTTCAAATCAAATACTTGTACTATGGATCCCACTTATCGCATTGATTATAGCGAGTATTCTTTTATATAATGATCAAGATACATTAGCAATTGGACTGATATTACTAGGGCTTGGATTAGATGGGTTTGTTAATTTGAGATTATTAGGAAGTGATATTCCAGCAGATGAATTTTATTTAATGGTGCTTGAAAAAGGTCGGGATATTGGCTTTAGAATTGTATATTCAATGATTGTAGTGTTAATTATTGTCCACTATGCGTATCAACCATTATTTACTGGCTTTGTGTTAATTACACTTCTTTACACTGCTTATGCTACAACTACAGTTAGTACAGTCTTTTTTGTTATTAAAAATACGATTAAAAAATAAAAACTACGTAAAATCAAAGTATGAAAACTTGGTTTTACGTAGTTTTTTTATTTTATGACTTACGCGCTGTACCTAATATAAGGCTCAATATTAAAACAATGATAACCGATCCGATTAATGCTGGGATAATAAAGAACCCGCCTAACTCTGGTCCCCATTCACCTAGTAGCATTGAACCAAGCCACGCTCCGATAATACCAGCTAAGATATTACCAATAATACCTCCTGGAACGTCTCTACCTAATATAAGTCCGGCAAACCATCCGATAATACCTCCGACAATTAATGTCCAAATTAAACTCATTTAATCACTCCTGAAATAGATTTCATATTTTGTATGTGATTAATATAACCATAAATGACATAATTCAAACATAAGTTAAATTAATTTTTATTCTTAGTAATAATACTATCTTTTTTTGAAGGTGTAATTATAAACTGCCAAATTGCTTTAAATATACCCGTTTCATGCAATGTTCTAATGAATATGTATGTAAGCGGCCCAATGACAATTCCGATGACACCTATTAATTTAAATCCTACAAACATAGTAAAGAGAGTTGCTAGTGGACTGATACCAATACTTGAAGATAAGATTTTTGGCTTAATAAATTGTCTTTGTGCAACGATAAGTCCATAAAGAATTGATAGTCCAATTCCGAGTGTGAAATCTCCTGTAGTAAAGTTATAAATAATCCAAGGTAAAAAAATTAAAATGGCACCAATATAAGGGATGAAATCGACAATCCAAATAATAAGCGCAATGGTTAGAGCGTGTTCAACTCTTAAAATCAATAAACCGACTAAAACAATACAAGCAGTTATGAAAGTGAGTTTAAATTCGGCTTTTAAAAAACCGAGCAACGCTTTTTGTAGACTTAAATGAACTTGATCAATTTTATTATGTACTTTTTCAGGGACTAAATAATGGATCTTCTTTACTAATCGATACCAATCTTTACTTATAAAAAATGTAGCAAGTAATGAAATGATTAATAAAGTAGCCATATTTGGTAATTTTAGAATCATCGTATAAAGTATATTTGCAGTTGATTGTGTAAGAGAACTAAATGCATTAGTAATATTAGATCCGAGTATTTGTAAACTATCTAAGATTGTACTTCTTTGGTCTTGGTCTAAATCTTCAAACATAATTAGTAAATTATTATAAATTGGAATAATTTTTGTACTATAAAAATTTTCAATAAAAATTGTAAATTGATTGAATTTTTCTGGTACTACATTAGAAAGATAAGTAAAACCTGAAATAATTTCATTGACTAAGAGAGTAATCATGGTAGAAATAACGCCTAAAATAATGACAATTGATGAAAAAACAGATAAGCCACGTGACATTTTAGTTTTTATTTGTAAAAAATCTACTAAAGGATTAATAATTAAAGCAAGCAAAGCGCCGATAATAAAAGGTGCTGTTAATTTACTTAAATAAATTAATAAAAAGACACTTAAAATTGCGACTAAAATAACAAATAAAAAGCGGATTACTTTAAATAAAAAGTCACGATTCATTTCTACACCTCTTTTTAAAATAACTATTATTTCTATAATACAACATTTAAATAATGATTGTTAGGCTGATTATGAGCAAACATCGACAAATTTAAGATAATTTTGAATTAATAAGTAATTAGTGATTTAATAGAGATAGCAATAAATCTGACTAGAGGAGTGATTCTTTGAGTATACATGAACATAATCACACTTATAAAACGATTCATGATTTCCATTCACATGCACATTACGGATGGGATAATTCACTTTCACCAATAACTGAAGTATCATCAGGACAAACTGTTAATTATGAAATTATTGAAGCTTCAGGAGGTCAATTTACACGTTATTCAACAAAGGAAGACGTAGCAAATATAAATTTTGCTAAAGTAAACCCTGTTTCGGGTCCTATTTATATAAAAGATGCCGAGCCTGGCGATACACTTGAAATAGAAATGATTGATTTTCGCCAATTAGATTGGGGTTGGACAGCACTTATTCCAGGATTCGGTTTACTTTCTGATACATTTACAGATCCAGAGATAAAAATATTTGATTTGAAAAATAGAAATCGTGCAGAGTTTTTACATGGAATAGATATTTTTATTAAACCATTTCCAGGAACGATGGGTGTTGCTTTAGCAGAACCTGGAGTACATGGAATTGTTCCGCCGAGACAAAATGGAGGGAATATGGACATTCGTCACCTCGTTAAAGGGACAAAATTATATTTACCTATTTTTGTAGAAGGTGCTTTATTTTCAATTGGTGACACTCACGCAGCTCAAGGCGACGGTGAAGTTTGTGGAACAGCAATCGAAGCATCTATGGAAACGACGATTAAATTTACACTTCATAAAGGTAAAACAATTAAAGAGCCAAGATATGAAATTCCTGGACCACCAACGCCAGAAGCAGATAGTCAAGGATATTATGTAACAACTGGACAAGGACCAGATTTACATGAAGCGTCTAAAAAAGCAATTAGCTACATGATAGAACACTTAATCGACACATATGGTTTAAAAGATTCAGAAGCTTATATGTTATGTAGTATTTCTGTTGATATAAAAATTAATGAAATAGTAAATGCACCAAACTATTTAGTTTCTGCCTTTTTACCTAATTCAATATTTAAATCGTTTAAGAACTAAAAGGAGTGATATTTATTAATATTGGTTTAATCGGAACAGGCAATATTGCTGAATATTTATTAGAAGAAATTAATAAAAAAGCAAATTTTCCTGTTAAAATAGTTGCAGGTTTTGTTAGAAACAAAGAAAAGTATAGCCATTTAAAAGAAAAATATGACGTAGAAATCACAGAGGACATTAATCGTCTACTTGAATCAGATATTGATTTAGTTGTCGAAGCAGCTAATGTTGCAGCTGTGAAGGAAAATTTATCAAAAGTAATTAAACATAAAGACAGTATTGTCATTAGTATTGGCGCTTTTTCAGATGAAACATTTTTAAAAGAAATCCATACAGTTGCTAGAGAAAATAATCATTCGATTTACCTTCCGTCTGGTGCGATAGGTGGTTTAGATTTGATTCAAAATGCCGGCGTTACTTCTGGAATTGATCAAGTAAAAATTACAACACGAAAACCTGCACAAGTTTTTGATGAAGAAAATTTATCAAAAGATAAAACAATTTTTAACGGATCTGCCAATTTAGCAATAGAAAACTATCCTAAGAATATTAATGTTGCTATTATTTTATCTTTAGCAGGAATAGGTACAACGGATACGGAAGTAGAAATTGTAGCTTCACCAACGCTTAAAGAGAATGAACATACAATAGAAGTAAGTGGTGATTTTGGGGATATGAAAACAACGATAACAAATAAACCGATGCCTCAAAATGAGAACACTAGTTATTTAGCAGCTTTAAGTGTTTTAGGAACAATTTTACGAAAAGCAAATCAAATTAAAATTGGTGTATAAAAAATCACCCTTAAAATTAGTTTTTCAATCTAATTTTAAGGGTGATTTATTTATAATATATTATTTATTTTTTAAGGCATCTCTAATCGATTTAGTAATACCTAAATGAATACCTTCATGCCATGTGACGAACTGGAGGGAAGCATCTTTACTATCAAGTAAAGTTTTATTAATATCTCTTACTTTATCAGCATCTTCATTTAAAATGTCCTTGAAGAAAGATTGAATATATTTATCTTGCTCAACAAGTGCCTCAATTATTTCATCTTTTGTTGGAACGTCGCCAACCCATTCAGAAGGTCTCGTACCATCAGCAAAAAATGTTTGATATTCAGGACGCGTCACTTCATAATTTTCATCAGCATCTTTTAAAAACGAATCAGCTTCAGCATAGACATGTCCAGCATTCCATCTAATTGTATTTGGAAACCCTTCAGGTTGAATGTCCCAATACTTTTCCTCCAATTTAGGAAGAAGGATAAGTGTTGATGTGCGGGAATAATTAAACAATTTCATTGTACTCGTCATAAAAAAACCTCCTTAGATTGATGAATATATTTTAATTATACTACAGATGTAAGCGCTCTTCATATAATATGATTATGGTATCATGAAGTTATCGTTTATAATAAAACTAATTAATTAAATAAAAGAGGTGTGATAGATGAATGAAAAAGATAATAATGGGACAATTGATGAAAAACCAAAGCTATTAGGAATGATTACTCGTCCTACTGAACAATTTATAAAACTTAAACAACAACCTATTATTTGGGTTCCTTTAATTATCATTAGTTTATTAATGATGTTAGGAACGACTATAACAGCTTTAAATGTTGATTATGCTAATGATCCTGAGCTCCAGGAATCAATTGAAATGTTAGGTATAGATGAAGATGTTATGATTAAGTCAGCTGCAATATTAGCGGGGATAGGGAGTTTGTTTATACCAGGTTTTACTGCGCTTATTTCTACGATTATTTATTTAGTTATAGCAAAAATAATTAAAAAAGCAGTTTCTTTTAGTCAACTATATTCAATGAATGTCTATGTATTATTTATTTCAGCTATAGGTGTTTTATTTAATGCATTGTTGTCGTTTGTATTATCGGGAGATTCTACAATCATGTTTACTAGTTTAGCAGCGATGATTCAAACAGATAATCTAATGGTTGAAAGTGTTCTCTCTATGATTGAATTATTCGCAATCTGGGGATTAGTACTAACAATCATTGGTTTACAAACAGTTGCTAATTTTTCAAAAAAGTTTGCAATAACGATTGTAGTTGGTTTTTATATCCTAAGTCTGTTATTTAATTTTCTTACAGGATGGATTGCAACACTAGATATTATGTAAAAAGGAGAAAACGGATTTATGCGTATATTTAAACTAATTTTAATCGGAATAATAATTTTTATTATCGCAGGTTGTGGTAATGAAACTGAAAACGAAGCGATACCTAAAGACGAAGAAAAAGACGAAGAAATAACTGGATATATATTAAATATTGAAGAGAAACGTTTTTTAATGATTGATACGGAAGATGAATCGGTATATCAAGATTTAGAAGGTTTAACGATGGAAGAAATGCTACAAGGAGATCCTGATATACCTTTAGTATATGTAAATTATCCTGATGTTAGTGGATT
>Ga0209487_1004949_pt1 | contig 10077 bp, 11 predicted proteins | sample Poulit2012_FD_187524 | JGI IMG/M metagenome (GOLD analysis project Ga0209487, IMG submission 187524) | Agricultural soil microbial communities from Georgia to study Nitrogen management - Poultry litter 2012 (SPAdes) (version 2) | ecosystem: Environmental > Terrestrial > Soil > Agricultural land... | reverse complement strand
AGGCCTCACCTACGGGTGCTTGCCAGTACGAGGTCAACAGGGCCATCGGGGCCAGGAAGCGGAACTTGGCCCAGAGGACCTCCACATCGGTACCGCCGATGGTCAGCTCGGCCGCGGTGGCGGCCAGGGAGCGCACCGACGGGAACGTGCTGGCGCGCTCGGGCACGGTGACACGGAGGAACGGGCTCTTGTGCTCGATGGTCCCGTCCGCGGTGCGGAGCGCTTCGACAGCCACGCTCCCCGCTGCCACCGGCACGTTCTCGAGCCGCTGCGCCAGGACCTCCTCGTGACCCACCCCGTTCATCAGGGAGAGCACGTCACGCGGCCGGCTCTGCGCGACGAGCTCCAGCGTCTCGGCCAGACCGGGGGTCTTCACCGTGAGGACGACACTTGCGCCCTCAGGGACGGTCGACCGCGCCGGGACGGACTCGGTACCGCCGCCGAACAAGCCGCTGGTGACCCGAAGCCCCTGGCTCACGATCCGCTCGACGGCTTGGGGCCGGCCCACCACGACCACGTTCGCCCCGGCCCGATGCAGTAGCCAGGCCAGCAGGCCGCCCACGGCTCCCGGTCCGACAACCGCGATCACAGAACTCTCCTCGACCATGACCACAACCTAGTCCGGGCAGGAATTGCGCTGTCGGCGGCAAGGGGGCGGAGGGGTCAGAAGTCCCAGTCGTCGTCCTCGGTCTCGACCGCCTTGCCGATGACGTAGCTGGAACCCGAGCCGGAGAAGAAGTCGTGGTTCTCGTCGGAGTTCGGGCTCAGCGCCGCCAGGATCGCCGGGTTGACGTTGGTGATCTCGCTGGGGAACAGGGCGTCGTAGCCCAGGTTCATCAGCGTCTTGTTGGCGTTGTAGCGCAGGAAGGCCATGACGTCGTCGGTGAGCCCGAGCGGGTCGTAGAGGTCCTCGGTGTAGGCCTCCTCGACCTCGAAGAGCTCCTCGAGCATGAGGTAGGTGTAGCTCTTGAGCTCGGCCTGGCGCTGGGCCGACTCCCGCTCGTTGTTCTTCTGGTACTTGTAGCCGATGTAGTACCCGTGGATGGCCTCGTCGCGGATGATGAGGCGGATGAGGTCGGCGGTGTTGGTGAGCTTGGCCCGCGAGGACCAGTACATCGGGGCGTAGAAGCCGGAGTAGAAGAGGAAGGACTCGAGCATCACCGAGGCGATCTTGCGCTTCTGCGGGTCGTCGCCCTCGTAGTGGGCCACGATCGTCTGCGCCTTGCGCTGCAGGTGCTCGTTGGCCACCGACCACTCGAAGGCGGCGTCGATCTCCCGCGTGGACAGCAGCGTGGAGAAGATCGAGGAGTAGCTCTTGGCGTGCACCTGCTCCATGAACACCAGGTTCGACAGCACCGCCTCCTCGTGGGGGGTGATGACGTCGGGGATGAGGCTCACCGCACCGCGGGTGCCCTGGATGGTGTCGAGCAGCGTGAGGCCGGTGAGCACCCGGGTGGTCATCGTCTTCTCGTCGTCGGACAGCGTGGCCCACGACTGGATGTCGTTGGACAGCGGCACCTTCTCCGGCAGCCAGAAGTTGGTGGTGAGCCGGTCCCAGACCTCGAGGTCCTTGGGGTCCTCGATCTGGTTCCAGTTGATCGCGTGGATCGGGCTGATGAGGTTGTGGGTGAGGGTGGTGGTCATCTCGGGGTCGGGCGCCGGGGCGCCGCTGTCCTTTCCGGAGCGGGCGGTCAGAGGGTGCAGCTGACGCAGTTCTCCATCTCCGTGCCGGCCAGTGCCTGCTGCCGGAGGCGGATGTAGTACAGCGTCTTGATGCCCTTGCGCCAGGCGTAGATCTGGGCCCGGTTGAGGTCACGGGTGGTGACTGAGTCCTTGAAGAACAAGGTGAGCGACAGCCCCTGGTCCACGTGCTGGGTGGCCGCGGCGTAGGTGTCGATGATCTTCTCGGGACCGATCTCGTAGGCGTCCTCGTAGTACTCGAGGTTGTCGTTCGTCATGAACGGCGCCGGGTAGTAGACCCGCCCGATCTTGCCCTCCTTGCGGATCTCGATCTTCGACACGATCGGGTGGATCGAGGAGGTGGAGTTGTTGATGTAGGAGATCGACCCGGTCGGCGGGACGGCCTGGAGGTTCTGGTTGTACAGCCCGTGCTCCTGGACCGAGGCGGCCAGCCTGCGCCAGTCCTCCTGGGTGGGGATGTGCACGCCCGCGAAGAGCTCGCGCACCCGCTCGGTCTGGGGCACCCACTCCTGCTCGATGTACTTGGTGAAGAACTCACCGGTGGCGTACGCCGAGCGCTCGAAGCCCGCGAAGGATCGGCCGCGCTCGATGGCGAGCTGGTTGGAGGCCGTGATCGCGTGGAAGGCCACGGTGTAGAAGTAGATGTTGGTGAAGTCCAGGCCCTCCTCGGACCCGTAGTGGATCCGCTCGCGGGCGAGGTAACCGTGCAGGTTCATCTGGCCCAGGCCGATGGCGTGGGACTCGTTGTTGCCCTTCTCGATCGAGGGCACCGAGGCGATGTGGGTCTGGTCGGACACGGCGGTGAGGGAGCGCACCGCGGTGGCCACGGTGCGGCCCAGGTCCGGGGAGTCCATCGCCTTGGCGATGTTGAGCGAGCCCAGGTTGCAGGAGATGTCCTTGCCCACCTCGGAGTAGGACAGGTCGTCCTCGAAGGACGAGGGCGTGGAGACCTGGAGGATCTCCGAGCACAGGTTGGACATGCTGATCCGACCGTCGATCGGGTTGGCCCGGTTCACGGTGTCCTCGAACATCACGTACGGGTAGCCGGACTCGAACTGGATCTCGGCAATCGTCTGGAAGAAGTCCCGCGCCTTGATGTAGGTCTTCTTGATGCGGTCGTCGGCGAGCATCTCCTCGTACTTCTCGGTCACGCTGACCTCGGAGAAGGGCATCCCGAGCACGCGCTCGACGTCGTAGGGGGAGAACAGCGCCATGTCGGCGTTCTGCTTGGCCAGCTCGAAGGTGACGTCGGGGATGACCACCCCCAGCGAGAGGGTCTTGATCCGGATCTTCTCGTCCGCGTTCTCCCGCTTGGTGTCGAGGAACCGCATGATGTCGGGGTGGTGGGCCTGGAGGTAGACGGCGCCCGCGCCCTGGCGGGCACCGAGCTGGTTGGCGTAGGAGAAGGAGTCCTCGAGCAGCTTCATCACCGGGATGACACCCGAGGACTGGTTCTCGATCCGCTTGATCGGTGCGCCGGCCTCGCGCAGGTTGGTCAGGGACAGCGCCACACCACCACCGCGCTTGGACAGCTGGAGGCTGGAGTTGATGCCCCGGGCGATGGACTCCATGTTGTCCTCGACCCGCAGCAGGAAGCAGGAGACCAGCTCACCGCGGGCGGTCTTGCCGGCGTTGAGGAAGGTGGGGGTGGCCGGCTGGAAGCGGCCGGTGATGATCTCCTCGACCATGTCGAGAGCGAAGCGCTCGTCGCCGGCTGCCAGGGTGAGGGCGACCATCACCGCGCGGTCCTCGAAACGCTCGAGGTAGCGCTTCCCGTCGAAAGACTTCAGCGTGTAGGACGTGTAGTACTTGAAGGCGCCGAGGAAGGACTCGAAGCGGAAGTCCAGCGCCTCGGCGGCCGCCCAGATGCGCTCGAGGAACTCGGGGGTGTAGCGGTCCAGCACCGCCTGCTCGTAGTAGCCCTCCGCCACGAGATAGGCCAGCCGCTCGGAGACCGAGCCGAAGGTCTGGGTGTTGGGGACGACGTGCTGGCGGATGTAGGCGTCCACCGCCTGCCGGTCGGCGTGGAACTGGATGTTGCCGTCGGCGTCGTACAGGTTGAGCATCGCGTTGAGGGCGTGGTAGTCGAGCTCCGGCTCCACGTCCTGCGAAGTCATGCCGATATCAGTGACCGTTGCTGCCAAAACTGTCCCAATCCCTCTCGGACGCGCGTGACGTCGTGTGCTGTCCCGAGAAGCTCGAACCGGTACAGGTAGGGCACCTGGAGCTTCGCGGAGATGATGTCGCCGGCGAGGCAGAACCCCTCGCCGAAGTTGGTGTTCCCCGCCGCGATGACCGCCCGGCACAGGGACCGGTTGTGCTCGTCGTTGAGGAACTTGATGACCTGCTTGGGTACCGCCCCGCGACCGTTACCGGCCCCGTAGGTGGGGACGATGAGCACGTACTCCTCCGCCACGTGGAGGAAGGGTTCGGTCGGGCGCAGTGGGATGCGCTGCGCCGGGAGCCCGAGCCGCTCGACGAACCGGTGGGTGTTCTCCGAGACGGATGAGAAGTAGACGATCTGTCCCATGCCACCCCTCTGGTCAGCGGTGCGTACTACCGCCGGTGGGCTCGGTCGGGTCGTCGGGTGAGGACGACCCGACCGAAGTCGGTGTCAGACCGCAGCAGCGGCCGCCTGGGTGGCCAGCGCCTTGATCTTGTCGGGGCGGAAGCCCGACCAGTGGTCACCGTCGGCGAAGACCACCGGTGCCTGCTGGTAGCCCAGCGCCTTGACGGTCTCGAGGGCCTCGGCGTCCTCGGAGATGTCCACGACCTCGTACTCCAGGCCGTACTTGCCCAGGATCCGGTAGGTCGCGTCGCACTGGACACAGGACGGCTTGCTGAAGACGGTGATGCTCATCTGAGCGGATCTCCCCTCGTTCCCCGTGTCCCCGCAGAGCGGCTGAACAACAAAGGTGTAGTTCGAATCTCGACTGGAGCACCGACACTACACCTAGTGGTGGGGGATGGGAACAACCCCCAGGTCTTGTGTCGGCGAGTCGTATCTCGGCGTGTCCTCCACACCGGCCGGCACGTGCTGTGCATGGCTGCCTCCTTCCTGGGGACGGCGTGTGGAGAGGCGCATGCCCGCGCGCCTCTCCGGCGGTGGGCCGAGCCTGCCACCGACCACCGACATCCCGACCGCGGCCAGGTGACCGGGGTCTGTGGACGGCGCTCCCGGCGTGTCGTCCACAGGGTGTGGACGCGCTGAGGAAGATTGCCCAGCTCCTCGAAGGTGGCGAAGTGCACATCACCCGACCACGACACGCCGCGGGCACATCACGCATCATGGATGTGTGAGGACTATGAACGTCGAGAGTTTCAACCTCGACCACCGAGCCGTTCGGGCACCGTTCGTCCGGGTCGCCGACACCAAGACGCTGCCCGGCGGAGACGTGCTCACCAAGTACGACATCCGGTTCCGCCAGCCGAACGTCGCCCATCTGGAGATGCCGGTCGTCCACTCGCTGGAGCACCTCATGGCCGAGCACATGCGCGAGCACAGCGACGCCGTCATCGACATCTCGCCGATGGGGTGCCAGACGGGGTTCTACGCGCTGCTGCTCGACACCGACTACGAGGCGTTCCTCGCGCTCCTGGAGACCACTTTGCGCGACGTCCTGGGTGCGGCAGAGGTCCCGGCCGCCAACGAGGTGCAGTGCGGCTGGGGCGCCAGCCACGACCTCGAGGGCGCGCAGGCCGCGGCTCGCGAGTTCCTCGACCGGCGCGACGAGTGGGAGCAGGTCCTGGCGTGACGGACACCTTCGGCGTCGGGGGCGCGGCCGGGTCCCCGCTCGGCAACCCGGCGACCACGGTCGACGCCGTGCTCATCGCCGCGATGGAGGAGGAGATCGCTCCCCTCGAGCGCCGTGCCGAGCACCTCGCACATCGCCGCAACGTGGGCGCCGCCCGCGCCGTCATCGCCACCATCGCCGACCGCCGGCTGCTGCTCGTCCGCAGCGGGATCGGGGCGGTCAATGCCGCCACCGCTGCGGCGATCGCCATCCATGCCGTGCGCACACCGCTGGTCGTGTCGGTGGGTTCGGCCGGCGGGCTGGGGCCCGACGTCCGCATCGGGGACGTCGTCGTCGGCAACGACCACGCCTTCGCGATGGCCGACGCCACCGCCTTCGGTTACGTCCGTGGCCAGATCCCGGGCATGCCGGCGAGTTACCCCGGTGCTCCGGCGCTGGTCGAGCGGGCGCGCAACCGGGCCGGCGTGCTCGTGGGGCAGATGATCTCCGGTGACGCCTTCATCGACGCGCGCACCGTGGACCACTACCGCGCCGCCTTCCCCGAGGCGCTCACCGCAGACATGGAGACGGCTGCGATCGCCCAGGTGTGCCACTTCTTCGACGTGCCCTACCTCGCGGTGCGCGGGGTCTCCGACCTGTGCGGTCCGGAGGCGGGTGCGGACTTCCGCCTGGCGGTCGACGACGTCGCCGCGCTGGCCGCCGACGTCGTGCTCGAGCTCGTCGACGTTCCCGCTGCCCTCACCGGCTCCTGAGGCGTCCATGACGATGACGCTGTGGGTTCTGGTCGTGGTGATCGCCGTGATCGTGCTGCTCGTGGCCGGGATGGCCGCCCTCATCGTCGCTCTCGTCCGCCGCACGGAGCACCCGCCGCCCGAGGCCGACCCCACGCCCGGGGAGCCGCGTGAGTCGGGCCCGCCTGCCTAGGACTCCGAGTCCGCGTGCGGTGCGTCGATCGCACCGGCGATCCGCTGCTCGAAGCTGTCGGTCGTCGCTGCGGGCAGCACCACGAGCCCCTCGAGCTCCCTGGTGGCACGCCGGTAGGCGTTCTGCCGCTCCGCGTAGGACGCGGCGGGGTCGTCGGCGAGCGCGATGAGCTGTTTCGCACGCACCAGCGCCTGCTGTTCGGTGATCGAGAAGTCCGCCGCCCGGCGCCGGCGGGCCTCCTGCTCGGCGAGGTCGAAGGCGCCCTCGTAGGCGCGCACTGCCTCTCGGTACTCCGCGAGCCGCGCGGGGTCGGTGAGCTCGGCAGGGTCGCCGGGCCGTAGCGCGTCGACCTCCCGCTTGGCGCGGTGGAAGTCGTAGGTGAGCGGTTCGCGCATGTCGGTCATCAGCGGGTAGTCGATGATCTTGGCGATGTCGAGCTCGTAGTCCAGCCAGCGCCGGTTCACCGTGTCGTGCCGGGCGAGCGTCCGGTCGATCTCGGCCTGCGTCACGCGCTGCTGCTCGGTGGCGGCAGTCTGAGCGCCGTACTTGATCCGGGCCAGCTCGAGCTTGTCCTGGCGGCGGCGTTCGTCCCACTTGCGGGCGTTCTTGAGGAAGCCGCCGATGGCACCGCCGAAGGCGCCCCCGATCGGGAAGACCAGCCACCAGTAGCTGCCGATGAACTCCCAGACGTTCACACGCGCAGTCTAGGGGCCGCGGGTCAGACCTCGGTCAGCGCGTTGACGGTGGCCGTGAGGGTCTCCTTGGCGTCCCCGAACACCAGCTGGGTGCGTTCGGCGAACAGCAGCTCGTTCTCGATGCCCGCGAAGCCCGGCCGCATCGAGCGCTTGAGGAAGAACACCTGTCCGGCACGGTCGGCGTCGATGATCGGCATCCCGTAGATGGGTGCGCTCGGGTCGGTGCGCGCCGCGGGGTTGACGACGTCGTTGGCGCCCACGACGAGGACGACATCGGTGGCCGGCATGGCCGCGTTGATCGCGTCGGCCTCGACGAGCTGGTCGTAGGGCACGTTCGCCTCGGCGAGGAGCACGTTCATGTGTCCCGGCATCCGTCCCGCCACCGGGTGGATGCCGTAGACGGCGTCCACCCCGCGCTCCCGCAGCGCGCCGACCAGCTCGGCCACCGCGTTCTGCGCCTGTGCGACCGCGAGCCCGTACCCCGGCACCACGACCACCCGGCTGGCATAGGCGAGCGCGATCGCGACGTCGTCCGGTTGGGCCCGGCGCACCGGCCGGTCGGACTGCTCGGTGGAGCCGGCTGTGGACCCGCCGCGCAGCGCGCCGAACAGGATTCCGGTGACCGAGCGGCCCATTGCCCTCGCCATCGCGACGGTGAGGATCGTGCCGGCGGCGCCGACCAGGGTGCCCGCCACGAGCATGAGCGTGTTGGGCATGGCGAAGCCGGAGCCGGCCACCGCCAGACCGGTGAATGCGTTGAGCAGCGAGATGACGATCGGCACGTCCGCGCCGCCCACGGGCAACACGATGAGTACGCCGAGGACGAGCCCGACGGCGAGCAGCGCGGTCCCGTAGGCGACGTGCCCGGTGGCGCCGGTGAGTACGGCGAGCACGATGCCCGCGAGCGCGGTCAGCGCCATGACCACCGGGGCTCCGGGCAGCACGACCGGGCGGGCAGTCATCAGCCCCTGGAGCTTGAGGAAGGTGACGATCGAGCCGGAGAGCGACACCGCGCCGATGAGAACCGCCCAGGCGGTGGCCCCGTTGGCGAGGCCGCCGGCGTACCCGGCCCACTCGGCCAGCTCGATGATGCCGACGAGGGCTGCCGCCCCGCCGCCCACCCCGTTGAACAGCGCGACCAGCTGGGGCATGTCGGTCATCTTCACCCGGCGCGCCACGGGCACCGCGACGATGCAGCCGATGATGACAGCCGCCACCGCCAGGCCCAGGTTGAGGCCGGGGAAGTCCACCGAGAGGAACACGACGAGCACGGCGAGGGCGGCGCCGGCCGCGCCGATCCGGTTGCCGCGCACAGCGGTCCGCGGGGAGCTCAGGCCCTTGAGCGCGAGGATGAAGCAGACGGCGGCCGCGAGGTAGCCCAGCGCGGTGAGCCAGCCGGGGAGCAGGTTCACTTGCGGCTCCCCTTCCGGGCGAACATCTCGAGCATCCGGTCGGTGACCACGAAACCGCCGACCAGGTTGACGGTGGCGAACACGACCGCGAGCAGGCCCAGTGCGAGCAGCAGCCCGTTGGTCGCGTGCGCGGTGACGATGAGGGCGCCGACGAGGATGATGCCGTGGATCGCGTTGGCCCCCGACATCAGCGGGGTGTGCAGGGTGGCCGAGACCTTGGCGACGACCTCGACGCCGACGAAGGCAGCCAGCACGAAGATCGCCAGGATCGTCATCGGGTCACTCATCGCGGTCCTCGTCTCCGGTGGGCACGCCGGACTCGGCCGGCCGGGGCGGCTGGGCGCGGTGGTCCACCCGGTCCACGCCGTCGTGGGTGATGACCATCCCGTCGAGGATGTCGTCCGCCAGGTCGATGACCACCGCGCCGTCGCGGACCAGCAGGCCGAGCACCGCCTTGACGTTCTGGGCGTACATCCGTGAGGCGTCCGCGGCGAGCTGGGCGGCCGGGGTGTCCATCCCCACGACGGTGACGTGCCCGAACCCGGAGCTGCACGGCACGTGCACGTCCTGCCCGGGCAGCGAACCCTCGACGTTGCCGCCGGTGGCCGCGGCCATGTCGACGACGACCGACCCGGGCCGCATCGCCGCCACCATGTCCGTGGTGACCAGGCGAGGTGCCGGGCGTCCGGGGACGGCCGCCGTCGTGATGAGCACGTCCGCCGCGGCGATGTGGGGAGCCAGCCCCCGGCGCTGCCGCTCGGCGTCCTCCTCGCGCAGGTCGCGGGCATAGCCACCGGCGCCCTCGACACGGCCGACGTCGAGGTCGATGAACGTGGCGCCCACGGACTGCACCTCCTCCGCGGAGTCGGGCCTGATGTCATTCGCCGACACCACCGCGCCCAGCCGGCGGGCGGTGGCGATGGCCTGCAGCCCCGCCACCCCGACCCCGAGCACGACCACCGCGGCCGGGGGCACGGTGCCGGCCGCCGTCATCGCCAACGGGAAGAATCGGGGCAGGCGCACGGCCGCCTCCAGCACGCAGCGGTAGCCGGCAGCGAAAGCCTGGGAGGACAACGCGTCCATCGCCTGGGCACGTGAGGTGCGCGGCAGGCGCTCGAAGCCGAGCGCGGTGATCCGCCGGCCCAGGGCCGCGGCCACCCGGTCCGGCTCGGGCGGGCCGATCATCCCGATGATGACGGCGCCCTCCCGCAGGCGTTCCATCGCGCGGGCGGGCAGCGGGGATACGTGGGTGACGACGTCGACGGCGCCGAGGTCGATCGCGTCGACCAGTTGCGCGCCCGCCGCGGCGTACTCCTCGTCGGAGAAGGTGGCGCGGGCACCGGCGCCCCGCTCGACGACAACCGTGCTCCCGCCCCGCTCCAGCCCGCGGACGACCTCGGGCACCAGCGCGACCCGGGTCTCGGGCTCCGGCTCCCGCGGAACTGCGATCGTCACCACAGCTCCAGCCTAGTGAGGGCCGCAGGGACGATGGTCCCGCCTCCGGTCGCGGGTCGGCGCCATCTCAGTACGCTCGGCCGCAGACATGTCCGTCACGACGGGGGGAGGCCATCGGTGACATCACCGACCGAG
>Ga0209487_1004948_pt1 | contig 10077 bp, 14 predicted proteins | sample Poulit2012_FD_187524 | JGI IMG/M metagenome (GOLD analysis project Ga0209487, IMG submission 187524) | Agricultural soil microbial communities from Georgia to study Nitrogen management - Poultry litter 2012 (SPAdes) (version 2) | ecosystem: Environmental > Terrestrial > Soil > Agricultural land... | reverse complement strand
ATTAGGCGTTGATATTGCACGCCACGGTGTGGACTCTTCGGTAGTATATGCAAACTACAACGGACGGATCAGGTTTGTTGGGTCTTGGGATAATGCTAACTCTATTGAGTCTGCGAACCGGGTTGACGCGCTCGCTCGTGAGTTGAACGCCTCCGAAGTTCGTATCGACTCGATTGGTGTTGGAGGTGGTGTACTTGATCAACTCACACACCTATGCGGATATGACTATATGCTGGTAGAAATGGTCTCGTCTTATCGGTCACCTGATCCAAAGCAGTGGCATAACGCTAGGGCGTTCTGGTGGTCTAATGTTAAAGACAAACTTTTTGCTAACAAATTAGACATTGACGCTGAAGATGAGACTCTTATAGGTGAGTTGGCTGTGCCTCAGTACAAGTATGCTCCCCAGGGCGGCTTACTAATTGAGTCTAAGGACGAGATGCGTAAGCGCGGGGTTGGTTCCCCTGACTTTGCGGATGCCGCTGTGTACGCTGCTACTGATTTGTGGGTGTACGAGGAAGAAGAACAGTTTAAGCCTGGAACGGTTGTTTCTAAGGCTATTCCTGAGGATGATATTGGTTGGGATACTGTTTTAGCGTGGTAAGATTACTTTATGGCCAATAATACTAGTTTAGAAGAATCTAATGCGCTTTTAGAGTCCTTAAATGAACTTGCGCACCAGTACCGGAACACTGGGTGGGTGTCGTTGGATGGTTTAGACAACGATGCAGGGATGACACTGGACCATCTTCAAGAGTTATCCACTCAGTTACAGGACATGACTGCTACTAACCCGCTGCTTGCTCGGGGTGCGCAGTTGCGTTATGGGTACACGTTTGGGCGGGGGCTGGCATGGGAGAAAACCCGGAACGCCAATAGGTACATTCAAAAACCTTTTAACTACGCTACATTGTTTACCCCGAAGGCGTGGGAAGAATTAAATAAGGCCCGGTTTGCTACTGGGAATATCTTTGTGCAGCGTAATACGAAGACTAATGAACTTACTCGTGTCCCTATGGGGCAAATTACGGGTGTTATTACTGACCCTGAGTCTGCGGAACGCATTTGGGCGTTTGAGCGTACTTGGAGCGCGAACGGTAAAGAATATAAACGGTGGATTGCTAACCGCCCGTTTGAGGGTAGGCAGCGGTCTTTCACAGGGCCTAACGGTAAGACTGCCACTCTTGACCCTAATTATGTTATGTACCACGACGCTTTCAATAAGCAGGTAGGGTGGACGTGGGGCATTCCTGACGCTATGGGGGCGTTGGTTTGGTCTATTGCGTATAGTGAGTATTTGAAGAATAACGCTAAACTTGTACGTGCCTATGCTCGGTATGCTTTTAAGGTTACCGCGCAAACGTCGGCGGGGCAGGCTAACGCAGCCATACAGGTGCGTGGCCCGGCTGGTGTGGCGGGTACTGCTGTTGGCGGGCCCGGTAGCGACTTGTCGCCTGTGGCACCTACTGGTAGTCAGGTTGACTTTTCTAAAGGTACGGCGCTGGCGTCTATGGTGGCTGCTTCTTTGGGTGTTTCGGTTATTGCGTTGTTGTCTGACCCTTCTTCGGCTGCTGGTTCGTATGGCTCTGCACAAACGTTGGATGCCCCGACTATTCGGGGTATGGCTGCTATCCAGGAGTCTTGGACTAACTTTTTCCAAACCATTGTGCGGGATATGGGTGCTCCGAACGCCACAGTGAAATTCCCGAACATTGAGACGGACACTCCTTACCGTCAGGCACAAATTCTTACTGCTGGAACTGCTTCTGGCTTGCTGCATCGTGAAGAGGCTCGTGATAAGTTCGTGGAGTTGGCGGACGTTGAGGATATTAAGCCTGGTTTACCTGAGTTGGATGAGTTCACTGAGACAACTACCCAGCCGGGGCAGGGTGTGGAGGGTACACCGGGTTTGGTTAAAGATACAAAAACACGCGACGACGAATAGGGTATAATCATTAAATATGGATAAACTTATTGAAAGCACCCAACTGGGTACTAAGAAAGATGGGCGTACTTGGCGGTGTCGGCTTATTTCGGCTGGCCAAGGGTCTAGTGCTTATTATCCTGCTGAGACGCTGGAAGAGTATGGCGAACGTGCGCTGCCGAAAGGTACACACATTTACTTGAACCATCCTACTGAAACTGAAGAGTGGGAACGGGCTGGTGCGCGAGACATTCGTGACTATGCCGGTGTTTTGGTTGAGGACGCTAAATATGATGCGGAAGAAAAAGCGCTTTACGCTAACGTGAAGTTCAATAAGTCTATTGCAGAACTTGTTGAGGATGCATACGAGGATATTGCCCTTAGTATTGATATTCGGAAGTTTGAACTGTCCGAAAATGAGGAAGGTATCCCGGTAGCAGATAAACTTGATTACTCGCCTTTGAACAATGTTGCTATTGTTCCAAAGGGTGGTCGAGACGGTAAAATAATTTCTCTGGTAGAATCGTATCGAGAGAAGATTGATAAACCCGAAAGGAAACCTATGACTGAGGAAGAGATTAAGGCTCTGGCCGAGAGTATTGTTAGTACTCTTGTACCGGCGCTGAAGGAAGCCCTCACTCCCGAAGCACCTGAAGAGAGTCCTGATCTCGTAGGTGCCCTGGAGGAAGCGTTTGAAGCCAATCTTCCGGCTGGTGCGCGTAAGCGTGTTGCGCAGGCTGCTGAGAATGGCGAAGACTATAAGGCTCTCATTGAGTCTGAAAAGGCTGACATTAAGGCAATCCGTGAGGATGCTTTGAAGGAAGCGCATCAGGAAGGTGTTTTTGACACTTCTGGTGACTATGATAAAGAATTTTCGAGCCTCGCTATTTTCGGTGGTGGTAAGTAATGGCTTTTAATGTGCGCTCAGGTGGACTTGCTACTGGCAATGTCCCTGTGGATGAAAGTGTAGAGTCAGGGGATATTGTTGTTGTCGGTGAACTGGCTGGTATCGCTGAGATTGATGCCAAGTTAGAGGACGACGGCAATTACTACACGACTCTGGCCCTTGAAGGTATCGCGAATGTCCCGACTGAAGATGACTACGCGGTAGGCGACGTGTTTGAGGCTGACGGTAAGGCTATTGGTATTGTTACCGCTGCTGGCCGTGGCCGTGTATGGTTTAAACTTGTTCCTAACGTGAACGTGGGAGCGTAAGGCGGATATAAGATGAAGATTACTAAGAAGCAATTAGAGGCGGCCCGCCTTTTTGAGGGCGCGCTCAATGGCGATATTAGAGCGTCGAACGCTCTTGTTGAGGGTATTTCAACCTCGGACATCCCTGTCCAGTTGTCCCCGACGTTCCAGAAGATCGCTCTCAATGAGTACGAAGGTGTTGAGAAGATTTGGACCCAGTGGGCTAGCCGCGAGGTTGTTGATAACTTCGAGTCGCAGCCTTACTACGATTTCACTTGGGGCGATGAGACGGTTGAGCCGTCTACCGCTGGCAAGGATTTCGTATCCGGGTCACTTCCGCACATCCCTGAGTATGATGAGTATCCGACCTTGACGCTGGCCGCGTCGGACCGTACCCTTCAGACCCGCAAGGGTGGTGTGCAGGTTAAGTTTTCTTGGGAAGCGCTGAAGCGTAACCGTAACTTTAACCTTATCAACCGCGCGTTTGAAGAGTTTGGTCAGCGTGCCGCGTTCTTGGAGAACGAAGAGGCTACACGTCCGTTGGTTAACGGGCAGGGCTTGAATACCGACAACTTTAATGTTGCTAATCAGAATATTCTGGCTGGTAGCCCGGCGCTTACTCTGGAAGCGTTGGAAGATGCGGTTGAGGCTCTTGCTAACCAGACTTATAATGGTCGTCGTGTTCGCAGTGGTCGATACGTCCTGGTTGTGCCTCGCACGCTTGAGATGCAGGCCCGCCGTATCCTTGCTGTTAGTGAGGTTACTGAAGTTGAGGGCGCCGGTACTGAGAATGAACTGCGCTACGTGTCCGGTAACCCGGTTGCTGGTAAATTCGAACTGGTAGTTAATGACTACATTACGGATATTGCTGGTAGCGCTGCTGATGGTTACTGGTTTGTGCTGCCGGTTCCTGGCTCGCAGCCGAATCCGTCTGTGGTTAACGTGTTCCTGTCTGGTGAGGAGACTCCGAAGGTCTTTGTTCAGAAGACCACGAACTCTGCACCTGAAGAGGGAGCGTTCATTGACGATTCCTATTCGACTAAGACGCGCCACGTTGTTGCTGGTGGTTTCCTCCTCCCCGCTGGAACCTTGTTCTCCAGTGGTGAGGGTAGTTCCTAAACCGTAGTCTAGTAGAAGACCCTCTGGTACTATATGAGTACTAGAGGGTTTTTCTTTGCCTTAAAGAGAGGGTTTGTATGATCCACCAGTTGTGGATAGGCAGTGAGTTGCCTGAGGGGCTTAAAAGTTGCACAAGGGTTTGGCAGGAGATGCACCCTAAATGGGAGTACCGTTTGTGGACTGAGGAGGAGTTAGCGGATTTAGAAACACCGTACGATGATGTTATTGCTAACGCTGCTGACTATGTCCCTGCGGATGCTGTATACCAGTTTAAGTCCGACTTGTACCGGTGGGTTATTCTCCGCGAATATGGGGGACTTTGGGCTGATACTGATACGTGGCCTTTGAAGCCTGTGGATGGTCTTATTACGGATAGCGCAGTGTTTGGATGGGAGATACAGAACCAGTGGGTTGGGACATCTACGTTCTATATTGAGCGGGGTCACCCTGTTTTGGATGCTATCCATGCTTGCGTGGTTGATCTGATTGAACGCTCCCCTCGGCCTACTAGGCCTAACCAGTTGACAGGCCCTAAAGCGATTACTCGGCCCGTTGTGAAGTCTGGTGTGTTAATCCTTGATGAGCCTGTCTGGTATCCGGTGCGTTGGGATCGTCCTTTGGATGCTGAAAAGGAGCATGGGGATGAGACGTTTGTTGTACATGGGTGGAATCATCAGCGTGAAATTAATGGGTTACCTTCTATAGGAGTTATGTAAGTGAAGATTGTTGGTGTGGTTGAGGACGGTTCGGGTACTAATTCTCGCCTTGCTGCTGAGGAGCCTGCTTCGTTTTTGGATGCTTTAGGGTATCGTCCGTTTCCGGGTACTTTAAACATTCGTGTTAGTAGGCGTGACCGGGGCCGTCTTGTCAAACTTCCCGCTAAGTTTGTGTCTGACACGTTGTTTTGGGCTGCGGAAGTGGACGGCATTCCTTCCCATGTACAGTTGTCTAGAGACATGCAAACGCTGGAGATTGTCCATCCGTATAGGCTGCGTGACCGGTACCGTAATGGCGATAGGTTAACTGTCTTGGTGACGGCTAAGCGTATGAAGTTGTCTGCCGCCATTATGGCGCATCCTGTACGTCAGGAGAGCGCTGAGCGGTTGCAGGCGTCTTTAGGTAAGCATGTTCCTATCGTGCTTGATGAAAACCCGGTGCCGTCGTCTGATCCGTTGCAGCGGTGGGCTACAGGCCGTAGGGCTTGGGAGGCGCTAGATCCAAAGGCTGACTGGCACATGGTGATCCAGGACGATGTGACGGTGTCTAGGAATCTTCTGTATGCCCTGGAGAACGCTTTGACGCATATGGGGCCTGAAGGTTTAGTGTCGGCGTATACGGGATCTGGTAGGCCCGATCAGCGGAATGTGTTGCGGGCGCATCAGTATGCTGTAGATAAGGGTTTGTCATGGATGACTACTAAGTCTTTGAACTGGGGTCCGGCTATTATTGCCCCTACTTTCACGGTTCCTGACATGTTGGAGTGGTGCCAGGTGTGGGTGGAGCGTAAGCAGCCTCCTAACTCTAACTATGATAAGGCTGTCGGTGTATACTATAGAGATAAGATGGGGTATCGCGCGTGGTATACGGTTCCCTCCCTTGTGCAGACGGGTAGCCTGCCATCTTTGATAGGTCATGATTTTGGTCATCCGCGTGTGGCGCAAAGTTTCTATCAGGGTGATGCTGCCCATATTGATTGGTCTTTAGTTCCTCCGCGTGGCTTGAATCCGTTTCATGGGGGTAAGTAATGTACGACTATGAGGATGATGATCATCGGGATGTTGACCATTTTGTTGTCATTCCCGAGATTGCGCATAAGTGGGTTAGGTTGGTGTCTCCTCACACTCGTATGTTGGACTATGGCTTACTAGAGAAGTATATTGAGGCTATGCGGGCCGGTGAGTGGTCTTGTGATTCTAAGAGGATTGTGTTTGATCACACGGGACGCATTACGGACGGGCAGCATAGGTTGTGGGCTGTTGTACGGTCTGGTGTGAACACTTGCTTTAGGGTGGCTTGGTATAAACGTCCTAGGGTGTAACACACCCAGTGCCTGTGGTGTAATTGGTAGGACAACCGTCTCCGAGGCGGTTAGTTAGGGTTCGAGTCCTTGCGGGTGGAGTTTTCCACTATGGTATGGTGGAGTTTTCCACTATGGTATACTATAAGAGCATGATGGCACTCTCCCTACTTGCCCCGTCTAAAGTAACCTCCGCTTTAGGCGGGGCACTCCTGTGTCTGATACAATGGGGTATCAGTCTCCTTACAGGAAGGAGGTGCAGCGAAAGCCCCGGGTCAAGTAAAAGGCCACGGGGCTTTTGTTGTGCTGTACAATGGGTGTTATGGCTATCCAATATGATTCCCCCGCGGGGCAAGTTCGTCTCCTTATTCCTGATACTGCGGAACCTTATTTGTTTACAGATGAGGAAATTAACGCATACTTGTCTATCTCTAAAGACAATATTAAGCGGGCGGCTGCTAATGCTTTAGATGCGGTGGCGTCGTCTACAGTCATGCTGCTTAAATTGGTTAAAACTGATGACCTTACTGTGGACGGCCCGGCTGTGGGTAAAGAGTTACGTTTGCGCGCTAGGGCACTCCGTGAAGAGGCGGATGCTGACGATCTTGAGGATGCAATGTCTGAAGGTTTCCAGATCATTAATCCTGTGTATGTGCCTGACGTGTGGGGGTATGACGAATGGCTTTAAGAGGGCATTTAACTGATATTTTTACGCAGGAATGGGTAGACGCTCTTAAAGGAACACCTGAGTCTGCCATGGCTGCTAAGGTCAGGATCTACACCCAGGGGGAGTTGGTTTATGTTCCTGGAGAAAATGAGTATATTGTTGAGGAAATAACCCACTATTCTGGTAAGGCCCGAGTCCAGCCTATCCGTATGGAAGTACAGACTTTTCAAACGGGTAACCCTACGTCTATCCAAAACATTCGCGTACAACTACCTATTGGTGCTAACTTCGACATCAGATTAGGTATGGTTGTGCAAGTAACTTCTGCACCACTAAACCCCGTTTTGGAGGAATATATTTACAATATCTCTAAAGTGGCGGATTCGTCTAACCCTATTGAGCGTACTTTCCAGTGCACGATAGATCAAGAGGTGCGAAATAATGGCTAAAGTGCGTTGGACGGTAACTGAAAATAGTTTTAAGGCGAGCATTAGGAACATCACCAGCGAACTGGAAAGCGAGGTACCCAGGATCGTTGAAGATGCCGTCAAAGAAGGCGCTGAGGCTATGCAGGAGGCTATCGCGCAGGATCAGCAGACCCAATGGGTTGGTAGAGGTCCTTATGCTACTCAAGGGCGCCAGGACTCCGGAGATTTCCGTAAAGACATTAAGCATGACGTGGAAGAATACGCGACGTCTGCCAAAGGGGAATACGGATGGATTGAGGGTAAAAAAGATTACTACATGTATCAGGAGCACGGGTTTACGCACTGGATTACAACTAATTGGATCCCCGGTGTGCAGTCCTTATACCATGGTGCTCAGCGGGCTAGGGCTGCTGTGGTTGAAGGTATTAGGGGGTTGTTTAAGTGACGTTAGATTTTAGGTCTGTAAGGCAGGAAGTTGCTGACCGTTTGAGGGAATTACCTCAAGACTTGTATGAGGGCGTTGTTCCGGATGATGAGGAACTGAAAACAAGTAACGGCGTGGTTTTACCGTACAATGTGCTGACTTGGACTAACCCGATAGCCGAGCGGCGTAACAGGGGTATTATGGGTGTCCGTAAAGACTTGTTTGCCGTTACTTGCACAGTGCATTCAATTTCGCCTGATTATGACGCTTCCATTGATGTGCACATGGACGTGTTTAATGCGCTCACTGGGTTTCAGCCCACGAATGCGTCCGAAATGCTTCCCTGGGGCGGTTTTAGTATGAACACGACCACTGATAAAGCCAAGCCCACAAAATATATTCATACCCAAGGTTTTAGAATGTATATCAACACTATATTAGAGTTAGACTAATCTGGTAGAATAGAACATATTATGAAACAATACTTTAAGCACAAGATCACCGGGAAGATTGAACAGTATCCTGCACGGTATGGGCAATTGTTTGGTGACGTGTTTGAGCCTGTGGACGACCCCGGCACTTGTTTGGACTGTGGGCCAGAGCAACCCGCTCTAGTGTGGCAGCCCGAACCGGAGGTCGAAAATTATTTCCTAGAGGAAGAGGAAGAATAAATGGCAAACCGTAAGGTGTTGCGGGGTAATGTCCGTATCGTAGCCGCTTACCCGGAGGCTTTTGCTGATCCGGCGAATCCGACAGCGGACGAATTGAACAACGCTGATTTTGTTCATGACATTTCTTGCGCAATCGAAGATGACTATACATTGGATATGACGGACCCGGACACTTCCGATTCTCGTTCTATCTGTGATATTGGGCAGGTTGAGACGCCCACGTTTGACAATTATGAGGCTTCGCTTGACGGGTTCCGTGACGCGGATCCTGCGGCGGAAGGTTACTACAACCTGTTCTTTAACTTGTTTAAAGCCCCTGACATTCCTTACATTCTGATTAAACGCATTGGCGTTGGACAGAGGGAAGAGTTCACCGTTGGGGACATTATCTCTATGTACACAGTAGAGACTGACTATCCTGAAGATGTTGTTGAGGATGGGTCCGAAATTATGTTGGGTGCACGTTTCCGGCCTGTTGGCGGATTGAATATTAACCACGAGGTGGCTGCGTAATGGCTGATACTAAAGTTTTCTCTGATGGACATATCTCCGTTTGGTGGGTACCGCTTAACGGTATTGAAGATATCCAGAATCCTACTGCCGCTGAGATCAATGCAGGTGTAGCGCTTTCTGACGCTATCTCTTGGCAGGACTATGAGTTGGGTAACACTGAGTCGGACACCGAGGATGACCGCTCATTGATGGATCGCGGTAATGCCACGACCCGTGGTGCTGCGCAGTTCTCTGCTACGTTGTCGTTTTTCCGTCCGTTCACTGAAGATATTAATGACCCTACGTCTCAGTATGCTGAAGCGTTTAATGCGTTTCGTGAAACCCGAATTAACGGGTATCTGGTTGTCCGCGTCCTTCAGAATGAGCAGTGGAAACAGGACCCGGTGGCGGCAGGACAATGGGTTTCTATCTACAAGTTCATCACGGCCACGTTTGTTGATGATACTGAAGGTGACGACTCTGTCAAGTTTACGGTCAATTTCCTTCCGCAAGGTGATTTGGCTGTCTACACGATGGTGGCAACCTCTGATGAGGTGGAAGTCTCTGACGCCACTGTGACTGTTGCTGAGAGCGAGTCGGCTGCTGTGGTCGCTACTGTGGGTGACAAGAATATCACCCAGGGTGCGCGCTGGCGTTCGGCTGACCCGGACATTGCGACTGTGTCGCCTAATGGTGTTATTACCGGACAGGGTGAAGGCAGTACTGAGGTTACGGTCTCGTGGCCTGCTGCTGGCGGTGACGCCACGGTTGACGTGACTGTTACTAGCGGTAGTTAACCCCCCGCTATTTAATAAGCCTAGGCGCACAAGGTGGCCCCTCCCTTGTGCGCTTAGTTATATCTAGCAATATGGTATATTAGAGGGGTAATAACCACTATTTAGAGGGAGCGTTATAATGGCGGATGAAAAGACTTTTGACCTTTTGAAAACTCTTCAAGGACGTGCCTATCCTGAGGATGAGGTTACTGTTTATTTGGATGGGGACGGCATTTACCGTTTATCCCAAATTCGGGAAGAGTTAACTGAGCACGCGGACCCGAAAAAGAAAGCATACAAAGACCTGGAAGCGGAAGCAGAGAAACTCGCTAAAAGTATCCTGGAAACAGAGCTGACTTTCAAAC
>Ga0209487_1004947_pt1 | contig 10077 bp, 12 predicted proteins | sample Poulit2012_FD_187524 | JGI IMG/M metagenome (GOLD analysis project Ga0209487, IMG submission 187524) | Agricultural soil microbial communities from Georgia to study Nitrogen management - Poultry litter 2012 (SPAdes) (version 2) | ecosystem: Environmental > Terrestrial > Soil > Agricultural land... | reverse complement strand
CAGTCGACAATAGCAAATAAATTAAGGTTGCTTAATCTTCCTATTGAAGTTCAGCAATCCTTATTAAACAAGGATATTACTGAAAGGCATGCACGGGCGCTAATAGCCTTAAAGGAAAAAGACGATCAGCTATTTGTTTTAGCTAAAGTAATTGAAGAAGACTTAAACGTAAAGCAAACCGAAGAACTTATAGAAAATATTATCCATCCTAAGGAAGAAAAGGAAAAGAAACGTGTTCAATTAAAAGGTATTAATAGGGATATTCGAATAGCTTTGAATACAATTAGACAATCTTTACATATGGTATCTGAAACGGGATTAGAAATTGAATCAGAAGAAGAAGATTTGGATGATTTTTATCAAATTACGATAAAAATTCCAAAAAACAAGTAGCAAAAGATTATATTTGTAAGGAATGCCCATTCTTATTAACTTAGAAGGGCATTTTTTATTGGTTGATTTTTTTAATTGTTTCACTAGTTTTTTACTAGAAAAAAATGATAGAATGGAAGTTACATAACTATTTATAAAAAAGTTATTTATATATACGATGAAATGAGCAGGTGACACAATGAGTAAAATAATTGCCATAGCAAATCAAAAGGGTGGGGTTGGTAAAACGACAACTTCGGTTAATTTAAGTGCCTCAATCGCATCACTAGGCAAAAAAGTATTATTAGTAGATATTGATCCCCAAGGTAATGCAACAAGTGGTATTGGGATTAATAAAGGGGACTTGGATAAGTGCGTATATAATGTACTTATTGATGAAGTAAACAGTAATGAAATTATTGTATCAACCAATGTACCTAGATTACATGTCATTCCAGCAACTATACAACTAGCAGGTGCAGAAATCGAATTGGTACCGACTATTTCACGGGAAATCCGCCTGAAAAAGGCCTTAGATTCAATAAAAGATAATTATGATTACATAATTATCGATTGTCCACCGTCCCTCGGGCTTCTTACCTTAAATGCCCTAACGGCGGCTGATTCAGTCTTGATACCAGTGCAATGTGAGTTTTATGCTTTAGAAGGATTAAGTCAATTATTAAATACAATTCGGCTAGTTCAAAAGCATTTAAATAAGTCCTTAATGATTGAGGGAGTTTTATTAACGATGTTGGACGCCAGGACTAACCTAGGACTTCAAGTAGTTGAAGAAGTCAAAAAGTATTTCCAAGATAAAGTATATCGTTCAATCATCCCAAGAAATGTAAGACTTGGAGAAGCACCCAGCCATGGACAGTCTATTATTACCTATGATCCAAGATCTAAAGGTGCAGAAGTATATCTTGAATTAGCGAAGGAAGTGATTTCAAGTGGTGAAAAGGTTAGGTAAGGGGCTAGATGCCTTTGGTTTTGATCCGGATGTATTAGACGATTTAAGTCCAAAGGAACACGAAGAGGTAATACAAATTCCAATTTCTGAATGTCGACCAAATCCTTATCAACCAAGGAAGACTTTTCATGCAGATTCTATAGAAGAATTGAAGGATTCCATTTTAGAGTACGGAATTATTCAACCTTTAGTAGCTAGAAAAAGTATTAAAGGTTATGAAATTGTGGTCGGTGAAAGAAGGTATCGTGCCGCTAAGGAAGCAGGCTTAGAAACAGTCCCAGTAATAGTAAAGGACCTTACTGATGAAAGAATGATGGAGGTTGCTTTACTTGAAAACCTTCAAAGGGAGGATCTAACGCCCATAGAAGAAGCTCAAGCTTATAAAAATTTAATTACAGAATTAAATATAACTCAAGAGGAACTTTCAAAGCGACTAGGTAAAAGCCGATCTCACATTGCTAATATGATCCGTTTACTGTCATTACCTGATAATATAATAGCCTATGTAAACAATGGTGAGTTATCAATGGGTCATGCAAGAGCATTATTAGCAGTTAAAAATAAGTCAAAACTAACTTCCATCGTTAAAGAAATAACAACAAAAAAGTTGAATGTCAGACAAGTAGAGCATTTGGTGAATGAGTTAAATAAAAATCTACAGAAAAAGCAATCAACAAAAAGAAAACAACCTAAAAAGGACATTTTTATAAAGGAAAAAGAATCTCTTTTACGTGAACACTTCGGAACTGCTGTAAATATAACTAGAGGTAAGAAGAAAGGTAAAATAGAAATAGAATTTTACACGGAAGAGGACCTAGAACGAATTATCGAACTATTAAAGGATTAACTTAGTAAAGGGCGGGCTGACATCATTTTGTCAGCTTTATTTTTTAGAAAGGATGTATATTTATGATATATTTCAATCAAGCAACAACATCATATCCTAAACCCGATAAAGTAATTGAAGAGATGATAAATATGATGAAGTATATCGGTGGAAGTCCAGGTAGAAGTGATGACAGGTCTCAAAGGGAAGTTTCTACGATTGTAACTGAAACTAGGAGGATGATTGCTAAATTATTTCAAAGTACAGATCCAAACAAAGTTATTTTTACCCAAAATGCTACCACTGCATTAAATCAAGCAATTAAAGGACTTCATTGGGAAGCTGGGGATCATATTATTACTTCAACCTTAGAGCACAACTCTGTAAGAAGGCCAATACATTTTATACAGGAAAGCTATGGAGTGGATGTCACATATTTAAATCCAAAAGAGCAGCCCTCTATAGTAAATAGTATTAATAAAAATATAAAGGATTCTACTAAAGCTATTATTATAACCCATGCCTGCAATGTAACAGGAGACGTAATGCCAATAGAGGAAATAGGAAAGATAGCAAGAGATAACAATGTAATTTTTATTGTTGATGGTTCTCAATCAGTCGGTCATATTCCTATATCAATGAAGGACTGGGGAATAAATATGTTTGCCTTTCCTGCCCATAAATCTTTACTAGGTCCTCAGGGAATTGGTGTTCTTTTGGTAGAAGGGGAAGTAAAATTAGAGCCAATACACCATGGAGGCACAGGGATTTATTCAGAAGAAGTAAGTATGCCAACAAAATGGCCCTATCGATTTGAGAGCGGTACTTTAAATGGTCCTGCTATTGCTGGGCTAAAGGCCGCCTTAAATTTGCATGAAATAAACAAAGAGGAGAATGTTTCACGTGAAACAATTCTGTTTAATAAGTTAATCAAAGGGTTACGGGAAATAGAAGGGGTAACTATTTATTCTTTATCTGAGCGAAAGGAAAACATACCAATTGTCGCTTTTAATATCAAGGATATTTCCTCCCAGGAAATAGCAATGATTCTCGATTCCCATTACAACATTTCTGTTAGAGCGGGTCTTCATTGTAATCCTTTATGTCATGAAACTTACGGTACAGTTGAACAAGGAATGGTTCGTGCTAGTATTAATGCTTCAAACAATGAGGAGGAAGTTAACATCTTTTTAAGAGCTATTAAAGAAATAGTTGATAGTTATGATTAGTAGAATTAAAAACTTATTCCTTTAGAACGTGATAATTTATAATCATATAACCATAGGGCTTTAGCAATGCTTCTCGCCATAGAGAGAACTAGAGACAGTCTAGTACTTTGCAATACGGAGTATTCCATAAATCCAGAAACATTAACAATCCCGGTAATATAAAAATCACCAATTGGTGGAAGGTTCTTTTGGAGGGCTTTACCGGGTTTAAGGGAGCCTTTTCCACATTGAATCTCTCCAATTGAGCTAAGTCTACCTAAACTTGCATCGATTGCGATAAAATGTGCATCGTCATATTTCTGATATAGTTCTTCGGTAGTTTCTACTAAGTTTTTTGCATGAACAGGGTAATGTAGAGTCCCGTATACCTTTAAATGTTGTAATCGATAATTTTCTTTTAGAAATGTCCCAACAAGAGGACCTAGTGCATCCCCAGTAGAACGATCTGTACCGATACAAAGGACAACTATTTGCTTTGTATTAAGAGAGGAGTATGAAAATAATCGATTACTGATTAAATTGATGACGTTTCTTTTTTTAAAATGAATGGATAACTGATCTTCATTTGTTAGCATAGCTTATCCTCCAAAAACATATTAATATATTATACGTTTCAAAGCGTGAAAATATGCGTCTTTTGGAGGATTAAATGATAAGAGGTAGTTTAAATTGGACATTCCTTATTGTAGGAACTGTTATTGGTGCCGGATATGCTTCAGGACGTGAGTTATGGCAGTTTTTTGGGTCGGAAAGTGGACTTGCCATATTATTGTTTACCTTTATATTTAGTCTATCTTGTTATTCGATAATGATGATAAGCTATAAAAAACAATCCAAACATTATGCGACAATCTTACCGGAAATCGTAGGTTTAAAACTTAAAGGATTTTATGACGTTTTTATTTTATTTTACTTAATTGCCACTACAATTGTAATGGTAGCTGGAAGTGGAGCGGTTGGTGAGATTTTTAATTTATCCCAGTGGTGGGGGATACTATTGTTGTTGATTAGTATTTTACTAGTATTTTCCTTCAAGATAGAGGGATTTTTAGTGATCAATAAATTGTTAATCCCGATATTAATATTAGGACTATTGTCTACACTATTATTATTTATTTTTGATGAGAAAATACCAATTTTTAACCCTTTAGAGGGCCAAGCAAATTGGTTTGCTGCCTTTCCCTTTACATCCTTAAACATATTACCCCTCATAGCTGTGTTAGGGGCTATTGGTGACAAAATTAGAACTAAAGAGGAAATAATTATCTCTAGTATATGTAGTGGAGCTATTTTAGGTGGTCTTACTTATTTGTACAATAGTAGTTTAATTCATTTAGCAGATCGAATGAATGATTATGAGATTCCCTTGTTTAATATATTGGAAAACTACTCGACATCACTATTACTAGTAATAACCTTAATTTTGTGGTTAGCTATTTTTACAACAGCAGCATCAAACATGGTTGGTATTACAACTAGATTACAAAGAGTTTTACCTTTTAGGTTTTTTACAATTGTTTGTTTAACCCTGATTGTTATTGTGCCAATTTCTAAAGTAGGGTTTTCAACCTTAATTCATTATTTATATCCAGCTTATGGACTATTAAATTTATACGTACTCTCTAAATTACTCATCTACCCAATAATAAAAAGCGATTAATTTACATTATTTACCAAAGTCTTAATGAATAAGGTAAAATCTTTAAAAATACAATAAGTTATTGTAAAATAGCTACAGAAGAAAGGAATGAATGTAATGAGCCAGAAAGAGTTTGATTTACATGATATCGTCGAGATGAAAAAACCTCATCCATGTGGAGAAAACCGTTGGCAAATCATTCGAATGGGAATGGACATTCGAATTAAATGTATGGGGTGTGATCATAGCGTAATGCTCCCGAGAAGAGAGTTTGTCAGGAAAATGAAAAAGGTACTAGAAGCAAAGTAATTTGTCTAATTTATTATTAAAAAACTTTTTTAAACTCAAAAGAAGAAAGTATAACTTTAATTTATTAGACGAGAAAGTAGAAATTGGGATGATTATAACTAGGTAAATCTCCCTTTTCTTATCTTGTCATTTTTTTATGTTTATTTATAATAATAGGTAATTAACGCGTTATAGAAGAAATCCTTAAGGAGTGGAAAGTAATCATGTCATTGACAGCAGGAATTGTAGGTCTTCCAAACGTTGGGAAATCTACATTATTTAATGCAATAACCCAGGCAGGGGCAGAGGCTGCTAATTATCCCTTTTGTACAATTGATCCAAATGTTGGAATTGTAGAGGTGCCAGATCACCGTTTAAATAAATTAACGGAAGTTGTAAAGCCAAAGACAACCATACCGACAACCTTTGAATTTACAGATATTGCTGGAATTGTCAAAGGAGCTAGTGAAGGGGAAGGTTTAGGAAATCAATTTTTATCCCACATTAGACAAGTAGATGCAATATGTCACGTAGTCCGTTGTTTTGATAATGATAACGTAACCCATGTTTCTGGAAAGGTTGATCCAGTAAGTGATATTGACGTGATTAATTTAGAGTTAGCCTTAGCTGATTTAGAAACAGTAAATAATCGGTATAAAAGGGTTGAAAGCCAAGCTAGACAAAAGGATCCTAAAGCATTAGAGGAATATGCAATCCTCTCAAAAATTAAAGAAACACTGGAAAACGATACACCCGTTCGGGCATTACAATTTACAAAGGAAGAACAAGGTTATGTTCGCCAATTACATTTACTAACGGCGAAAAAGGTTCTTTACGTAGCAAATGTTGGTGAAGATGATATTACAAACCCAGAGGGAAATGATTATGTAAAACAAGTAAGGAATCTTGCCAAGGAAGAAGGTGCACAAGTTATTGTTGTTAGCGCTAGTATAGAAGAGGAAATTTCCGAATTAGATGAAGAAGAAAAACAGATGTTTTTAGAAGAACTTGGTATTCAAGAATCAGGTCTTGATCAACTCGTTCGGGCAGCTTATGACTTGTTAGATTTGGGTACCTATTTTACAGCTGGTGAAAAAGAAGTTCGAGCTTGGACCTTTAGAAAGGGTATGACAGCCCCTCAAGCGGCAGGAATTATTCATACGGACTTCGAGAGAGGCTTCATTCGGGCCGAAACAGTTTCCTATGAGGATTTAATGGAAGCTGGTTCTATGACAGGAGCTAGAGAAAAGGGTAAAATTCGCTTAGAAGGAAAAGATTACATCGTTCAAGATGGAGATGTCATTCACTTCCGATTTAATGTATAATAATAGTTGTATTTCACATGAAAATTTGTTAGTATTTTAAGATGTGAGTAATTAAAATATCAATTACTCCTTGCTCTGAAAAGGGATATCCTTTTATAAGAGCCGTTAAGTCCAAAAGGAGGTGTAACGGATGAGAAAATATGAAATTATGTACATCATCCGCCCAGACATTGAAGAGGAAGCTCAAACAGCTTTAATTGAGCGTTTCAACAGTATTTTAACTGACAATGGTGCGGAAATTGAAAAAGTCGAAGAAATGGGCAAAAAGCGTTTTGCTTATGAAATTGACAAGTATCGAGATGGCTACTATGTTCTCATTAACTTTGCAGGAACACAAGAATCAATTGATGAATTCGATCGATTAGCAAAGTTCTCAGAAGACATTTTACGTCATCTGATCGTTCGAGAAGACGATTAATAATTAAGGAGTGATTTTGATGATGAATCGTGCTGTACTAGTCGGAAGATTAACAAGGGATCCGGAATTACGTTATACTCCAAGCGGGGTGGCTGTAGCGAATTTTACCTTAGCTGTGAATAGACCCTTTACAAATCAACAAGGGGAAAGGGATGCTGATTTTATTAATTGTGTCGTATGGAGACGGCCGGCTGAAAACCTAGCTAACTATATGAAAAAAGGAAATATGGTTGGTGTTGACGGACGTATTCAGACGAGAACCTATGAAGATCAAGACGGAAAAACAGTTTATGTAACGGAAATTGTTGCAGACAACGTCCATTTCCTAGAATCCCGAGGCTCTTCTGCTGGACAAGGTTCTGGTTCTCAAGGCTATCAGAAAAATCAGGGCCAACAGCAAACTCATAATCAAAATCAACAAAACGAAAGTCCCTTTAGTCAAGATGGGGAACCTATAGATATATCTGATGATGATTTACCCTTCTGAAGACCTAATTAAATATAATGATGTTTCTATTTGAATAAACAAGGACTAACATCGTTATATCATAGGCTTTGGGGAAATAAATATTAAGAAAATGTGTGTAATATTTGTGTAAATAAAACAGTGACATAAGGTTTGTTCTGAGTACCTGTTTTATTCGTGTATAATGTGTGTAAATAATACTATAACCACTGTGTATTGTTTTGGGATATAAACCCGTTTATAGGTTTTATCTTACCTTAGCAAATATATGGTGGTTTTTTCATTATTGTATATTTTAATAAAGGTGGGGAAGCGTATTGAGAACAAAATTATTTAAAAGCATTGAAGATATGCCAAACATCCTTTATCACGGAATAACATCTAATCACATAAAATCTTTACAGAGGAGTATTGAAATTGGCCGACGTACGAAGAGATCTAGCTTTTTGAAGAAGCTATTAATAAAATGATCACAGAGAAGGTATTTACGCGATATACGCTAATAATTTATCTTAAATATTATTAATTGATTTCGCCATACTTATCTAAAAACACCTTATCTTATTATAAGTTTAATCAATAATCAAATGAACATACAAAAATTAAGACTTTTCTTAAAAGGCTCCAACTATACTTTATTTATGTTATAATGAAAGCAAGCGAGATGTATTTTTTTAGAAAATAGGGGAATACATTGAATAAAGACAAAGTTTTTAAAACAATTGACGAGATACCAAAATATCTTTATCACGGAACAACATCAAACCATATCAATTCTTTTAAAAGAGGTATTAGGATTGATGTTTCTAGAGAAGTATCAGATTTCGGACAGGGTTTTTATCTGACAGCTAATTATAAACAGGCAGAGAATTGGGCGAAATCTATACACAGATCTGAAGTATACTATAATGGAAAAGAATTTGATCCTGTTGTTATAAAATATGAAATGGATCATAACATAATAAAAAACACAAAAACTTTACTTTTCTCTGACACCGATAATTTCTGGGCAGAATTTATATATGCAAATAGGGCCTTAAAAAAAGACTTACGAAACAATATAAATAAAAATTACGACTTTGTCTATGGTCCTTTAGCTGATGGATATAGAATCTCTTTATTGATAAGACAGTTAGATTCAGGACATATAGATTTTGATTCTTTTACAAAAAGAATTCAGGGTTATAAATTTCCTTTTCCAGTTGATCATCAAATGTCATTTCACAGCGATAGAGCTGTCAAGTCATTAGAATTAATTCAATTTTTGGAGGTGTTCGAAAATGCTGGTAGATAAACAAACAATGGAACAGTATACAGCTTATGTTTTGGTGGACATCCAAAACATGTATGGATTAAGTAAAGTCGCGGCGGAAAAATTAATCAAAGAATATAATTTTTATAATATAATTCGATCTGAGCCTAATTATGTAATGCATTACCAACCAGAAGTGTGGGCTGAAAAAATCTATCAAAAAAAATCCCCAGCAACTGTTTAACGCAAGGCCTACATTTGAGGTGTTGCGTTTTTTTATTTCTTACTTCAAGAAAAACTGTACTCCAAAACTCCGTAAAGTCATAATTAAATGACAAGTAATGCTCTTATACAGTTAACTGATCTAAATAGAAAATATACGTTGAGTGATGTTCAGTGTGTATATGTGTGTAATATTAAAATTATAAGATCACTTTTCAGGGGGTTTCAAACTTCTGGAAGTGATCTTTTTTTGTGCAAAATATTATTTGGCTAAATAAGGCCAAGGATATGAATCCACTCAGAAATTAATTAGAATAGAATTTCCCTGTAGGATTTTCAATTTTCCTAATGTTTCTATCAATATTTTGTGCTAAACTAAAATTAATGTTTCAATCTTTAATTAGAAAGAGGTCTTATCAGTATAGTTAGATTGCTTATATGTAATGAATGCGCTCCGTATATACAAGGGAAAAGCCTTTCTTTCATAGAGTATTCCTTGTTTTGTCCTAGCAAGGATGGGAAGTACTAGGAATTAAATAAGTAAAGCGGTCGGTTATAGTCCTTTTTCGAAAAAGATAATGAATGAATTAATAAAAGGATATAACAGAGAAAACAATGCGAAGGATGTATATGTATCAAGATAAAGAGCTGACGATTAGACCCATTGAAAAAGGAAATCTTCCAAGGCTTTGGGAATTAATTTATAAAGAGGATGCACCAGAATGGAAAAGATGGGATGCACCTTATTTCCCCCACGAATCAAAAGCCTTTGATGAATTCATAAAGGATCTTGGTCCTAGTTGGATTGGGATGGAAAACTTCTGGGTAATCACATCTAATCATATTGTCTGTGGCATCGTTACATATTACTTTGAAGATGAACAATCCCATTGGCTTGAAATGGGGATTGTTATTCATGAATCCGATAATTAGAATAAAGGAATTGGAACCCGTGCGTTAAAACTCTGGATGGATCATATTTTTAACAATTTATCTATTGTAAGGGTGGGTTTAATTACTTGGTCGGGAAATCACCGAAGGATTAGGGTTGGAGAAAAACTAGGTAT
>Ga0209487_1004946_pt1 | contig 10078 bp, 5 predicted proteins | sample Poulit2012_FD_187524 | JGI IMG/M metagenome (GOLD analysis project Ga0209487, IMG submission 187524) | Agricultural soil microbial communities from Georgia to study Nitrogen management - Poultry litter 2012 (SPAdes) (version 2) | ecosystem: Environmental > Terrestrial > Soil > Agricultural land... | reverse complement strand
CAAACCTCTGCGGCACCGCGACGAACACGGCCCGCCCGCAACACCCACCTATCGGACTTCACTGCGTTGACCGCCCGGATCAAGTCCGAAGGTCTGCTGGCCCGCTCCTACGGCTACTACTGGTCCAAGTTGATCGGGCTACCGCTGGCGCTGGCCGCGATCGTGGCGCTGTCCTTCGCCATCGGGGATACCTGGTGGCAGATGGGACTGGCGGTCGCGTTCGCGCTGGTGATGGCCCAGGTCGGGTATCTCGGTCATGATGCCGCGCACCGGCAGATCTTCGCCTCGGGCAAGCGCAACAAGTGGGCTTCGCTGATCGTGTTGAACTTGATCGCCGGCATGGGTTTCGGGTGGTGGCAGGGCAAACACAACAAGCACCATGCCGCCCCGAACAAGGTCGGCGCCGACCCGGACATCGGCACCGGCGCCTTCGCCTACACCCCCGAGGCGGTACGCAGCCGGCGCACCTGGTTCGGCCGCTGGATCACCCCCAAGCAGAGTTACTACTTCTTCCCGTTACTGCTTCTGGCCGGGGTGCAGTTCCACATCAACGGCGTGCAACGGCTGCTGAAGCGGGGCAAGGTCAAGGACCGGTGGGTCGAACTGGCCTTCATCGCCATTCGGCACACCGCGCTGATCACGTTCGCGTTCCTGGCGATGTCGCCGATGATCGCCGCCGCGTTCCTCGTGGTGCAAGTCGTCGTCTTCGGCTTCTACCTGGCGATGACGTTCGCCCCCAACCACATCGGAATGCCGATCTTGCCCAAGGACGTCAAGATCGACTTCCTGCGCCGCCAGGTGCTGATGAGCCGCAACATCTCCGGCGGACGGATCGTGGACACCCTGATGGGCGGGCTGAACTTCCAGATCGAACACCACCTGTTCCCTTCCATGTCCCGGCCCAACCTGCGCAAGGCGGCCCCGATCGTGCGGGAGTACTGCCGTTCGCTCGGGGTCAACTACCACGAGACGTCCCTGGGGCGTTCCTACGTCGAGGTCGCTTCGTACATCAACCGGGTGGGCCGCGGCGGCATCGACCTGTGGAGTTGCCCGCTGGCTGGTTCGTTGCGCACGGTGTGAGGCGACACGCCCGGGTTCATCGGCACACCGGCACCGTTTTTGGTCCCCCGGGTGGTTTCGCTACCGTCAGGCCATGGCTTCTCCCCCCACGGCGACCCAGTTGGGCTTACCCGCAACGATCCGTGCCGCCCTGTTCGATATGGACGGGGTGCTTACCCAGACCTCGGCGCTGCACCGTGCGGCATGGAAAGCCACGTTCGATCCGATCCTTACGGAGGCCGGGCAGGGAGAGTTCACCGAGCGGGAGTATGCCGAGCACGTCGATGGCCGACGGCGCTACGACGGTGTGCGCAAGTTTCTCACCTCCCGCGGACTCATCCTGCCGGAGGGCACCCCGCAGGACCCCCCGGAGGCGAACACGATCTGCGGCATCGGCAACCGGAAGAACGCCGCCGTCACCACCGCGATCGCGACCGACGGTGTGCAAACTTTCCCGGAGACGGTGAAGTACCTCAAGGCCGCGCGCGCCGCCGGCCTGGCCACTGCGGTGGTGACCGCTTCCGCCAACGGGGAGGCCGTGTTAAAGGCTTCGGGGTTGGAAGATCTGTTGGACGGGCGCATCGACGGCGTCATCGCCGCCCAGCAGAAACTGCCGGGGAAGCCGGCACCGGATACGTTCCTGGCAGGTGCGGAACTGCTCGGTGTGCGCCCGGAGGAGTCGGTTGTGATCGAAGATGCGATCTCGGGGGTCCAGGCCGCCCGCGCCGGAGGGTTCGGGTACGTGGTGGGCGTGGACCGCTTGGATCAGCGTGAGGAACTGGAACGAGCCGGCGCCGACGTGGTGGTCCGGGAGTTGACCGAGTTGATGGAGGACGCATGACCCACTCCCACCTCCCCCCGGGCAGCCCGTATGAGATCGACCCGTGGCGGCTGACTTACCGCGGCCTGGATATGGAGAACCTGGGTCAGCTCGAGTCACTGTTCGCGCTGGGCAACGGGCATATCGGCATGCGCGGTTCCCTCGATGAGGGAGAGCCGCTGCACATCCCCGGCACGTACATGAACGGGCTGTACGAGGAGATGCCGTTGCCGTACGCCGAGCGCGGCTACGGCTATCCGGAGATCGGTGAGACGGTCGTCAATGTCACCGATGGCAAGTTGATCCGGTTGGTGCTGGGCGATGCGCCCTTCGATATGCGCTACGGCACGCTGCTGGACCACGAGCGCAGCCTGGACATGCGCACCGGGTTACTGAACCGGCGCACCGAATGGGTGTCCCCCAACGGCAACACGGTCCGGGTGGAAACCCGCCGGCTGGTGTCCTTCACCCAGCGGTCGGTGGCCGCGATCCATTACGAGATCACCGCCCTGGATCACGGGCTGGTGGTGGCGCTGCAGTCGGACCTGTTGGCCAACGAACCCGGAGCCTTCGACTCCAGCGACCCGCGCGCCGGGGCTTTGTTGGAACGTCCGCTGGTGCCGGAGTTCGCGGCCGCTCGGCAGACCCGTGCCACCTTGGTGCACGGCACCAACCGTTCGGATCTGAAGGTCGCTGTCGCGATGGACCACATCCTGGAGTCCCCGGGGCAGTACGAGACCACCATCGAGGCCGCCGGGGATCTGGCCCGCTACACCGTTACCGCGCACATCCCGGCGGGCGCCACGCTGCGGTTGATCAAATTCCTGGGGTACGGCTGGTCCCACCGCCGCTCGGCCCCGGCGCTGCGCGACCAGGCTGAGGCTGCGGTGGCGGTCGCCCGCCTCACCCGCTGGGAAGGGCTGGTGGCTGAGCAGCAACAGTTCCTGGACGACTTCTGGCGGTGCGCGGACATCGACATCGAGGGCGACACCGGGTTGCAGCAAGCGGTGCGATTCTCCATGTTCCACGTGCTGCAGGCCGGCGCCCGCGGAGAAGGGCAAGGCATCGGCGCCAAGGGCCTCACCGGGTTGGGTTATGACGGGCACACGTTCTGGGACGCCGAAACGTTCGTGCTGCCGATGCTGACCTACACCCTGCCCCACGCCGCCCGGGACCACCTGCGGTGGCGGCATGCGACGTTGGACCGGGCACGGGAGCGGGCCCGGGAACTCAACCTGGACGGTGCGGCGTTCCCGTGGCGCACCATCACCGGCCGGGAGTGCTCGGGGTACTGGCCGGCCGGGACCGCGGCCTTCCACATCAACGCCGACATCGCCGATGCCACCGCCCGGTACCTGGCGGCCACCGGCGATGTCGAGTTCGAAGCCGAATGCGGGGTGGAACTCCTGGTGGAGACCGCCCGGCTGTGGGTATCGCTGGGCCACTTCAGCGACCACGCCTTCCACGTCGACGGCATCACCGGCCCGGATGAGTACACCGCCGTGGTGAACGACAACTTCTTCACCAACGCCATGGCGCAGCGCAACCTGGTGGAGGCGGTGGCGGCCTGTGAGCGCCGTCCTGACCTCAGTTCCCTGTTCGGGGTCACCGAGTCGGAGTTGGCTACATGGCGACGGGCCGCCGACGCGATGGCATTGCCGTACTCCGAGGACGCCGGCGTGCATGAACAGTCCGAGGGCTTCACCGGGGGCGAGGAGTGGCCGTTCGAAGAGATGAAGGACTCTCACTACCCGCTGATGCTGCAGTTCCCCTACTTCCAGTTGTACCGCAAGCAGGTGATCAAGCAGGCGGACCTGGTGCTGGCGATGCACCTGCGGGGGGATCTGTTCACCCCCGAGGAGAAGGCGCGGAACTTCGCTTACTACGAGGCGCGTACCGTGAGGGACTCCTCGCTGTCGGCCGCCACCCAGGCCGTGCTCGCGGCTGAGGTTGGGCACCTGGAACTGGCTTACTCCTACTGGTCCGAGGTCGCTTTCGTTGATCTGGGTGACCTGCACGGCAACACCCAGGACGGGATGCACATCGCCAGCATGGGCGGGTCGTGGCTCGTGGCGGTCGCCGGATTCGGGGGCATGCGGGACCACGACGGCGTGTTGACCTTCGCCCCGAGGTTGCCGCAGAAACTCACCCGGATCCGGTTCCAGTTGATGTTCGACGGGCGGATGATCCAGTTGGACACCCGCCGGGTCGATGGCCGGGAGGAGACCACCTACGAGTTGCTCGACGGCTCGGCAATGCGGACGTGGCACCACGGTCAGGAGGTCGACTTGGAACCCGGAACCCCGGTCACTCTGCCCGTCCCGCAAACCGAGCGACCCGAACCGGTTCGCCAGCCGGTCGGGCGGGAACCGCTGCACCGCCGCGAACCCAAACCGCGTCCGGAGATCTGAGCGGGACGGCTATCGGCGTACTCACTCGCGTGCCGCGATGGCGCCCATGTAAGCACGCGTGCGGCTGGGCAGCGCGTGCGGGCTGGGCAGTGCGTGCGGGCTGGGCGGCGCGTGTGGACTGGGCAGTGCGTGCGGGCTGGGCAGCGCGTGCGGGCTGGGCGGCGCGTGCGGGCTGGGCGGGGGCGTGTCGACCAGGCACCCCGGGTGTGGCTTGGGTGCCGGGAGGTGGCCCGGACACGCGTGCCGGCCGTGTGTTGCCGACGAGCGCACGTGGTACCGGGCGTTATTGGTCCAGCGCTGCCTGGAACTGCTCCAGGATGTCCTGGCTGAAGAGCACGAATCGGACTTCCTCGATGCTCGCCCCGTCCGGGCTGTGCAGGACGTCCCGCACGGCGTTCACGCCGATCCGGGCCACCTCCGCCGCGTCCCACCCGTACACGCCGGCGCTGATCGCAGGGAAGGCCACTGTGCGGGCTCCTACCGCCACCGCCTGGCGCAGGGAACTGGTGAAGCAGGATGCCAGCACTGCAGGATCGGTCTGCCCCTTGTGCCGGTTCGGTCCCACCGTGTGGATCACCCACTTGGCGTGCAGATTTCCGGCGCCGGTGGCCACAGCCTGCCCGACCGGCAAACCATCCGGATACACGTCGGCTCGGATCTGGCGGCATTCTTCCAGCAGTTGGGGGCCCGCCGCGGCGTGGATCGCACCGTCCACCCCGCCGCCGCCCAGCAGGGAGGAATTGGCCGCATTGACAATCGCATCCACCTGCTGGGTGGTGATGTCACCCTGCAGCGCGCTCATGGTCCCCGTCACCGATCGCCTCCTAGCCGCCAGTGCCGGAGCCTGTCGGTCTCCGGTTCCTGGCATGGTGCTTGATCCTCAGGGTGCCAAACCCGACCGGCCCGCGCACCCGTTACTCGACTCCGCCCTTGCCGGGCCCTGCCCTTTGCCCTCGCCGGGCCTGCACTTCGCCCTCGCCGGGGCACTGCGATGCCCCCTACCAGCGCCGTGGATCCGCTCCCCTTATCCAGCACAACGCATATCCCGCCCAACGGGGACTACCGGGCGCGGGTCCAACAGCCTCATCTGGGTCCGCGGGCCCAGCAGCCTCATCCGGGCCTGTCGGTGGCCCTCCCGTGGCCCAGCGCCCTATCCAGGCCCGTGAGTCCAGCGGCCGGCGACCGCCGTGGCCCACACGGGCATGGTGCGCAGGTCCTCGCCGGGCACGGTGTAGGGGTCTGCTTCGGTGAGGACGAGGTCCGCGGGCTGCCCGGCGGACAGGTGGCGCCGACCCCGGGCGCTGGCCGCGAGCGCCTCCCCTACGGGTAAACGGTGTTCGGGATGCCATGGGGCACGGCCGTCCCTGGCGCGGGTGACCGCGGCGCTGATCGTGGCCCACGGGTCCAGCGGAGCAACGGGAGCGTCCGAGCCGAGCCGGAGAGTAGCCCCGGCTTGGTGCAGTGCCCCGAGCGGGAAGCACCAACCGGTGCGCTCGGGCCAGTACTGCTCTGCCAGGTCTCGATCGTCCATCGCATGTTCGGGTTGCACGCTGGCCACCACGCCCAGGTCTGCGAACCGGCCATGGTCGGCCGGGTGCACCAGTTGGGCGTGCTCGATCCGTCCGGGCGCGCCGGTGGCTTCGAACGCATCAAGGGCTGCGGTGACCGCAAGGTCGCCGATGGCGTGGACCGTGGTGCTGATCCCGCCAGCATGGGCGCGGCGGATGAGCGCGGCGACCTCCTCCTTGTCGTACTCCCGATGACCGTACCCGCCCCCCGGGGTCAGGGGAGCGTCGGCAGCACCCTGGTACGGGTCGCGGCACAGCGCGGTACGGGTGTTCAACGAACCGTCGGAGAGTATTTTCAACGGGCCCACGCGTACCATGCCGCCGGTACCCGGGACTTCCTCCCCAGTGCGCCACCCCGCGGCCATAGTGGCGGCCAAGTGATCGGGGTAGATACCCGCGTCTACCCGCACCAGGCCCGGGTCGTGCTCGAGGCGAGCCTGCCAATGGGTGATGTTGTCCGCCCATTCCAGGTCCACCACGCCGACCACCCCGAGCGCGGGGAGCAGCGGCAATGACCGCCGGAGGGCAGCCTCGGCGTTAGTGCTGGTGACGGCATCCAGGCGTGCCATCGCATCGAACCAGGGGCCCTCCCGGATGACTCCGTCGGGGCCCGGGGAGGCCTGCAGCGCTGCCGCTCCCGCGCGGTTGACCCAAGCGCAATGCAGATCGGCGGAGACCAACACCACGGGACTGGTCCCGGCGGCGTGGTCCAGGCCGTCCAGGGTCGGAACATCAGGCCAGGTGGCGTCGCGAAATCCGTAGCCCACCAGCGGTCCGCCGTCGGCAGGTGCCGCTGCTGCGACTAGGTCCAGCGTGTGGGCAGCGGAGGTGGCTTGGCTCAGGTCGAGCCGTGACATCGCCAGCGCCCACTGCGCCATGTGGGTGTGTTCGTCCCACAGTCCGGGCAGGAGGTACCTGCCTTCGGCGGCCACGACTGCACTTCCTCGCGGAGCTGGCACCTCTGCGGCGGGAGTGATCCGGCTGATGAGTCCATCCGCGATCAATACGTCCCACTCGCCCACGTGGGGGCCGCGGCTGCCGTCCTCGCCTGCGTCACGGCCACCGGCACCGTCGCCGGGGGAGCCGGTGGGGACATCAGCCGGGCTCTGCTCGTTCGCCGGTATTCGGACACCGCGGAGCAGCGTTCTCGCTGGGCGGTTGTTCGTTGCCATGTGCACTCCTTTCCCGCATCGGAGGGTACGCCGCTACCGCCGCTGCAGGTTCATTCCCCGCCCCCGAGGATTCACCCTGGCCCGCGGCGCGGGGACGCCCCGGCCTGCATCCACGGGGGCCTGTCCTGGCCACTGCACGCGGGACGGCCCGGCCCGCGGCGAGTGCGATCCGACCGTCGGGGTTGACCAGGCGCGCCACCGGGAGGCTCACACAAGTCCGCCGGAGTTCGCGCTGCCTTGCGCCCGAGTGGGGTGAGTTCAACCCCGCGCCCCGGGCCGGGTGCGGTTCATCCGACGCCGAGTTCTGGCACCGGGGTCTCGTGGCTGTACACCAGGAAGTTGTCGATGTTTGCCTTGCGGATCATTACCTTCAGCGCTCGGGCGTCCCCGCTGGGTTGGCGGCCCTGGGCGAAGTCGCCCAGCACGGTGTGGAAGTTGGCGGGGTTGACCTCCAACACACGCATCCGGAAGAACCGCACCGCCGACTTGAACCGCTGCCGGTAGGACAGTTCGTTGAACCCGGCACGGGCGGTGTGCCCGGCATCGCGGCGCCAGTGGTTCCACTCGATGGTGGCGACGTCGCCATGGTCGCGGGCCTTCCATGTCTGGTGCTCGAAGATGAGGTACCAGAACCGCCCGTATTGCCGCACGCACGCCTCGATGGAGGCGGCGTCGTTGCCCGGGGTCTCCTTCTGGGCGTAGTCGGAGGCCTTGAGGTCTCCGTAATGGGTGATCTTCCCTGGCGTGCCGAACTCCAGGTCGTAGTCGTAGCCACCAGGCGTTTTCTGTTTGATGAACCGCATCTCACGGGTATGACCGTTGGCTTTGAGGAACCGGTCGAGCCGGTATTCCAAGTAGAAGCCGGGCCATTCGCCCTGGAACGTGTCAGGCCATTGCGCCTCGTGCATCTGACGAACCGCGCTCATCGCCGGGGTGATCTGGCCGTCGAGGAACTCGGCGTTGAACGCAGCCAGGACCTCCAGTTGGGGTTCGCGTGCTACCCGGTCGGTGCGCAGGTATCCAGCGAACTGGTCGGCGCGGAGGCTGGTGAGCCGGTTCCCGTTGCGGTCCACCCGGCTGAAGGACCCGTGTAGTTGAGCCTGGAAAAGGTCGTTGGTGGCGACGTGCGCGGCGGAGTTGTTCGCCTTGCGCTGGATGTAGGTACGCGGATCGAAGTCCACCAAGATGGTGGTGTCGCGATAGTGGTACAGGCCGACGAACCGGGTGCGAACACCTTCCTGCGCCAGCAGGTGATACGTATTGACCCAGCGCCGGGGAATCTGGATCCGTTTCTTGAAGCCCGGCCACGGGTGGCCCAGGTGGTGCACTTGCCGGACCAGTAGCGCCTGGTCGCCCAACCGCAGCACGCGTTCACCCTCGACCTGTTGGACGTAGACCTCGGGCAGGTAGCGGCTGAGGATGTCCACCCGCCGGCGGAAGGTGAGTTTGGTGTCCGCGTCCTGCACCAGGCTCCCGTCGGGGAGGATCTGGTCCACTTGTACCGCAGCCATCAGGCCGCCCCTTCCTCGCCGTCGCCTCTGCCCGACATCACGCCGGTGCAAACACCTATCCGCACGCTCGTGCACACGCCCATCCGCACGCCCGTGCATGCACTGGTCTGCACGTCCGTGAAGGCACCCCTCTCCAGTGGCACGCTGTTCAAGTACGCGCTGCTCAAGCGACGCTGATCTGGGCGCTTGGGGCCGCGGTGGCCAGGTCACCCTGGGTCATGATGGCGTCCGGATTCGGCGGTGCGTTCTGCACCGCTTGGGCGAGTGCCGGGGAACGGTCGGCGACGTCGTCGATCGTGCGCAGCAGGTGTTGGCGCATGACGTAGTACGCCGCCCCGACGTTCACTCCGTTGCCCATCTGCCGGTAGGTGGCGGCGTCGGGTTGGTCCCCGAAGGTGAACGCATCGGGTAGTCCCTGCAGCCGCGCGGCCTCCCGGGGTGTGATCCGCCGCCGCCGGTCCCCCAGGATCGTGGTTTGCGTGATCGCGACCAATGCCGGCACGTAGGTGGGCTTCTTCGCGCGGATACCCGAGGGCCGGAAGTGCATGATCGTGGACCATAGGGAGTCGGCGTCCTGCGCCTGCCACTCCAGTTTCCGCCGGGAGGCCGGAAAGTGCTGTAAGTGGTGGTGCCGGGTGAGCCACGGGTCCAACACGCTGCGGTGGGCGCGGTAGAACTCGGCGTTCTTATGCAGGAAGTTCGCTTTCCATGCCGGTGTGCCGGGTTCGATCTGCGGTTCGACGGTGAACGCATCGGCCCAGATCGGGAAACCGGGTAGGGCCGGCACACGAGGCCGGATGAGTTGGACGAACTCGTCCCACACATCGATCCATTCCACCTCGGTGGCGTTGAGGCGGTAACTGTCCAGGTTCGGGATCTCCGCATCCGCCAGCAAGGGCAGATCGGTCCGCAACTCCCACCGTTGGGGGTCCCACAGCCCGCCGTCGGGCCGGGCCACGGGCCGATGCGGCACCACCGGTTCATCCCAGGACCGGGCCCACGCCTGCCGTGCACCCACGTACGTGCCGGTGATGAACACCCGGTCGCGCACCTGCGGACGCCCCCCGAGTTCCGGGGGGAGCAGGTGGGGTGAGAACACCGTGGGGGCGGTGGAGATCTGGTAGCCCAGGTCCCGCAGCGTGCGGGTGATGGTGGCCCAGGTGTGCCGGTGGCGGGGCCCGGCCAGGTTGCGCACGTTCTCCAACAGGATCGCAGTGGGCCGGCGTTCCTCCAGCACCCGGGCGATGTTCCAGAAAAGAGTGCCACGAGTTTCCTCCATCCCCTTCTGGAACCCGGACTTGGAGAACGGCTGGCAGGGGAACCCCGCAGCGAGCACGTCATGGTCGGGCACATCCATGCGCCCAGTGGTCAGGGGCACGATGTCACCGTGCACGGGTATGTCCCAATTGCGCCGGTAGACCTCACCGGCCACCGGGTCGATCTCGGAGGCGAAGGCGGCACGCCCGCCCAATGCCCCGAGGACGGCGTGGAACCCGCCGATCCCGGCGAAGAGGTCGGCGAACGTGAACGTCGACTC
>Ga0209487_1004945_pt1 | contig 10080 bp, 11 predicted proteins | sample Poulit2012_FD_187524 | JGI IMG/M metagenome (GOLD analysis project Ga0209487, IMG submission 187524) | Agricultural soil microbial communities from Georgia to study Nitrogen management - Poultry litter 2012 (SPAdes) (version 2) | ecosystem: Environmental > Terrestrial > Soil > Agricultural land... | reverse complement strand
GCGTCCCACGGCGCCGACCACGCCCACCCGAGCGGGGTCCATCCGAGGACCCGGGCGACGGGGCGCAGGGTCTCGACGCCGAGGTGGAAAGCCCCGTTCGTCAGCATGAGCGGGAGCAGGGAGGCGCCGGTGACGACGAGCAGACCGACGCTGACGAGCAGCTCCCGCCCTCGCCGTCCACCCTGGAGCACGGCGAGGACGGTGCCGGCGGCCCGGCCCCCGACGAGGCAGGTGAGCAGGCCGACGATGCCGCCGAGCAGGGCGACGACGGCGCTGATCACGTCGCGCGACCAGACCACGGTGGTGCCGAGCGCCGCCACCGCGGTGACCACGGCCGGTACGCCGACCAGACCGCCGAGCAGGAGACCGGTGAGGAGCCGGCGGCGCGGCACGGCGAAGGTGACGAAACGGGCGGGGTCGAGGGTCTGGTCCCCGCCGATGCTGCCGAGCGGGGAGAGCAGCCAGCCGACGACGAGGCCCGCCCCGAGCACGGTGACCCAGGTGCCGGCGTCGTCCACCGTGAGCGTGCGCAGGTAGGCGAACCCGACGACGACCAACGCGAGGAGGAGGACCCCGCCGAGCACGGACGCGACGAGCCCGAGGACCTGGCCGATGCTGCCACGGAGCTGGTTGCGCAGGAGGGTGAGCTTGAGCCGGACTAGGTGTGCAGCCACTCCAGCCCCTCCACCTCGTCGCGGGCGCCGCCGACGAGCTCGACGAAGCGGTCCTGCAGGCTGCGTCCGGCGCGCACCGCGTCCAGCGTCCCGGCCGCGCGGACCTGCCCGTCGGCCATGACGGCGACATGGTCGCACAGACCCTCGACCAGCTCCATGACGTGGCTGGACAGGACGACGGTGCCGCCGTTGTCGACGAAGGTGCGCAGGATGCGCCGGATGGTCATGCCGGAGACTGGGTCGACGGCCTCGAACGGCTCGTCGAGCACGAGCACGGGCGGCGCGTGGACGAGGGCGGTGGCCAGCGCGATCTTCTTCGTCATCCCAGCGGAGTAGTCGACGACGAGGACGTCGGCCGCGTCGGCGAGGTCGAGCGCGGCGAGCAGGGCGGCACGCCGCTCGGCGACGACCGCCGGGTCCATGCCGCGCAGCACACCCGCGTAGTGGATGAGCTCGGCGCCGGAGAGCCGGTCGAAGAGCTTCATCCCGTCGGGCAGGATGCCGAGCTTGCGTTTGCCGGCGACCGGGTCGGCCCACAGGTCGGTGCCCTGGACGTACACCTGCCCGGCGTCGGGGCGCAGCAGGCCGGTCGCCATGGACAGCAGCGTCGTCTTGCCGGCGCCGTTCGGTCCGACCAGTCCGAAGAAGGACCCCGCCGGGACGTCGAGGTCGACGCCCGCGACGGCCACCTTGGGCCCGAAGTGCTTCACCATGCCGCGCAGCGCCAGGGCGGGCGGCCTCGTCGTCTCCACCCGTCCATCGTAGGTGCCCGCCCGATGACTTCCGGCCGACGCGGCGGTCGGAAGCAGTGAACCGTCCGACCACGAGACAACGGAGCGACCATGACCCAGACCGCGCTGGAGACCCGGACCCTCGACGTCCCGGGCGCCACCCTGACCTACGACGTCCGCGGCCCGCTGCCGACGGCGGACGGTGCACCGCCGCTCCTCATGGTCGGCCAGCCGATGGACGCCACCGGGTTCGGCACGCTGGCCTCCTTCTTCCCCGACCGCACCGTGGTGACCTACGACCCGCGCGGACTCGGGCGCAGCGTGCGGCACGACGGCGTGCAGACCCAGACCCCGGAGCAGCAGGCCGACGACCTCCACCGGCTCATCGGCGCCCTCGGCGTGGGTCCGGTGGACCTGCTCGGCAGCAGCGGCGGGGCGGTGACGGCGCTGTGCCTCGTCGCGACGCACCCCGCCGACGTGCGCCTCCTCGTCGCGCACGAGCCGCCGCTCCGGGCGATCCTCCCGGACGCGGAGCGGGCCACGGCGGCGTGGCGGCGCGTGCAGGAGACGTATGCCGAGCGCGGCTGGGGCTGGGGGATGGCCGGGTTCATCGCCCTGACGTCGTGGCAGGGCGAGATCCCCGCCGACTTCGGCACGGTGCCCACCGACCCCGCGGCCTTCGGGCTGCCCACGGACGACGACGGCTCCCGCGACGACCCGCTGCTCTCCGGCGTCGCGGAGGCCATCACCGCATACCGGCCCGACGTCGCGGCGCTCACCGCGGCACCGACCCGGGTGGTCGTGGCCGCCGGCATCGAGAGCAAGGGGACGATGACCTGGCGCACGAGCGAGGCGCTCGCCGCACAGCTCGGGCAGGAGCTCGTCGTCTTCCCGAGCAACCACGGCGGGTTCCTCGGTGGTGAGTTCGGGCAGATTGGGCAGCCGGAGGCGTTCGCTGCCCGGCTCCGGGAGGTCCTCGCCACCGGCTGACCGGGCCACGACGGTCGGGGCGTCCTCCCGTGCCGGCCGCACCGAGGCGGCCCCCGAGACCGTCCCCGTGAAACGCGACGAGGCCGCCTCCCGTGCGGGAGGCGGCCTCGGCAGAAGTGGAGATGGCGGGAATCGAACCCGCGTCCGACGGCGTGGAACCAGAGCTTCTCCGGGTGCAGTCTGCTGCGCTTTTCTCGGCCCCAGCGATCACGCAGACAAGTCGCTGACGGGCTCAGTCACCTGGGAGTCCCCGCAGCCCCGGTGACGAGGGCTGCGAGCAGTGGCTCTCTAGCTGACGCCAGGATCCGGGTCGAGAGCTAGCCCGGGCTGACGGACTTCGCGGCTCGCTCAGGCGGCGAGGGCGAAGTCGGTGCGCTTGGAATCGGCACCTATTGGTTTGCAGAGGGCGTTGACGAGATGACTCTGCGTCCTCGACCCGCTTCCTCTGGAACGACGACCGTCGTCGAAACCGATCATCCCCATGTTCAGTTGACAAGCTCACCGGCCGGGGCCGGCTCCTCCATCATACGTGCTCAACCAGGCACCGTGGGCGTCTATTCCGCCACACCCAGCTCGGCGTCGACGAGCGGCTTGACCCGGGTGCCGAGGAGCTCGATGGCGCGCAGCGACTCCCGCTGCGGCACTCCCGAGTAGTCCATCTGGAGGTGCTGGCGGTCGTGGCCGAGCGTCTCGTGCAGGGTGAGGATCTTGTCCGCCACGTACTCCGGGGAGCCGACGAAGAAGGCGCCGTGCCGGCCGGACTGCGCCTCGAAGGAGATCCGGTTGGGTGGGGCGAAGCCGCGTTCGGCGGCGATCCGGGAGGCCGCCGCCAGGTGGTAGGGGTAGAAGAAGTCGCGGGCCTCGGTGTCGTCCTCGGCGAGGAAGCCGTGGACGGAGATGGTCACCTGCCCCGGTCCGGGGTGGCCTGCCTCGCGTCGTGCCTCGCGGTAGTACTCCACCAGCGGGGCGAAACGGCGCGGCTCTCCCCCGATGACGGCGAAGTTGACCGGCAGCCCGAGCCGGCCGGCACGCACCGCCGAGGCCGGTGACCCGCCGGTGGCGATCTCGATCCGCAGGTGCGGCCCGATGTCCGGCTTGTCGACGGGGCGCGGGAGTACGACGGCGTCCCGCAGCGGGGGCCGGAAGCGGCCCGACCACGTGATCGGGTGCTCGGCGTCGAGCCGCAGCAGCAGCTCGAGCTTCTCCTCGAAGAGGTCGTCGTAGTCCTCCAGGTTCGCGCCGAAGAGCGGGAAGGACTCGATGAACGAGCCGCGGCCGGCGCCGAGCTCGACCCGGCCCTCGGAGAGCTGGTCCATGGTGGCGAACTGCTGGAAGACGCGCACCGGGTCCTCGGTGGACAGCACGGTGACGGCGGAGCCGACGTGGGTGCGCCGGGTCTGGGCGAGCGCGGCAGCGATGGCGGTGGCCGGCGAGGAGATGGCGTAGTCGGGCCGGTGGTGCTCACCGATGCCCGCGTAGTCGAGCCCGACCTCCTCGGCGAGCCGGACCCGCTCGAGGATCTCGCGGATCCGCTGCCCCGGGCCGACCGGCTCGGCGCCGGGGCGTAGGTCGAGGTCGCCGAAGGTGTAGAACCCGAGCCGCATCGTCGTCCCCGTCGCTGCGTCGCGCCCGGGACTACTTCTGCTTGGAGGTCAGCGCGTCGAGGACGAGCCCGAGCCCGATGCCGAGGAGGAAGACGTCCTTGGCCAGGCCGGTGCCCTCGGCGGTGGGCCGGAAGCCGTCGTCCTCCGTCATCCCCGGCGTGTTGAGGTACATCCGCACGAGTCCGGCGGAGAACGCCGTCAACCCCAGCCCGGCCAGCCACGACGGCACGAACGGCAGGAGCAGCGCCGCGCCCAGCGCGGTCTCCCCGGTGGAGAGCAGCTTGGCGAAGTCGCGCGCGGACATCTCCTTCAGCTGCGGCAGGGCGTGGGCGGCCATCGCCTGCATCCCGGCCGCCGCCTCGTCGTCGACGCCGCGCTTGTTCAGCCCGGAGTTGAGGATGTACGCGCCCGCGGCGAGCCGGGGCGGCACGTGACGGAGCTTGATCGGCAGACCCATGGTCGTCTCCCCCTTGGCGTGGATCGGTGGCTGTGCCCCCAACCTAGCCCCGGCGCCGCGCGGCCGCCGCCGGTGCGGTCAGCGGTTGACGCGCAGGCTCATGGCGCGCTGCGCCTCGCGCTCGTCCTGCTTCTCCCGCAGGGCGTGGCGCTTGTCGTACTCCTTCTTGCCGCGGGCGAGGGCGATGAGGACCTTCGCGCGCCCCCGGATGAAGTAGAGCTCCAGCGGGACGATGGTGTAGCCCTTCTCCCGGCTCTTGCCGGCGAGCTTGTCGATCTCGGCCCGGTGCAGGAGGAGCTTGCGCTTGCGGCGCACCGCGTGGTTGGTCCACGTGCCCTGGCTGTACTCGGGGATGTGGACGCCGTGCAGCCATGCCTCCCCGCCGTCGATCTCCACCCAGCCGTCGACCAGGGAGGCGCGCCCCATGCGCAGCGACTTCACCTCGGTGCCGGTGAGCACGATGCCCGCCTCGTAGGTGTCGTCGATGTGGTAGTCGTACCGGGCCTTCTTGTTGCGGGCGACCACGCTGCGCTTGTCGGCCTCGGCCTTGGCCTTCTCGGCCGCGGTGGGCTTGCGTGGCTTGGTCGGGGACACCGGTGGGCTCCTTCGGGACGTGCTCGGCGCCGGTGGGCGCGGGATGTGCGACGTTCCAGCGTAGTCCAGCATCCGGCCCCGGTCGCCTCCTTACCCCGGGCCCTTGGGCCCAGGATCGCGTGCCGTTGCGCGGCGAGGATGGGACGCACACCACAGGAGGGGTCCGATGAGCCAGCAGGTCCTGCGGCGGACGCTGTCACGCGCAGTCGCCGAGGCGGCCGCCGCCGTCGCCCGGGTGGTCGAGCGGCCGCCGACGCCGGAGACGCTGGCCGCGGTCCACGCCGTGCGCTGGCCCGTGCACGACGCGGAGTCGCTGCGCGGGCTGGGCCTCCTCGAGGAGTCCCGCTGCTCGGCGGAGGCGGCCGAGCGCCTGGCCGCGGACCACGCGCGGCTGTTCGTCGGGCGGCCGGGCCGCCGTCCCGTCGCGCCCGCCGACGCCCCTCCCGAGGCCGAGCGGTCACTGCGGCGGTTGCGCGAGGAGGTGGCTGCGGCCGGCATCGCCCTGCCGGACGCCTCGGCACCGGCCGCCGCGCAGGTGCTCGGGACCTACGCCGCGCTCCTCACCGCGGAGGTCGCCGCACGGGACGCGGCGCGCTGGCGCCGCGAGCTCGTCGAGGACCACCTCCTCACCTGGGTGGCCCGCTGCCTGAGCCGGGTCCAGCTCGGGGCGCAGACCTTCCTCTACCAGGGGGTCGCCGTGCTCGGGCTCGCGCTGCTGCGCGCGGTGGCGTCGGCGGCTGGGCCATCGGGAGTGTGCGACGATAGGTGACCGTGAATCCGCCCGACCGGGTGGACCGAGCGAACCGGGAGTGACCATGAGCAAGCGCGGACGTAAGCGCAAGGCGCGCCGCAAGGGCACCGCCAACCACGGCAAGCGCCCCAACAGCTGATGACCGTGACGTGAAAGGGTCGGCCCTCGTGGCCGACCCTTTTGCCGTCTCAGCGGACGGTACCCCCGGCGCGCAGCACGCCGATCTGGGTGATCACCCGCAGCCGGAGCGTGCTCGGGGCGACCTCGCGGCACGAGCGACGCAGCAGCGTCCTGATCCGGGTCTCGACGTCGGTGGCCTCGCGGCAGGTCGGGCACTCGGCCAGGTGCCGGCGCAGCCGGCCGAGGTCGGACTCGTTCATCTCCGAGTCGAGGAACTCGAAGAGGTGCTCGCGCAGCTCCTCGCAGCGGCACTCCTCGAGCGGCTCGGGCATGGCGTTCTCACTCACGATGTTGCCTCAATCTTCATCCCCAGCTCCCGGGCGTGGTCGGCCAGCCGCTCCCGCAGCTGCCGCCGCCCGCGGTGGAGCCGCGACATCACGGTCCCGATCGGGGTGTCCATGATCTCGGCGATCTCCTTGTAGGCGAAGCCCTCGACGTCGGCGAGGTACACGGCGATCCGGAAGTCCTCGGGCAGCTCCATGAGGGCGTCCCGGATCTCGGAGTCCGGCAGGCGGTCCATCGCCTCCATCTCCGCGGAGCGCAGACCCCTGGAGGTGTGCGAGGCAGCGCGGTGGATCTGCCAGTCCTCCACCTGCTCGGCGTCCGACTGCTGCGGCTCGCGCTGCTTCTTCCGGTAGTTGTTGATGAAGGTGTTGGTCAGGATCCGGTACAGCCACGCCTTGAGGTTCGTGCCCGGCCGGTACTGGTGGAAGGAGGCGAACGCCTTCGTGAACGCCTCCTGGACGAGGTCCTCGGCGTCGGCCGGGTTGCGGGTCATCCGCATGGCGGCGCCGTAGAGCTGGTCGAGGTACGGCAGCGCGTCCGCCTCGAAGCGTGCAGCACGCTCCGCGTCGGTCTCGTTCTCGGGCGCGCGGTCCGGCCCTCGGTCCTCACTCATCACCCACGAGCCTAGTCCGCTGACCTCGATGTGCGCGCCGCAGGGCGGGGCCGAGGCCTCGGGCCGGTCGAGCACGGGCGTGGTCGGGGTCATGCCGCCTGTAACGCCCCACCCGCGCCGGACATTCCGCCGGGCGCCGCGAGCCACGGCCACACCGCCGGCAGCGACGTCGAGCCGCCCACACCACTCGCAGCGGCGTCGAGATTGCGGTAGCAATGGGACATGAGTCTCTCCCGCCGTCTCGCCCGCCCGCTGCTCGCCTCCTCGTTCGTCGCCACGGGTGTCGACGCGCTGCTGCACCCCGACTCCCACGTCGAGCGCTTCCGCGCGGTGGAGCCCGCGCTGGAGAAGGCCGGCCTCCCACCCGCCATCGCCTCCGACACACGCCTGCTCGTGCGGGTGAGCGGCGGGGTCACCGCGCTCGCCGGGCTCATGCTCGCCACCAACCGCAACCCGCGGTCGGCCGCCCTCACCCTGGCCGCCGTCACGGTGCCGGTGACGCTCGTCAACCACCCGTTCTGGACGGCGACGAGCAAGGAGCAGAAGAAGGAGATGCGCCGCGGGCTGCTCACCGGCGCCAGCCTCGTCGGCGGGCTCCTCATCGCCGCCCTCGACCGCGACGGCAGGCCGTCATTGGCCTGGCGGGCCGCCAACACCCGCGAGCACAAGGCCGCCCTGCGCGAGCTCAAGGCCGCCGCCAAGGAGTCACGGGCCGACCTCAAGGCGAGGCTGAGCTGACCCCGGGGCGCTCCACCGGCGACGCCGAGCCGATCCGGGGTGGTCACCGGCGCCCGCTACCCTCGGGAGCATGTCCACCCTGACCACGTCTGGAGTCGCCTGGCCGGCCCCGGTCGCCGGCGGGCCGCTCGACGCCGTCGTGCCGGTCCCCGGTTCGAAGTCGCTGACCAACCGCTACCTGCTGCTCGCGGCGATCGCCGCCGAGCCGACCCAGCTGCACCGCCCGCTGCACTCGCGTGACTCCGCTCTCATGGTCGACGCGCTGCGCGCGCTCGGGGTGCGGGTCGAGCACGTCGACGCCGACGGGCGCCCCGACCCGGAGGGGCCCGACCTCCTCATCGACCCCGCTCCGCTGCACGGCCCGGCCCGCGTCGACTGCGGCCTGGCCGGCACGGTCATGCGCTTCGTGCCCCCGCTCGCCGCACTCGCCGACGGTGCCGTGGAGTTCGACGGCGACCCGCGTGCCCGGGAGCGTCCGATGGGGGCGCTCATCGACGCGCTGCGCGACCTGGGCGCCCAGGTGGACGACGACGGCCGCGCCGCGCTGCCCTTCACCGTCCACGGCACCGGCGGGCTGCCCGGCGGCACGGTCGAGGTCGACGCGAGCGCCTCGAGCCAGTTCGTCTCGGGCCTGCTGCTCGTCGCCCCCGCCCTCGCCCGCGGTCTCGACCTGCGCCGGGTGGGGCCGATGCCCAGCCAGCCGCACGTGGCGATGACCGTCGAGGTGCTGCGCGAGCGCGGCGTCGAGGTCGAGGTCACGGCCGGCGAGGACGGCGAGCCCGGCCGCTGGCGCGTCCAGCCCGGCCCGGTGGCCGGTGGTCTGGTCCCGGTCGAGCCCGACCTGTCCAACGCCGGGCCGTTCCTCGCGGCGGCGCTCGTCGCGGGCGGGAGCGTCCGCGTCCCGGACTGGCCCACGCGCACGGCGCAGGCCGGGGACCGGCTGCGCGAGCTCCTCGTGCGGATGGGGGCCACCGTCGAGCTCGGCCCCGCCGGCCTCACCGTCACCGGCAGCGGCTCTGTCCAGCCGCTGGACGTCGACCTCCACGACGCCGGGGAGCTCACCCCGGTGGTCGCTGCGCTGTGCACGCTCGCCGACGGCCCGAGCCGCATCCGCGGCGTCGCCCACCTGCGGGGGCACGAGACGGACCGGATCGCCGCCCTGGCCACCGAGATCAACCGCCTCGGCGGTACCGCCCGGGAGACCGACGACGGCCTGGAGATCGAGCCCGGCGTGCTGCGCCCGGCCCGGCTGGAGACCTACGCCGACCACCGGATGGCCCACTTCGCCGCCGTCGTCGGGCTGCGTCTCAAGGGCACGGAGATCGTCGACGTGGCCACGACGTCCAAGACCCTGCCCGACTTCACCGGCATGTGGACGGACATGGTCGCGACGGGCGGCCGCGGCTGAGGGAGCGCGGATGAGGCGGGGACGGGACATCGGCACGGACGACGAGCGCGTCCGTGTCCGCCCGCCCAAGCGCGGCTCCCGCCCCCGCACCAAGCGCCGCCCCCGCCACGAGGACGCGGTCGAGGCGCGGGTGCTGGCCGTCGACCGCGGCCGCTACACCCTGCTCACCGCCGACGGCACCCGGCTGGTCGCGATGAAGGCCCGCGAGCTGGGCCGCGGGGCCCGCAACGCCGTCGTCGTCGGGGACCGGGTGGCGGTGGTCGGCGACACCAGCGGGCGGCCCGGCACCCTCGCCCGCATCGTGCGGGTCGAGGAGCGCCGGACGGCACTGCGCCGGTCCGCCGAGGACAGCGAGGCCGCCGGCGTCGAGCGGGTCATCGTCGCCAACGCCGACCGGATGCTCATCGTCACGGCGCTCGCCGACCCGCCGCCGCGGCCGCGGCTCGTCGACCGCTGCCTGGTGGCGGCCTACGACGCCGGGATGGAGCCGTTCCTCGTCCTCACCAAGGCCGACCTCGCCGACCCCGCCCCCTTCCTCGAGCTGTACTCCGCGCTGGACGTGCCCACGGTGACCACCGCGCTGGTCGACGGTGCGGTGCAGGGGCTGGACGCGCTGCGGGAGGTGGTCAGCGGGCACGAGTCCGTGCTCGTCGGCCACTCCGGGGTGGGCAAGTCCACGCTCATCAACGCGCTCGTGCCGGGCGCCGGCCGTGCGACGGGCGACGTCAACGTCGTCACCGGCCGCGGCCGGCACACGTCGAGCAACGCCGTCGCCCTCGAGCTGCCGGACGGCGGCTGGGTCATCGACACCCCGGGCGTGCGGTCCTTCGGGCTGGCCCACGTGGGCCCCGACGACCTCCTCGCCGCGTTCCCCGACCTCGTCGAGGTGGCCGTCGACTGCCCCCGCGGCTGCTCGCACGACGGCGAGGCCCCCGGGTGCGCCCTGGACGCGTGGGTGGCCGGCGGCGAGGGCGGGCCGCTCGCCGCCGCCCGGCTGGACTCCTTCCGCAGGCTGCTCGCCTCCCGCATCAGCGAGGTCCCGTAGCCGACCGCCG
>Ga0209487_1004942_pt1 | contig 10083 bp, 6 predicted proteins | sample Poulit2012_FD_187524 | JGI IMG/M metagenome (GOLD analysis project Ga0209487, IMG submission 187524) | Agricultural soil microbial communities from Georgia to study Nitrogen management - Poultry litter 2012 (SPAdes) (version 2) | ecosystem: Environmental > Terrestrial > Soil > Agricultural land... | reverse complement strand
TCTCCCAGGCGATCCGGCGCCCCATCCAACGCATCGACTTCTACGAGACCGACCGGGGCATCGTCTTCGGTGAGATCACCCAGAACCCCGGCCGACCGCCGTCACTGGTGCCCGAGTGGGACGAGAGGCTCGGCGAGATCTACGAGGACGCCTACGCGCGGCTGCTCACCGACCTGGCGGCCGAGGGTGCACTCGGGGTGGAGTACGGCGACCACGGGTGACGCCCCGGCTCAGGGGTTGACCGACGACTCCCGCAGCAGCGCTTCCACCTCAGCCACCACACGCCGGCAGTTGTCGTGGTCTCGGTAGGTGAAGGCAGCATCTACCCGGGCGGTGTAGAACGGATCCGGAGCGCAGTCCCGGGCGAGCAGCTCCTCGAGCGCATCGAGAGTCTCCTCGGCGCTGTACACCACGGGACCGAACCCGTCCCGGACATGCTCGAACCAGGACACTGAGGCGTGCCCGCTGGCGTACTCGTCCTTGTCGAAGTGGGCGTAGATGATCGGCGTGCCCAGGTAGGCGACGTCGAAGTGCACTGAGGAGTGGTCGGTGACGAAGGCGTCGCAGCCGCGGATCAGGTCCTGGAACGGGGTGCGGTCGGTGTCTGCCAGCACCGTCCGGGGGCTGGTCATCGGGAACGAGGAGAGCTGCTCGCGCAGGTTGTAGTGCGGCAGGAACTGCAGGTGGTAGTCGTAGCGCTCGAGCATCTCGTGCAGACGCGGACTGGTCAGGAACGAACGCAGGAACGTCTCGTAGGTCGACCCTTCGAACGGCACCAGTGAGGCATCCATGCCGCTGAACAGCTTCGGCACCAGGTAACGCCGCCAGGTCGGCATGAACAGCACGGTGCGGGTGCGTGGCCCTGGCTCCAGTGCGTCATAACGGGGCATCCCGGTCTCCACGACCTGCCGGTCGTAGCCCGAGCTCTCCCGCAGTGCTGCGCTCTCCCTGGGGTTGACGCTCAGGTACAGGTCGTAACCACCGGTGCCGCGCTTGACCGAGTTCGCCGAGACGTTCACGCCGTGCTTCAGGTACACCCGCACCGCGCCCACCCGCCAGGCGAGGTGGCGGGTGTATCCCTGCGGCGTCCACTGCCGCGGGATCATGTGCCGCACCGAGTACGCGTTGGCCAGCATGCTGGCGTGCAGCATGAGGAACTGGTGCCGCAGCGAGGAGTGCTTGATCACCTGGCCCAGCTCCCGGATCCGTTCGTAGTGCGGGCTGGCGGTGTCGATCACGTAGTACACCCGGCGATCCGGGTGCGCGGTGCGCAGATGACGGAACAGGTGGTAGCCGTTGTCCTGAGCCGTGTCCGCTCGCTCACCGACGAGCCAGATCTGCTTGCCGCGCATGAACGGTGCAGTCACCAGCCGGGTCAGCCGCGCCAACCGCATCCGCTTGCCGGTGCTGCGACCCCGGAGCGCCGCGCGCAGGTCCTTGCGCACCAGGGTGCGGTACCAGCGATGGCGGGCGTCGCTGCCGACACCGTGCTGCACTGTGATCCACGTCTGCGGTGCACGCCGGATGGTGTGCACCAGGTAGCGGGTCTGCTGCTGCCCCTGCTGCTCGTCCAGCAGGTAGGTCCGGGCCGAGGCCAGCACCCCTGGCCTGGGACGCAGCGGGCGCAGCACCCGCAGCGCGTCGTACTCCGTCTCCAGACCCACCAGGATCAGGTGGTTGCCGTCCGGAACCTCGGCCAGGGACAGGGTCGCCCGCAGGTTCTCCCAGCGCCGCACCCCCTGGTTGCTGATCCGTTGCCAAAGCTGCGCTGCGCCTTCGCTGTGCACCACGCCGTGCCGCCCGCCGATCACGATCCGGTACCGCCACGGTGGCTGGTCCGCTGAGTTGAACCTGCCGATGGCGACTCTGGCCTGCAGGTCGATCGCGCTGCCGGAGTACACCGGGTCGACGCCCTCCAGGCTGCTCGCCCCGGTCATCAGCGCCAGATACCCCAGGTAGTCGGTGAGCGGTTGCTCGATCGGGCCGCGGGAGAGAATCCAGTGCAGGTAGGCGCGGGTGGGGGTGGAGCGCTGCTGCTTGGTGTACAGCAGGCAGGGGGCATCCATCGTCAGGCCGACAGCGGCGACCCGCTCCTGGCTGCGGACCAGCTGCTCGCGCAGGGCACCGAGCGGGTTGCGGGCCTTCCGACGAGATTCGGCGAGGGCCACGTACCGGGTGCTCACCGCCTCGAAGATCTCCTCGTAGGCCGCAGCGGTGATCGTCCGATCGGCACTCTCGTCCGCCGGTAGCTGGACCTCGCGCGCCTGCGGTGCCAGTGCCTGCACCTGCTCCATGATCGGCTCGGCGTGCGGGTGGTGGGCGATCACCAGCGGGAGGCCGCGCAGCTCTTCGTCGGCCTGCAGCCGCTCCAGCCAACGCAGCGTGGCCCGCCCGGGCCCGCCCACAGTCAGGATCAGCGTCGTCTCACTGGACGGTGTCATGCGGCTCCCTCGGGATCGGTGTCGGTGCCGAATGCGGGGTGTCGGAGCAGCCCGACCCACTGTTGGCGTACGTTGCGCAGGAAGTGCCCCACGTCTGTGGTCCAGGTGTGCGCGCTCGCGTCGCTGCCCCGCACATACAGGTACCCGATGTCGTGCGGCTGGTACGCGCTGCCCCCGTGCCGGCGGACGGCGCCGAGCAGCTCGGTGTCCACCCCCCGCGGCACAGGGGCCCACCCGCCGATCGCGTGCAGGTCGTCGCGGGTGAGGGTCATCGTGCTGCCGGCCACCCGATGGGTGAAGGTCTCCCGGGCGCCGAACACTCGCCGCACCGTGGCGTCCAGCGCTTCGAGACGAACCACTGTGGTGGTCTTGCCGACCAGGGTGGCGCCGGAGTAGGTGTGCGCTGCAGCGAGGTCCCAGAGGTGGTCGGCACCGATGTAGTCGTCGTCGTCCATCTTGTTCACCAGCTCCCCGGACGCCAGCGAGAAGGCTTCGTTCAGGGCATCGCCGAACACCAGGTCAGCATCGAGCTGGCGGGCCACCACAGGTCTGGTCCCTGCCGCTGCGGCCACACCGGCTGGCACTGGTGCCCCGTGCACCCCGACGATGATCTCCAGGTGCGGATAGTGCTGCGCGGCCAACCTGCGGACCATCGCCGGCACCAGGTCCGGACGGCGGCTGACCAGGACGACGCTCATCTCCGGGAGCCGGGGCAGCAACGGGCGCAGTGCGGCACGACGCTGCTGCACGGCGGCCACGTCCCAGTCCAGGTCGCCGATCTCTCCCGGGTGTGGTGCCGGCGTGATGGTCGCCTGCAGCTCGGGGGAGAGGTGTCGGGCGACGTCCGCGCTGAGGACACCGGAGACGTAGGTGCCGCGGGCGATCGCACGATGCATCGTCCGTGCGCACAGCAGGCTGTCCCCGGGCAGCGTTGTCCCGGTGCAGTGCACGCTGTGCAGGACGTCGAGCCGGTCGAGGAGCCGGTCGGGGCCGGCACCAGTCCACCGGCCCCGGTGCCGCCCGAGAGACCACCCGTCCGGGGTGAGGCGGAGCAGGCCGCGGCGGGTGCTGCGAGTATCGGGCACCCGGCCCACAGGGTTGTCGCTGCGGATGTCCACCCGGCGAGTATAGGGACGCAGCGGTCTGCCCCGGTGAACCGCACGCTGGTGGACCTACGATGCCGCTATGACTTCCAGCCATACCTCTGACGTGCTCGCGCTGGTCGCCGCTCACGGCTGGCATCCGGACCAGGTGCGTGCCGTCCGGGACTCGCTCGCGGGTCAGGTCGGGCATGTCCAGGTGCTCAGCCCGTCCTCACCGGTGACGGCGGAGCCTCCCGACCCGGGCCGCTCACCTGCCGCCGAGGTCGCGTTCGTGCTGGTGGTCACCTCGCCCGTGGTGTTCGCAGGTGGTGCCGTGCACCGCCTGCTCCGGGAGCGCACCGAGGGTACGGCCGTGGTGCGCGTGCTGCTGCCCGAGGGCCAGCCGGCCGATGTCGCCCTGTGGTCACGCTCGTGGCTGCAGGCTGAGCACGTGGGGTGGGACCGGCTGTCTGACCTCGGCCTGGACTTCGACCGTGCCCGGATGCCTGCTGGCGACTCCCGGGTCCGGATCTGGGCCCGTGGTGATGACCTCGGCATCGTCCCGTTGTCCCGGGTTCCGGGCCCGTCGTCCCGGTGGGCCCTGGTGCAGGGCGCCAGGCTGCGGGCCGGCAGCGTGGTCATGGCGCTGCGCGGTCGCGCAGGGGCTGTGCGTCGTGCCCGGGCGCTGGCTCGTCAACGCCGCCGCGTCATCGGGTGACGCCATCAACCACCCGGATGTGCCGGACGGAGCTGGTCATCGTGTCCGGTAGAGCGTCACCGGGTGCGGTACAGCCAGCTGGCGATCTGCTGTCGGGCGTGGGCGTACCTGGGTGAGGAGCCACGGAGCAGATGCTCTACGGGACGATCCCGTTCGAGCATGGCTCGGTCAGGTTCGTGCGTCCACTGAAGCGCCCTGGGCGTACCAGCCAGCGCCTGGGTGCGCAGGTCCGGCAACGGACGCCGCGGTCTGGCGTCGGGCCAGGCGGAAGCCGGGCGTCCGTCGAGCGCCAGCGCCGTGACCCGATCGGCGATCTCCCGGCCGGCGTCGGCTGGTTCCAGCGTGGCCATCGCCGCACGCAGCTCGTCCTGCACCGCCGGCTCCAGCAGCCGGTCGACCGAGGCGGCGATGCTGTCCTGCACAGTCAGCGCCACCCCCCGTTCCCGCGCTCCCTCGGTCCGGGCCGGCTGGTCATCGGTGGCATGGTGCAGGCTCGGGATCAGCAACGTGGGGACCTGGGTACTGAGCAGCTCGTGCACTCCGTTGTAGCCGCCGACACCCACGGCGGCATCGAAGGCGCTCAGGTAGCGGACGAGTGGGAACACGTCCTCCAGGACGACGACACGGCCGGTGTCACCGTGGATGGAGTGCTGGGCGATGGACTGCCGTGTCACGGCAACGAGCCAGTCCGGGTGCGAGCGGCGGATCGCGTCCAGCACCTCGGCACCGGTAGCGTCAACAGAGGCCAGCACCCCCGAGCCCGGGGTGAGGAGGAGGACCGGCCGGTCGGTCGGCAGGCCCAGCGCGAGCCGCGCCCGCTCTCGTGGAAGCGGCTCGAGGACGTCGGTGAGGCTCACCGCGCCGTCGAGACGTTCGACGTCGGTCCGGTCCCGGGTGGGGCCGTGGTCCCACGCCCTGGCCACGTCGCCAGGTTCGACCGTCAGGTCGAAGTGCCGGGAGAGGTCGAGCCGGGAGGCTGGCGCCTCGGGACGCCACAGGCCGCGGCGCACCCAGCCGAACCGGAGAGTGGGAAGGAGCTCGCGCGCAGCAAGGAGCCCGGGGTAGGGGGCGACACCGTCGAAGACGAGCGCCTGCGCCCCGGTCTCCACCGCCAGTGCACGGATCCGGTCGCGCAGATATGGGGCCCACCGGTAGGAGCGGTAGTGGCGACGGATCGACGCCCGCCAGTCCGTCGGTGGCCACCCGGACTCCCAGCTGGGCGCGTACTCGTACCGGATGCCACGCTCAGCAGCCCCAGGCAGCTCTCCGCTGTCCGCGGCGGCGATGACCCTCGGCAGAGCACGCGACAGGCTGAAGACGACCGTGTCGAATCTGTGCTCACCACTGAGCGCAACGGTGAGCTGACGGGACAGATGCCCCATGCCGACACCGTTGCTGGTCATCAAGATCACCACCGGGCGATCGGACATCCAGTAGGCCTTCCTGGCGTAACGAACCTGCTGCCGACTGACCCTAGCTGTTGTTCCTGTGTACACCCTGCGGACACCGTCCTGTGGAGTTCTCGTAAAGTGAGTGCGTTATGACCTTCAGACCGGTGTGCGAGCTCGTCGACCGCGACACAGAGCACCTGGTCATCGGTGTGCGCCTGCTCGGTGCGGACGAAGAGCCCACCGCCCGATTCCGCCTCCGGCTGCGCACCCGGTGGGGTGCTGTGGTGGTGACGGTGCAGGCGGGGATCTCCGAACGCGTCGACTACGCCGGTACCCGGACCCTCTCAGCGCTACGGTTCACCGTGCCCGCCGACAGGCTGCCGAACACCGCGTTGCGGCTGGAGCTGGCCGCTGACCGGAGCCAGACATGGGTTCCGGTGGCCACCACACCAGGCCTGCTCGCCTGTTCCCGCCCTGAGCCGCTTGGCCAGCGCCGCCTCCAGGTGCTCCCTGCCGCCGGGCGCTCGGCCACCTGGTTGCGAATGTCCACCTGGACGCGCGGAGCGCGCATCGGGTGGGCGGTGCGGAATGCGGTCCGCGAGCTCGCGTTCATCGCTCATTCGCGCCGGTTCACCTGGGTACGCGCGGTGCGGATGCTGACCCGGCCGGTGGCTCCGCGGGGCCAGATCTGGTTGATCGGCGAACGACCCGAGTCTGCTCGGGACAACGGGTTCGCGCTGTTCACCCACCTGCGTGCCGAGCGACCGGAGGCGCCGGTGTTCTACGTGATCGCCCGGGACAGCCCGATGGCCGCGACGGTCGCCGAGCTCGGGCACGTCGTCTGGCACTCCTCCCTGCGCCACCGGCTGCTGATGCTGCACGCACACGTGCTCGCCAACGCCTATTCGATCAAGCACATGCTGCCCAGTCGCTGGCGGCCGGGTGCCTACATGAACCAGTGCGCCTGGCGGGTGGGCGCGCGCCGCGTCTACCTCAAGCACGGCGTGCACCTGAGTCCCGATGCGGTCAAACGCGCCAACGGCGGCTACGACGTCATGCTCACCGTGGGAGAGCGGGAGACCCGAGCTCTGATGCGCACCTCCGGATACGGCAGAAGCCAGCTGCACCAGACCGGCCTGGCCCGCTACGACCTGCTGGTGCCGCAGCAGGCCAGCCGCACCGTCCTGTTCATGCCGACCTGGCGGCGCTATCTGGTGCCGCGTCTGTTCGGCGGGCAGGACGAGGCGCTGGTTCCGTACCAGGGCTCCACCTATCAGCAGTTCGTGCACGGGCTGCTGGACAGCGACGAGCTCGCCGCCCTGCTGGAACGCGAAGACCTGCAGATGATTGTCATCCCGCACTACAACCTCACCGGCCTTCTTCGACCGGAGCACCTGGCCAGCGACCGGATCGAGCTGCTGGACGGTTCCACGGCCGACATCCCACACCTGCTACGCAGCTGCGCGCTCCTGCTCACCGACTACTCCTCGGTGCAGTTCGACGTCGCCTATCTGGGACGACCCGTCGTGTACGCCCAGTTCGACCGGGAGGAGTATGCGGCTGGGCACGGAGGAACAACCTGGTTCGACACGAAACGAGACGGATTTGGGCCCGTGGTGGAGACGATCCCCGCGACGGTCCATCGGTTGGCGGCGTATGCCGGTCGCGGGTTTGAGCGCGAACCGGAGTACACCGAACGCGTCAGCCGAGTGTTCGCGCATGACGACCGAGACAACTGTGCGCGAATCACCGCCGTCATCGACGCCTTGGGCCGGCCTCGCTGACACCTTCTCCGGTGTTGTCAGCCGGTCAGCTCAGCGCTGTGAGTACGAGAGCAGCATCCTTACGGTGTTCATCAGAGCCGCAGGACTGGCGTGGTCGGTCACCCAGCGAGCGGCCAGCCCCTGGGTGTCGAAGTACAGCGATGGGTCCGACTGGATCCCGGCGATCAGGGTGTCCGGATCACCAGCCGGATACAGCGCGCAGTCTCCCAGGTGCGGGCGCATCTGTTCCTCGGCGAGCACGACGACGCCGTGGGCCCAGGCAGCCACGACCAGCTCAGACAGCCGCGGGTTCGGTGACGGTGGCGCGATGAGGAAGTGAACTTGGCGGAGGAATGACTCGCGGCTCAGCGCGCTCGGAGCCAGGCGTTCGATCGGTCGGCCGACGAGGCTAGTCGGACCGCGCCCGTAGCACTGCAGCGAGCTGCGCTCGTCCCGAGGGACGAGCGCCTGCATCCAGCGCTGCTGGGCTGAGCGCGAGACTCCTCGTGCTGGCACCATGCCGACGTTCGTCCATCCTGGGACCGGCCGGCGGTCGTGCCGCCCCAGCGGCGCGGCGACGTCAGCGAGGTGCCATTGTGCTGGCGCGGCGATCGAGGACGCAGAATCCCGTTCGCGTAGACGTTGTGCCACGGCCTGATTGGTTGGTAGCCAGTGCACGTGAGGTGTGCCAACCGCACTGGCCCGGGCGCGCAACCGCGCGGGATTGGCGATGTCAGCACGAGACTCGGCAAGGAACAGATGCTCGACGCGGACGTCTGCGAGCCGCTTGCCCGGCATCAGCAAGAGCGCCTGGGAGTCGAGAATGACGGCCGCCCGTGCGGTGACCGTCTCGTCTGGGAGTACCCAACGGATGGCCCGGTCGGAGACTGCTATGGCAAGCTCGTCGCCTGCGGACCGAGGTGGGTGCCGAGCATCGTCGACGCCGAAGAACTCGACGAGCGCCATCCGGATGCCCATCGCTGCGCACGCTTGCACGATCCGGCCCAGATCGATGGGAGCGCTCGCCATCGGGTTGGCGAGGAACACCAGGTCGACCGGACCCTCCGGCGGTTCGGGCACGCCAGAGATGTGTGCTGGAGCCGGGAACGGAGCCCTTGCCTGCGGTTGGAGAAAGGCGCTCGAGCGACCGCGGGTGATCTGGGCATGCCAGCCATCGAAGCCGACCCGATAGACATCCCGTGCTGGATTGCGATGAAGCATCCCGAAATCGTTGCGGGACAACGAGTCGGGTGTCGTCTGGATCACGGCGAGCGGTTCGTCCAGCATCACGACGCTCTCGGTGGAGAAGCGCGCCTTGATCCGTTGGAGGAACTCGGTGTCAGCGGCTCGGCGCACCGGGTCGAACCCGCCGAGCGCTGGCAGCACGACGTCACGCTCAAAGAACAACGAGGACAGATTGACGCGCTTCGGGGACCTGCCTAGCGCCGTCAGCCCGAGGTGTGCACTCACGCGAATCGACTGGCTCAGCGTGGCGATCGCACCGGAGGCTCCCATCGCCGCGATATGCCGCTCGATCCGTTCCGGGTGAGAGAAGTCGTCGGCATCATGGGTCGTGATGTACCGGCCTCGCGCCGCGGCGAGGCCCCGATTCTTGGCCGAGTAGGCGCCGGCGTTCTGATCTGTTCGGAGGATACGCACCCGTTGGTCCAGGCTGGCCGCCTCCTCGATCAGTGCGAGTCCAGATGTCGAACCGTCGTCGCAGAGGAGCAGCTCGAGGTCCAGCCATGTCTGGTCGAGGACACTGCGGACGGCCGTCAGCAGACTTTGGTCGGGGTTGAACACGGGCATGATTACGCTCACCAGCTCGCCGTGGGCATGGCCGGTGTGGAGGCAGGTGAGACGGTCGAACGCTTCGTGGTCTTTCGCCAGAAGACCTAGGGGCACCGCGTCGACCTGGGTGAACGGCTCGCTCAGGCTGCTGAGCCACGGCATCCGTTCCTCGCTGGTGTGCAGGAACGGGTTCAGGGTGTCGGTACGAACTCCCCACAGGACATCCGGGTCGACAAGATCGAGCCGATCTGCTCCGAGGTCACCTACGGGGTCAGTACGCCCAGCCAGGTACAGTGCCTGCAGGTAGAGGGACCAGATACGGGTACTAACCCTGGGCGGGTCTGGTGATTTGAGCGCATTATCGAGGACGGTCACCACGTCCGTGAGCGTCCAGGAAGCGCTCAAGTTGGCAGCCAGAACGTGACCGAACCAGGCGAGATCCCGCCGGTTCAACCGATCCCATCGGCCCTCGCGGGCCCTGCGCAGAAGCCCTTCGGTACCGACCTGCCGGCGACTTGCGCGCAGAGCAAGAGCGTCGAGCCACCCCGAGTCCGTGTACCGGGTCGCGAAGCGCCCGAGCGAGGCCAGAACAGTGTCCTTTGGTAGGTCGGGCAGGTCCTCTTGCATCGGACTCTCGCTTCCCTGACGGCCTTCTGCCACGCTCGTTCGTGGGCCGGCAACCCAGGCTACTTGGTCGAAGCAGTACGCTCCTGGAGCCGCTCCGCCCCTGTGCTCCGCGCGGGAGGGTCGGGTCGTGCGCGCTCGGTGAGGCGCAGACAGCGCCGCTCACGCCGTTGCACACGCCGACGACCGAGGTGGGACGTGGAGCAGCCTTGCGCGATGTAGCCAGGGGCGGTCGTTACACTCCGTAGGTCGAAGCGTGCCGAGCGCTTCTGC
>Ga0209487_1004941_pt1 | contig 10083 bp, 13 predicted proteins | sample Poulit2012_FD_187524 | JGI IMG/M metagenome (GOLD analysis project Ga0209487, IMG submission 187524) | Agricultural soil microbial communities from Georgia to study Nitrogen management - Poultry litter 2012 (SPAdes) (version 2) | ecosystem: Environmental > Terrestrial > Soil > Agricultural land... | reverse complement strand
TGATAGAACAACTCGAAAGCACATAGAACTTGATAACAAGTAAAAAGAGAGGTGATGATGTATTGCATTTTGAAAAGATGTATACGACGATTGACGCTCATGTAGCGGGAGAGGGATTTAGAGTGATTGTTCATTCTCCTTTTCAGCTACAAAATCAAAATGTATTAAAAAACAAATTTACTGACAATGCATTCATAACACGTGCTAAAGAACTATTATTAAATGAACCACGTGGCCATCGCGGGATGAATGGATGTATTGTCATACCTTCAGAGAAGGCTGATTTCGGCGTTCTATTTATAAATCATGAACAAGAAAACCATTTTGCGTATAGCGGACTTATAGCAACATTAACGGTTTTATTAGAAACAGGGCAAATCCCTGTAAGCAATCATAATCAATATCAGATTGAAACAAACCAAGGCATTATCATAGTGGCAGCACAGACTACAAAGCACATTGTCGAACAGGTAGAAGTGAATGTTGAAAACTGCTCTTTCATTAAAGCAGACAATAATAGAGAACTCGTTGAAGTTGATAAAAGGAGGTATTATCTTCATGAGCTACCTAAGTCAATTCCAGCTTTAGATATGAAACATTTGTCACCAATCATGAAGTGGGGAAAAAACATGGCAGAAAAGCAACAGGATACAGCATTCCACGGCATTGTCTTGATTGAAAGTTTATCACAAGGAAACGTTCGGTCGGTAACTTTTGAATCAGATGGGGTGATGTTAAGATCACCTGGATTTGATAGCACCGTAGCTATTTTAGCATCACGACATGAAAAAGAGGAAGCCGTCGTCGAGCTGAGGAATGAGAGCATTTTTGGGAGCGATTTGACGGCCAAAAAAAGTGAGACATCTAAAACGGGTTTTTCTATAAAATCACAAGGATTTGTAACTGGTGAACACCGATTTATTTATGACCCTGATGATCCTTTAGAACAAGGATTTCTATTAAAATAATAAGGAGATGAAGTGAAAATGAAAGAATTAAGAGGCGCTTTTCCAGTTTTAATTACACCCATGCATGAAGATGAGGAAGTCGATTACGAGGGTTTTAGAAAAAATATTGACCATTTTGTTGATCAAGGTGTCGCTGGACTTTGTATCAATGGGAGTACAGGTGAATTTGTCAGTTTAACGAGAGAAGAAAAGTTCGAACTAATGGAAGTGGCCGTTGATCAGGTTGATGGGCGCGTCCCACTTGTTGCTGGCACAGCTGCTGAAACGACGAAGGATGCCATTATGTATACGAGACATGCTGAAAAGGTAGGTGCAGATGGATCATTATTGATTAATTCCTACTATGCCCATCCCAAAGACGAGGAAATTTATGAACATTTTAAAGCGGTAGCTCATTCAGTTAATTTTCCAATCATGATTTATAATAATCCCTTTACTTCAGGCATTGACATTGGAACGGAGACAATCTTGCAAGTGGCTCGTGACGTGGAAAACATTACCCACATTAAGGAATCTAGTGGGGACATTGGAAAAATGCGTGATATTACTAGAAAAGGAGCCGGCGATCTAAAAACATTTTGCGGTTCAGATGACCTGATTCTTGAGTCACTCCTTGTTGGCGCAACAGGATGGATTTCGGTTGCAGGCAATATCGTACCGCGTCACGTTACCGAGTTGTTCGATTGTGTGGAAGAGGGCAATCTAGATCGCGCCTGGGAAGTTTACGATCAAATTCTACCACTATGTAATTGGCTAGAAGGAGCAGGGAAACCTGTTCAAACAGTGAAGCATATGATGGATTTACAAGGTTTAGCAGGCGGTGCTTCACGAAAACCGAGATTACCGCTTACCGAAGAAGAAAAAGTGACGCTTGGAGAAATTATCGACAATATTAAATAAAATTGAAAAACCATTAAAAAATCTCCCAGTTTATGCGGGAGATTTTTTAATGGTAATTACACCAAAGCACCCATCATACAACCTGTTTTCTCTTCGTTGATGATAGGATATTTAACTCGTCGCGATACTTCGCAACGGTCCTTCGAGAAATGGTCACTCCTTTTTTCACCTTCATTATATCCGCTAACTTTTGATCAGAAAGTGGCCTACGCGGGTTTTCCTGTTCGATCAACTGTTTCAACAAAAGCTTCACTTGCGCCGACGAAGCATACTCCATACTACCACTGCGTCTCAATTTTGCCGAAAACATTTTACTCATCTCAAACAATCCCACAGGTGTTCGAATTATTTTGTTTCTCGTCGCCCGGCTTACCGTTGATTCATGCATATCAATCTCATCAGCAATCTCCTTCATCGTCATTGGTTTCAAATGTATAAATCCATACTTCAAAAATTCAGGTTGTTTTTTAATGATAGCTTTGACAATTTTCATAATTGTGATTCTTCTTTGTTCAATACTATTCATCATCCAAACATAATTTTGATAATGCGATTTAATAAAAGAAGCTGCCTGTGAATCAGCATTCTTTAAAGCAACATAATCCTCATTTAACTTGGGTCTTGGTAAATAACGATCACCTAACACAACCGCATAATCATCAAAATCCTCATCTATCACAACATCGGGGTACACATATTCATTTTCTCCATTAAATAGTCCCGCACATGGCTTCGGATTCAAGCTCAAAATTGCATTAGCAATATGATTGACATCATCTAAGCTAATCGATAAGTCTTCAGCAATAACGTCCCATTTTTTATCAGCAAGCTCACCTAAATAATGCTCAATCAAAAGATGCATCGTCTCGTCACTTGGAAAGCGAACATAAGCTTGCATCAACAAACATTCCTTCACCGATCTCGCCCCAAGACCAATCGGCTCAAGCCGACCTAGCACTTCCAAACACGTTTCGATCTCATCTTCATTAGTCGCTAATTGATCCCCCAATTCAGAAGTACTTAATGACAAATATCCATTATTATCTAAATTCAGTACAATATATTCTAAGATATCCCTTTTTCTTTCATCAATCTTAAGACAATTAATTTGTTCCATTATAAAATCTAATAATTGATTCTCTGACTGTGTAACATAGTCGATTGGATTAACATACTCATCCCAGTTTTGACTACGGCTATGGCTACGCCCACTTTGGGAATCAAATTCAGCTTCAAATTTATAATTAATCTCAGGTTCCTCTAACTCAATTAAAGGATTTTCAACAGCCTGCTCTTGAAGAAATGAAAGCAAATCAGTTGTATTATATTGTAAAAGACCAATCGCTTGCCTTAATTCAGTCGTCATCACCAACTCAACCGTTTGCCTCTGATACAAACCGAGTTGCATAATTTCACCCCTAGTTATAATGTATGCGTTTACAATGCGAGGAATTCCAAACTTTTCTATATCCTATGTTCTATTTTATACAATATCCCCTTATTTGTACAGAGTATTTAGAACCTTTTGATCAATTATCGTTCATACTCTAGAGTTCTGCCTAACTCGCGCGGCCACACGCCTAACTCGCGCGGCCCCACGCTCAACTGGCGCGGCCCCACGCCTAACTCGCGCGGCCACATGCTCAACTCGCGCGGCCACATGCTCAACTGGCGCGGCCCCACGCTCAACTCGCGCAGCCCCACGCTCAACTCGCGCAGCCCCATGCTCAACTCGCGCAGCCACATGCTCAACTCGCGCGGCCCCACGCTCAACTCGCGCGGCCACACACTCAACTCGCGCGGCTCACCACTCGGTCCAAAATTCGCTCACTCGGTCCGCGCGCCTCCATCAATTTACTGACTTCACGATATCTTTCACCTCATTTTCAATTAATTGTAATTCATCAGAGCTATTAGGAGTAGTAGCATCAATTAACACATTCAATATAAATATATATTCTAGTATTTGATTACCTTCGTGCAAAATCTTTTTCCATAAGTCCACAACCGCCAATTATTAAAATAATAAGTACACTGACTAAAAAATATAAAGCCTTTTTCATCAAGGAGGATCTCCTCTCGTATTGGTGTTTTTTCCTTTTAATATCATACCAATTAAAGAAAAAGATTAATAAAGAAGGTAACAGCTTAAATTGATACTTTTCGACTATCGGTCTTCTGGAAAATAATACTTTAGCAAGGGTAGCTCCTTAGAAATTAGGGGCATGTGTGTTTTATTTTTTACAGCTAGAGACAGTAATATCTTATAACGGATACGATGTGCTCTTTAAAAGTATGTCATGTGATATATTTTATATTTATGGGGGACACACTGGAAAAAGGGGAGAGCGCCGACTATCTCTGCAGCATAGATTACTGCTCCTCGAATAAAGGTGAAGAAGACGATTACTATGACTTTTCTCCTCCGCAGGATTGACACACATCACCTAGGTTCAAAGCATTCGATTCCCGACAAATAAAACCAACAAAAAAATCGCCCCAATTGGAAGCGACTGTACATGATTATTCAATTGGAATTAAGATTCGTCTTTTTTTATGACATCATAATAAATCGTTAGTTGATGTGAATTCATAGAATTAATAATGTCTGTATATTTAGCTGCCATATTCTTCATACTGGATTTACTGGCGTCATAATAGAGTTGTTGATATTCCGTTCGCTGCTGAATTTTTTCTTTAGCTTCATCAATAATTAAACCTAGGTTTGAACTGAGTTCATTCTCCGCTAAAAGATGGAGTTGTTTAGACTGTTCCTCTAAGTTTTCTAAATATGTCAGGAACTTATTCGCCTTATCCGTTAAGTCTGTCTCGGTTTCAAACTGGTAATGAATGAGTTGCGTTTGTGTGTCCACCATCACATTCCCTCCAAAGTAAAATTAGTGTCGGCAAGTTCTTGATCCTTATCAAATAAAGACTCTATACCATCCATGATGGATTGAAGAAGATCCCTCATTTTACTTATTTCACTTTCAATAAAATTGAACATATTATCAAAAACAGCTGTAAAACTGTCGTCCGGGAATACAGGAAAATCATCATGAACATTAATCTTTGTCAAATGATAGTAGATTTCAGTATCATAAGTAAAGTTACCTAAAAATTGTTGCTGATAATGTGACGGATTTGCTTCCATATCATCCATTTTATCAACAATTTTGTTCTTACGTGTGGGGAAATCGTCCAGATATTCATTTTCATAACTATTTTTAAGAAGACTTAAATAAAGCTCTTTGGACTCAAGCACTGTTAAACCTTCAAGATAAACCTTAGTTAATGATGACAAATTGACTTTGATTTCTTCTCCATCAATGACAACATGGACATACACATTCCCAGATTCATACGATTTATTTAAGTCAGATGCTAAAGCCTCTATGACTACATTTAAGCTATGTGCGTCAACATTCTTTAAAATAAGATCAAAAATATCCTCGGTATATTCACTTAAATTATTAAATCTGTCTCCAATACTGGCAAGTAATTCCTTAATTCTATTTGCATAAATGAGATAACTTGGTTTAAATACGGTGGGGAGGAGTTGGGAACCTTTCGCGGCATTGAGTAAGTCTTTAAGTTCAGTCAGGTCATTTTCCAAGCCTTCTAATTCCGATAAAATTAATTTACCTTCATTTTTATCCAAGTACCCCAAATCCACTAGTGAATTAATGATGGGCCTTGCCTGTGTATACAAGTTTTTAATATGTTCAAGCGCTACCGGTACTTTTTTAATCGAATCATTGATCATTTTCACAAAATCGTAGCCCACTTCATAAAATTTATATTCTTTATCAGTCTCTGTCCCTGTCATTAAGTCGATAATGTCAGGATTAATCCCAGTTAAACTCTGTAGTAAACCATCAAATCCATCGCTATTATAAATATCCGAGTAGTTTTCAGCAAAAAAGATTTGAATATCTTTGATAACCCCATCAGGCAACTCCGCAAATAAATCATCAAGACTCCTCACATCCTGATCAGCATAAGCATCCATCCTTTGGAAATTTCCTACCTCAATAAATACTCTAACCACACTCAATGCATTCAAAAAGTCCTGATCCATAACAAGATGGTTGATGTTTTCTCCAGCTTCTTTATAATATTCCTCTGCGAAAGCTTCGAGCTCGGTTGGGTTGAGGTCGTAAAGGGCGTTGAAATCATTTACAAAGTCAATATTATACTCTTCAGACAGCTCTTGACTAAATCTTCTGTCTAAATTAGCTAATTGATAGGTTGTAGGTGGTGCTGCATTGGTTGTATGAACTTGATTATATACTTGTTCAGAAAGTTGAATTAATGTAATTAAATTCCCACCAAGGGAGTGTCCTAATCCTACTTTTGTTAGCCCTATCTCAGAATATTTATTATCTATTTCTGTTGTGACTTCGTGATCAAAATCCTTGGCCGCCTCGTATTGATTCTTATTTTGTCCAACAAAAATCCCCATAAGATTATAAGCCCAGTCTTCTGCTCTCCAATCATCTAGTTCTAACTTTTCTGAACCACGTGTAATTGTATACATCTGATTTATACTTAGCTTTTCATCATACAAGTGAATAATGGTTCCATTAAAACCATAATCTTCCGATTTATCTATATAATCATCAGAATTATAAATACCAACGGTTTCAGGTGGTCTTCCTCCTATTTCTTCTATATAAAGCTGGCGAACTTCATTTTCTGTTAGACCACCGTATTCTTCTTTCATTAATCTGTTCTGAAATAATTCAGCGTTATCGCTCAACTCTATTCCTCCTCGAGCTTAACATCTTTAAAATTAACTGAGTTCATAAGACTCTTCACCTTTTGTTCTATGGCGTCAAAATCATAAGCACAATTCCCTTCAGGTTCCTCGCATTTCAAGCTGTAAATGAACCTTAATGATTGATTGCTATTATTTGACTTAACCAAACCAAAGAACTCGTACCATGTTGTCTTTTTACTTTTTGTAGTCGATTTAGAAGTAGCAAAGAAAATAGTGTTGTTTTGATGTTCAAATTCTTCATAATCTCCATCGTAGTTTACATCTCCTGACAAAAGATATAATAAACGTCTGCTTTCTTTACCTTTGTAAAAGTTATTATAAGTAGCATTAACATAGTAAGATACATGATTCTCACTTGTTTTTTCTGCGTAGCTCAACAACTCAAATGTATCCTTTTTTCTTTCATAATACCCTTTGTCTATAGAAGCATTCTCCGGAAACTTCATCGTATATCCACCCGTCTTCGATTCGAATTCGTAATAACCGTCTTCAACTGGTTCGATAGATGTCATAAATTCTCTAGTAAAATCATCTTGAAAAGCCCTGACGTCAGGTAAATCTTTTGGATCCATCTCGGCAACGTCTTTTTCCATAAGTCCACAACCCCCAATTATTAAAATAATAAGTACACTAACAAATAAACTTAAAGACTTTTTCATCAAGGAGTAACTCCTCTCGTATTGGTGTTTTTTCCTTATAATACCATACACTTTAAGGAAATGAATTAATTAGAAAGCGGACAAAATCGAAACTTCTTGACTAGTTAATTTCGAAGTTAACCATTCTTTAGGACTATTTATGCTGAGAGGATAAGAAATCGAGGTATCATTATTTGAAGGGGGGAGAGCAGGGTGGATGTGGAACTTTCTTGATTTCTATAACATTTGCTGTTTATCAGTTTATCAAGTCTCTTTAATAGACTCTGAAAATACTTCCACTTAACCCTCTTCACCCTCAAGCTCCATATCCTTAAACTCAACCGACTTCATAATGTCTTTTACTTTCTGTTCAATTGTCTCTAAGTCATAGGAGCAATTACCGGGCTGATTTTCACATTGAACATTATAGATATATTCTAATGATTGATTACTATTGTTAGATTTTACTAGCCCAAAAAACTTGTACCATGTCGTTTTTTTGCTTTTTGTTGTTTTTTCCTTAGTTGCAAAGAAAATGGTATTATCTTGATGCTCGAACTCTTCAAAATCTCCATCATACTTTACCGAACTAGAAAGGAGGTATAATAAACTGTCAATATCTTGAGAGCTATGAGAATGGTCGTATGTTGCTATAACATAATAAGGAATGTCATCTTCATCTTTGTTTTCAGCATATCTTAGTCGCTCAAATGTATTCATTTTTCTTTCATAAAATCCTTTATTCATTAATGCATTCTCCGGATACTTCATCGTATATCCACCCGTCTTCGATTCAAATTCGTAATAACCGTCTTCAACAGGTTCGATAGATGCCATAAATTCTCTAGTAAAATCATCTTGAAAAGCAGTTTCGTTCGGCAAGTCTTTCGGATCCATGTCCGCAAGGTCCTTTCCCATGAATCCACAACCGTCAATTATTAAAATAATAAGTACACTGACAAATAAACATAAAGATCTTTTCATCAAGGAGAATCTCCTTTCATGTTTTGTGATTAAGCCTGGTCTTGAAAGAAAGCTAGTAAACGTTCTTTTTAATTGTTTTCTCCTTCTAGCTCAACGTCTCTAAACTCAATCGATTTCATAATCTCTTTTACTTTCTCTTCAATTGCACCTAGATTATAAGAGCAATCTCCATCTGGTTCTTCGCATTTTACGGTATAAAAATACCTCAACGATTGATTGCTATTATTAGATTTAACCAGTCCGAAAAATTCAAACCAGGTTGTTTTTTTACTCCGAGTAGACGATTCGGAGGAGGCGTAGAAAATTGTATTATTATCATGTTCGAATTCTACATAATCTCCCTCATATCCCACGAAGCTTGATAAAAGATATAGTAAATCGTCCTCGTCTCTAGCACTATTCGAGTGATCATATGTAGCAACGGAATAATAAGAAATACCATTTATATCTGGATCCTCTGCATAACGGAGTCGTTCATACGTGCTCTTTTTTCTTTCATAAGATATATTGTCCATCGAGGCATTCTCCGGATACTTCATCGTATATCCACCCGTCTTCGATTCAAATTCATAATAACCGTCTTAAACAGGTTCGGTAGATGCCATAAATTCTCTAGTGAAATCATCTTGAAAAGCGCTGACGTCAGGTAAATCTTTCGGATCCATGTCCGCAACATCTTTTTCCATAAGTCCACAACCGCCAATTATTAAAATAATAAATGCACTTACAAAAGAATATAAAGCCTTATTCATCAAGGGGAAACTCCTCTCATATTGGTGTTTTTGCCTTATAATACCATACCGTCTAAGACAAAGGAGTAATAAATTTCTTGAACAGTTAATTTCGAAGTTAATCATTCTTTAGCATTAGTTATGCTGAGAAGATAAGAAATAGAGGAATCATTATTGAAAGAGGGAGAGCAGGGGGGATGAGGAACTTTCTTGATTCCTAGTTGATCAGGTTACCCAATCTCCTCTGATAGACTCCGAAAAATACTCTCATTTAACCCTCTCCACCCTCAAGCTCCACATCGTTAAATTCTACTGACTTCATAAGACTTTTTACTCTGTGCTCAATTGCATCTAAATCATAAGAGCAATCTCCTTCTGGTTCTTCGCATTTAACACTATAAATATATTCCAGCGATTGATTACTATTTTTCGATTTAATAAGCCCAAAATATTTATACCAAGTAGATGGTTTACTTTTAGTAGTCCTTTCCAAGTTAGCATAGTAAATCGTTTTGTCTTGATGCTCAAACTTTTCAAAATCTCCCTCGTAGCTTACAGAACTAGAAAGTAGGTATAATAAACTATCAATATCTTGGGTGCTGTGTGAGTGGTCATAGGTAGCAACCACATTATAGGAAACCCCATCGTTATCTGGGTCCTCTGCGTATCTTAGAGTTTCAAATGTATTTTTTGTTCTTTCATAAAACCCTTTACTCATTAACGCATTCTCCGGATACTTAATCGTATATCCATCCGTCTTCGATTCGAATTCGTAATAACCGTCTTCAACAGGTTCGGTAGATGCCATAAATTCTCTGGTGAAATCATCTTGAAAAGCAGTCACGTTCGGCAAGTCTTTTGGATCCATGTCTGCAACATCTTTTTCCATGAGTCCACAACTACCAATTATTAAAATAATAAGTACACTGGCACATAAATATAAAGACCTTTTCATCAACGAGGATCTCCTCTCGTATTGGCGTTTTTTCCTAATAATATCATACCAATTAAAGAAAAAGATTAATAAAGAAGTAATAGCTTAAATTGATACTTTCGACTATCGGTCTCCCGGAAAATAA
>Ga0209487_1004940_pt1 | contig 10084 bp, 9 predicted proteins | sample Poulit2012_FD_187524 | JGI IMG/M metagenome (GOLD analysis project Ga0209487, IMG submission 187524) | Agricultural soil microbial communities from Georgia to study Nitrogen management - Poultry litter 2012 (SPAdes) (version 2) | ecosystem: Environmental > Terrestrial > Soil > Agricultural land... | reverse complement strand
ATCGGTATCCAAAGCCTTGCCCGGGCCGACCATATTGTCCCACCAGCCGATGTTTTTAGGGTCATTGGCATCAATGCCCGCCACATGATGCGAGGCGTTAAGCGCATGACACACCAAGACGGCATTACTGGCATCGTCATTGAGCTTGCCATAGGTCTCGATCGCTAGCTGATACTGCGGCAACACCTGCCCACTGCTTAGTTTTAAAGGCTCGTCAAAGGCGATGATCTCAGACTCGACAATACCTACTGAGCCCTCGGGGACAGAAATATATTGATCTTGGGCGGAAGGCGTAGCGGCTGTGCTACGAGAAGAAGGGGAAGACGAATGTGTAGAAGAAACCATAAAAGGACCTCTTTAGCGGGATTTATCCAGGCGCCCGCAAGCGGATCAAGCAAATCGGCGCTAAGTAAAAACAAACCAAAGTGTATCACTTATAATTATAATCAGCGAACCCAGCAAAAACACCAAGCACCCACAGCCCTAAGCACAATCAATACTCCAACTTGCCCCTTGCCGCCCAGCCACCCACCCCCCAGCAAACTAACAAAAGAAAAGTAACAGCCCAATGATGACCCGAGCTGTACGATGCATCGGGCAATATGGTAAATGGGTGCTGCAAAGGCACTCATAAGCTGTGTTTATTTGCTAATATGGCAACAGCAGAACAACAGGCATATTAATCAATCGCCCAATCGTTTCACCATTCGATTGTTCTCGCAATTTAAACACTTAAAAATTACTTTTTAGTGAATACATAATGACTTTTAGCCAAACCCGTCTACCCCTGCTCGAAACACACCACCCCCTACTGCAACACCTTAATCGCGGGGTCGAGCGCGAGGGGTTGCGCGTCACCCCACTGGCCACCCTAGCCGCCACCGACCACCCCAAAGCGCTGGGCTCAACCCTAACGCACAAAAAAATCACCACCGACTACGCCGAGGCGCTACTCGAGCTCATCACAGGCACCCACCAATCAAGCCTAGCCCTATATACCGAGCTCAAACACATACAACAGTTTGTGGCCAGCAAGCTTGATAACGAGATCTTTTGGAATCAGTCCATGCCCGCGCACCTACCCGATGAGGAAGACATCCGCATCGGCTGGTACGGCCCCTCTAATGCTGGCTTATTTCGTAATATCTACCGCCGTGGGCTCGCCGAGCGCTATGGCAAACGCATGCAATGCATTGCTGGCGTGCATTACAACCTGTCATTGCCCGATGAGTTTTGGACAAAACTACAATACCCTGGTGACGACCTACAGTGCCAACGCACCAACGGCTACCTTGCCCTCATACGCAACTTTACCCGCTATCAGTGGTTACTGATGTATTTATTTGGGGCCTCGCCAGTGGTTTCGAGCGACTTTTTAACCGGCCATCGCCTACCGCTCGAACAGGTCGGCCCCGACACCTACACCCTACCCTGGGCCACCAGCCTGCGCATGAGCGATCTGGGCTACCAAAACAAAGAGGCGCAGGCCGAGTTGCAGCTATGCTACAACGACCTCAACACCCTACTGATGCGTATGCACCGTGCGGTCACCACCCCATGGCCCGACTATGCCAAGGTCGGCACCCACCGTGATGGCGATCGCATACAGCTAAGCAACAACATCTTGCAGATAGAAAACGAGTATTACTCGAATATTCGCCCCAAGCGTAACCCCATCGAGGGCGAGCGCCCCTTATCGGCCTTGGCCAACCGTGGGGTTGAGTACATCGAGGTCCGCTGCCTCGATATCGACCCCTACGACCCCATGGGGCTGTCTCTGTCGACCTGCTACTTTTTGGATACCTTTTTGCTTTTTTGCGTCACCGAGGCCAGCCCGTTTTTTGCCGAGGGCGGCTTTTGCCAAGACAGCAAAGACAACTTTGCCAAAGTGGTGCGCGAGGGGCGCAAACCTGGGCTACTACTCAAAGACCCTGATGCCAACGAGATCTCGCTACAAGAGTGGGGGCAACAAATACTCGCACGCATGCGCCCCTATGCCAAAATACTCGACCAAAGCCACGGCCTAGACGGCGCCCATCAGGCCGCATTGAGCAAGCAAGAAAGCAAAATCCTCAATGCCAACCAATGCCCCTCTGCCCGCCTCTTGGCCGACATCGAGGCCTCGGGCCTGAGCTTTGTAGAGTTCACCCTCCAACAAAGCCAACGCCAACAAGAGCAACTACTTGCCGAGGGCATGGACAGCGCCGTACAACAACACTTCGAAGATCTCGCCGCCCGCTCGCACCGCGAGCAAGAGCAAATAGAAAGCCAACCCGAAAAGCAAAGCTTTGATGAATATTTACAGGCCTTTGAAGCCGCTCTCTAGCTACTGACTGCTAGCTGCCTTAGGCCTCATAGCGCATGGCCATCACAGATAGGGGGATGGGCTCAATACTGCGCCCATGCCCCGCGGCGCCAAACTCCTCATAGCGCTGTTTACAAAGCGCCTGTGCCGCCGAGCGCGCCGCCTTTAAAAACCCACGGGGGTCAAAGTTATCGGGGTTTTCATATAAAAAACGTCGTGCAGCAGCTGTCATGGCCAAGCGCACATCGGTATCAATATTGATCTTGCGCACCCCATGACGAATGGCCTGCTGTATTTCAGCCACAGGTACGCCATAGGTCTCGGCCATCTCGCCCCCAAACTCACGGATTTCAGCCAACAACTCTTGGGGCACGCTCGAGCTACCATGCATCACCAAATGCGTATCGGGTATACGTGCGTGAATCTCTCGCACCCTATCAATAGCTAAAATATCATCGGTTGGCTGTCGACTAAACTTATAAGCCCCGTGACTGGTGCCAATGGCAATGGCCAGTGCATCTACCTGTGTTTGCGCCACAAAATCAGCCGCTTGCTCGGGATCCGTGAGCAACTGCTCGCGGCTAAGCACCCCTTCGGCACCGTGACCATCCTCTTTATCACCTGTCATAGTCTCTAATGAGCCCAAGCAACCTAACTCGCCCTCAACACTCACCCCGAGCTTATGGGCATTTTGGGCCACCTCGCGGGTGACACGCACGTTGTAGTCATAATCCGCCACCGTTTTACCATCGGCAAGCAGCGAGCCATCCATCATCACACTCGTAAAACCCAAATCAATGGCGCTTTGACAGACCTCGGGCGACTGCCCATGATCTTGATGCAACACCACGGGCAAATGCGGGTAGGTCTTTACCGCCGCACGCACTAAATGTTGCAAAAAAATCTCACCGGCATAGCCCCTAGCCCCAGCCGAAGCCTGTAAAATCACCGGGCTATCGGTCTCATCAGCCGCTGCCATAATGGCCTGCACCTGCTCGAGATTATTAACATTAAATGCCGGAATCCCATAGCCATGTTCTGCCGCATGGTCTAATAATTGTCTTAAACTAACAAAAGCCACAATAACCTCCGAAAAATTTCATCATCTACTGCGCACCCTCTTTGGTTTTTAATTTTATTTTTAACCAGTACACTGTCGTGCGCATTTATCCATTACGCTGTCGCGTCTATTTAACCAGTACGCTGCCGTGCCCATTGCTGCCGCTCCATCATGCGCCACACATAAGGGGTAAAAATCAACTGCATGGCTAACTCCATCTTGCCGCCTGGTACCACAATGGTATTGGCTCGCGACATAAAAGAGTCGTGCAACATATTTAATAAATACGGGAAATCAATCCCCTTGGGGTCAGCAAAGCGAATGACCACCAGACTCTCGTCTAAGGCAGGGATATCGCGTGCACAAAAAGGGTTTGAGGTATCCACACTGGGCACCCGCTGAAAATTGACATGGGTACGCGAAAACTGCGGGCAAATATAATGCACATAATCGGGCATACGGCGCAAGATAGTATCGGTCACCGCCTCGGTCGAGTAGCCCCGCTGCGCCTTATCGCGCCATAACTTTTGCACCCACTCCAAATTGATCACTGGCACCACCCCAATGAGCAAATCAGGGTACTGAGCAATGTTGACCTCATCGGTAACCACAGCCCCGTGCAAGCCCTCATAAAAAAGCAAATCCGTATCAGCCTCTAAAGGCTCCCACTCGGTAAAGGTGCCGGGCTCTTGGCCAACTGCTTGGGCCTCATCATAGGTATGCAAATAGCGGCGACTTTGGCCCTGCCCCGTCTCGGCATAGGTTTTAAACAACTCTTCTAAAGCCTTAAACTTATTCGCCTCGGGCCCAAAATGACTAAAGTAACGCTCGCCTCGCTCTTCGGCTAATTGGTGCTGTCGGCGCATTTCTTTGCGGTCGTAACGATGAAAACTATCACCCTCTACCACCGCCGCCTTGACCCCCTCGCGACGAAAAATATTCTGAAAAGTCCTAGTCACCGAAGTCGTACCAGCCCCAGACGAGCCTGTGATAGCGATTATTGGATGCCGCTCAGACATAATTACCTCATAGAATATTAAGAAAACCTAAACAGACTGGGCTGTTTAAACAACGGGATATCAAAATCCTCGGCGTGGTCCTGAGCATGATAGTTTTCTATCCGTCGTACCTCACTGGCCGAGCCAAAGACAAAACCCATACGCTGATGTAAATCTTGGGGAGCCAAAGGCAAAACCGCCTCGCGCCCATTGCTTGCGGCCCCGCCCGCCTGCTCGATCAGCCAAGCGATGGGGCTCACCTCATAAAGCATGCGCAAACGCCCTTGGCGGGTTTGTGTCCGCGTATCTTGGGGGTATAAAAACACCCCGCCGCGCGACAAAATACGATGCGCCTCAGCCACCAGCGAGGCTATCCAACGCATATTAAAATCCTGCCCCCTTGGCCCCGAGGCACCTGCCAAACACTCATTAACATAGCGGCGCACAGGGCCCGCCCAAAATCGACTATTGGAAGCATTGATAGCAAAAACATTGCTGTGCTCAGGGATACGCATCTGCGGATGCGAGAGCACAAACTCAGACAACTCTGGCTCTAAGGTAAAGCCATACACCCCTGTACCCACTGTGAGCACCAGCATGGTCGAGGGCCCATAAATGGCATAGCCTGCAGCCACCTGCTGCACCCCTGGCTGTAAAAAATCAGCCACTGTGCGCTTGCCTGCTGATGATTTTTTTTGGGGTACACGCAAAATAGAAAAAATACTCCCCACCGACACATTGACATCAACATTTGACGAGCCATCTAAAGGATCAAAGGCCAGCAAATATTTGGCCCGCTCATCCTCATGCAGCCAAATAGGGCCCGCCATCTCTTCGGACACCATCCCCGCGAGACTGGGGTTTTGGCTTAAAACCTGCACAAAATGCTCATTAGCGGCCAAATCCTGCCACAGCTGCACCTCGTTTTGCACATTGAGGCCACCGGCCTGCTCTTGCGCTGCCTGCGCACCCGTTGCCCCTTCGCGATGCAAGGCCCCATAGGCCACATCGCGGGCAATACGCTTGCAAGCAAGGGCCACATCTAAAATAAGACTATTAAAATCACCACTGGCCTGCGGGTGCTTGCGCCGCTCGTCAATTAAAAAATTGGTCAATGATACGCGTGTGCGCATGGTTTAAACCCCTCCTTAAAGGCGGACACCAACCACAATGCCCGCCCCAAAACACTGCTGTATTTAACTTTCCTCTACTAACAACCCCTGCTGCCATCTGTGCAAGGCCGCCAAATCGACCCAACGCTTATCGGCCCCTGCAATCAACTGCGACCAGGGCTGCTGCGGGTCACCCAAATGCGGGAGCACCAACAGCGCCCCCTCAAAATTTTGCCCATAGGTAAAATCAGTAGGGGTCACAATGGTTGCAATCCCCGCCGCCGTGGCCGCCTCTAGGCCAATACGCGAGTCCTCAAAGGCAATGCACCGTTTGGCATCTAGACCCAAAGCCTCGAGCACTGCCCAATACACCTCGGGGTCGGGCTTTTTTTGCCCAACCATCGAGCCATCAAAAACAGCGGCAAACAAATCACGCCAATGAGGGCCAAAATGCGCCCCCATCAGAGCCTCGAGATTAGCCGTAGAGGTAGTGGTAGCAATAGCGAGCAGCAGCCCACTTACCTGTGCTTCTTTGATCAAACGCTTAATGCCTGGGCGCAAGGGTAGCTGATACTGACGCAATAAACGGGCGTAATGCTGGTTTTTGCGTGCATGGATCTGCTCGATTATCTGCTCTTTAAAAGACTTATCGCGCGACCATGGATAACGCTCGGCCCAATACGCGCGCAACCGCTCTTTGCCCCCAGCCACCTTTAATAAGCGGGTGTATTGAGCCGTATCCCAATGCCAACCGAGCTCAAGCTCTTGGAAAGCCGTCTGAAAAGCCTCTAAATGCAAAGCCTCGGTATCGGCCAACGTCCCATCTACATCAAAAATCAAAGCTTGTATCATTGCCTCCTCCATAGTGATTTTTAATAGCGATGCGATAACGCACCCGCCCCAAATCTTCGCTACGAATCAACCTAAAAGTGGGCTCAACCTCTGGGCGCTGCACAATAAACGACAGCACCACCGACTCAACGCCAAAGCTATTATCAAAAGCGCTTAGGCGTATATAGGCATCGGGCTGCGCACGCCGACAATCCTGCAGTGCCTGCATCACCTCATCGGCACGCGCACAATCAAACATTGGCAAGCCGTGCATCTCCCAATAGGTATTTCTGGGGTGCGGGTCACGGGTGTACTCAAGCGCAGGGGCCCACCCATTATTTAGGCAATACTGCACCTGCGCCTTGATCTGCTCATCGGTTAAATCGGCTAAAAAAGAAAATGCACCTTGGGTCACACGCATAACTGCCTCCAAAAAATGACTCATACCAATCAATAAAGGGTTATTATTCTTACTCGGCCTTGGCCGCACTAAAATCAGCCTCATCAGTGGTGGCATAATCAAAGCTCACACTGCCCCAAGTATCTAAGGCCGCCTGCAAGGGCTTGCAGTCTTTGGCCGCTTGGGCCAATAGCTCGGGCCCTTCACGCAAAATATCGCGCCCCTCATTACGAGCCAAAATCATGCTCTCTAAGGCCACCCTATTGGCCGTCGCCCCAGCCGCAATGCCCATGGGGTGCCCAATGGTCCCGCCACCAAACTGCAACACCACATCATCGCCAAAATAATGCACCAACTGATGCATCTGCCCAGCATGAATGCCCCCCGAGCCCACCGGCATCACCCGACCCAAACCCACCCAATCTTGGGTAAAAAAATTACCCCGAGGCAGATCTTTGGGGGTCACCACATCGCGGCACACACTGTAATAGCCCTGCACCGACAATGGGCTGCCATCTAACTTGCCCACTGCTGTGCCCGAGTGCAGGTGATCGACCCCAGCCAAACGCAACCACTTGGCAATCACCCTAAATGAAATGCCGTGATCACGTTGGCGAGTATAGGTGCCATGACCGGCACGATGCATATGCAAGATCATGTCGTTTTCCCTACACCATTGTGAAATAGATTGAATGGCAGTCCAGCCCACAATCAAATCCACCATCACAATTACCGAGCCCAACTCTTTGGCAAACTCGGCACGACGGTACATCTCTTCCATCGTGGCTGCGGTGATGTTCAAGTAATGCCCCTTGACCTCACCACTTGCCGCCATGGCCTTATGTACGGCCTCCATCACAAACAGAAAACGATCGCGCCAATGCATAAAGCACTGCGAATTGATGTTTTCATCATCTTTCAAAAAATCGAGCCCGCCTTTTAGCCCCTCGTATACCAAACGGCCATAATTACGCCCCGACAAGCCCAGCTTGGGCTTGGTCGTCGCCCCCAATAACGGCCGCCCAAATTTATCCAAACGCTCGCGTTCAACCACCACCCCCGTTGGTGGCCCAGCAAAGGTGCTGACATAAGCCGCAGGAAAATGCATATCTTCTAACCGTATGCTTTGCAGGGGCTTAAAGCTAAAAACATTACCGATAATCGAAGCGGTTAAATTCGCAATAGAGCCTGGCTCGAAAAGCGTTAAATCATAAGCTATCCAGCAAAAATACTGCCCTGCCACATTGGGCACAGCCTCGATTTTGTAGGCCTTGGCACGATATTTTTCACTAGCGGTAAGCCTGTCAGTCCAGACCACTGTCCAAGTTGCGGTCGACGACTCACCCGCCACCGCAGCGGCTGCCTCCTCAGGCTCAACCCCCTCGTGCGGCGTAATCCTAAAAACCGCCAAAATATCGGTATCGAGAGGCTCGTAATCGGGCTCCCAATAGCCCATATCGCGATACTGCAACACCCCCGGGTCGTAACGATCTCGCGAGGATGAATTCTGTTGAGAATCTACTGCGCTCATCTTTGCCCTCTTAAAACTAAAACTGCCGCAGCACAACCGCTGCGCAGCCATCATGATTGAAGAAAACCTTAACTAAAGTTTAGGGTCGGGCTAACATAATGTATACTCAAATATATTTAGAGCTAACATAAGCAATCATTTATACTTTAAGCATAAAAAAACGCCACGCAGGGAAAGCCACCTAGCAAGCGTAGCGCCCAACAGCCCACAATAAAGGAGCAATGATGAATCTTTTGCGCCGACTCACACTCAGACAATTACAAATTTTTACCCAAGTCGCCCAAGAGCAAAGCATCGTTCGCGCCGCAGAAAAACTCCACCTCAGCCAGCCGGCCGTATCGATGCAAATCAGACAACTCGAGGAGGCCACCAAGCAAATACTATTTGAACGTAGCCGCAGTGGCCTAAGCCTCACCCATGCGGGCAGCATCATGCTGCAACACGCCCACCGCGTCTTGGGCGAGGTCAAAGACGCCCAAGAAAGCCTCTCGGCCCTCACCCAACTTGACGCGGGCAGCCTCACCCTCGGGTTGGTGAGCACCTCTAAATACTTTTGCTTTCAGCTCATTAGTCAATTTAAAGAAAAATACCCCAACATCGACGTCAATGTCGTCCAAGGCAACCGCAAAAAACTACTGCGCCACCTACGCGATAACAGCATCGACCTCGCCCTCATGGGCCGCCCCCCAAAAGACCTCGAGGCCATCGCCGAGCCCTTAGCCAACAACCCCCACCTACTGATCGCCCCCGCCAATCACCCCCTCAGAAAGGGGCAAAAACTCGACTTTCATGAGCTACGCAATGACGTCTTTCTCATCCGCGAGGCGGGCTCGGGCACTCGTAAAGTCAGCCAAAGAATATTTGAACAACATCTTTTTCAGCCTAGCCAAAGCATCACCCTCAATAGCCTGGCAGCCATCAAACAAGGCATCATGGCCGGCCTGGGCGTGAGCCTACTGTCACTACACTGCCTTGAGCTCGAACTCAGCCTCGATCGGGTCTGCATCCTCGACATCGACGGCCTGCCCACCGACCGCGTCTGGCACCTCGTACACATGCAACGCAAACACCTCTCACCCAGCGCCCAAGCCTTTAGGACCTTTATGCTCGAAAACACCGCCCCCGCCATACAAAAACAATTTAACCACCTGTGGCACAAGAAAAGGGGGCGGCTCAAGGTAAGTGGGGGCTGAGATACAAATATAGGGTTTTTGTACTTTTTTAATAATTTAAATTACTTATAGCGGTTTTTAATTGTTACAATACCCATAGCACAGCCATTTCCCAACGTTTGACCTTTATTTGCCATGCAAAAAATACTACAACCCTTGATGGCCGAGTACCGCCGCCTGCAACGCAGTGAGCGAGGCGCCGTGGCGATTACCTTTGCGGTCTTTAGCGTCATAGCCGTAGTACTTTATCTATTTGCTAGCGATCTGGCCCGCCATAATGTCGCTAACACGCGCTTACAAGATGCCACTGACACTACAGCCCTATCCATCGCCAGCCAATATCGCAATAACCCTAACCACCTAAACGAAGACACAGCACGATATTTTGCGGCGAACTTCCCCCAAAGCTATTTGGGGGCCAAAAATGTCAATGTCACCGCCCTCTTAGACGAAGATGAGGGCACTATTACTGTCAGCGCAAAAGGCGACTTTGATGCGTGGAGCCGATTTTTTAGACCCCCCCCCTATCTGCAACAAGCGTGGTAAATTTTGGCGGTAGCGGAGGTGGTGGAAATAGTGGTGGAGGTGGTGGTGGGTTTCGGAAGTCTATAGATTATCTTTATGTTCACGATACCCCAAGATATTTCTATAATAATATAAACTTGCCCTCTGATG
>Ga0209487_1004939_pt1 | contig 10084 bp, 12 predicted proteins | sample Poulit2012_FD_187524 | JGI IMG/M metagenome (GOLD analysis project Ga0209487, IMG submission 187524) | Agricultural soil microbial communities from Georgia to study Nitrogen management - Poultry litter 2012 (SPAdes) (version 2) | ecosystem: Environmental > Terrestrial > Soil > Agricultural land... | reverse complement strand
GTAATTTACATTTCATTGCTGGGTCTGATTAGTGTTGTCTTTTTTAAGATATTTGTACCTTCATAACTTAATATTTAATTATTTTTCTCTTGACATATCACCGCAGGTCTTAAATTGCATCGATTAATTGAAACATTGGCCATAATAAAGATAAGTAAATCATAATAATAAATGAACCGAGTAAACTATAAGCAATCGGCTGAATGTACATAATCGCTTGCATCATTCGCTCTTGTAGATATTCTTGAGCAAAATCTGCATACGTACTTAAATCTTTTTGCAACCCATCTAAATTATGGTGCCGTTGAAAAAGTGTTGCAAGTTGATCGTCAATAAAAGTTAACCTATGAAGAAGTTGATCTAAATAATAACCTCTCCCAACATGGTCTAACATTAACGTCGCATAATGTTGTACAATCGGTAATTCTTCTTGTGTTGCTAGATGTTGAATAATTTGATTCATCGATAGTCCAGCTTTTAAAAACATGCTTATATGCGTTGCAAAATAAAAAGACGTTTGTAACTTAATAAAGGAACGATAAATAGGAATATAAGAAAATAAGCGTAGCTGAAAGGAAAGAGGTAAATTATTTTTATATAACTTCCATAGAATAGTGAGAATAACTATTGCAAGTAAAGTAGAGAAAAATAAACCGATACAAATTCGGTAAAGGAAAAAAGTAAATTGCACCGTAGCATAGGCTTCAGTATAAGAGTGAAACATCTCTTCATAAGCTGGGAAAATAAAGTAATGGATTAAAAGAAATAACAAAATGAAGATTATGATTAGAATAAGAGGATAGCGACTTGTTTTTTTAAAGCTTTCAATCGTTTGTAATCTTTGTTCGAAAAGTTCGATACTTTTTTGTAAACTTGTAACTAAGTTTCCGTGAATGCGAACGAAATAAATATAAAGAACGATTAATGGATGAAAATGTGCCTGTTTCAATGCTTCATCGAAAGGTTTACCTGATAAAACTGTTGTATGAATTTGTTCGGTCGCTTTTTGTAATCTTTCATCCCAAGCAATGACATCTAGGGCTTCAGATAACGAATACCCTCTTTGTAATAAACGATACAATCGCTTTAAAAAAGCTAATTGCTCTTTTGGTTTTACTACTTTCTTTTTACGTTTCAGAAAGAACTTTTTGATCAATAAATCCATAGCACCATGCTTTCTCCTTTAATTGTGTAAAGGTATAATAACAAGACTTAGGTAAAGTCTTTCCTTCGATCAGCTTCCTAAGCGAAGTTCCGTCAATTAGTTCGATAATAGCGGCCCGACGGCGAACTTCTCCCCTAACGATAACTGGGATTAATCGTAGTGATGCAATACCAACAATCGTTTGACTAAGATCTGTACGCGAGATTCCTAAATCCAGAAGACGTTCAATCGTTCCAGGTATATTCTTCGCATGTAAAGTTGTTAAAACAAGATGCCCTGTTAAAGATGAACGAATGGTAAATTTAGCTGTATGTTCATCGCGAATTTCTCCAATTAATAGAACATCCGGATCGTGCCGTAATGCTGCTCGTAACCCTTCTTCATAAGTAATCCCCGCTCTTTCATTAATTTCTACTTGTAATACATTTTCAATTTGTCGCTCGATTGGTTCCTCGAGCGTGATTACTTGGCGATTTGAAGTTTTGATTAATTCTTGGACTAAAGAATACATCATCGTTGACTTACCAGATCCCGTTGGACCTGTAAACAAAAGGATTCCTGAACGATGTTGTAACCATTTGCGAATTTGTTCACCTTGAAAGGAAAAAAGTACTAATTGTTCTAGTGGCGGTGGGATACTTTGTGGAAAAATACGAACCGTTAAACTTTCTAATCGCTGAACTGGTAACGTTGAAAGACGTAAATGGTACGTCGTCTGTTTAGAAGAATATGTAAGTGTCCCATTTTGCGGACGTTTATTTTCACCAATATCCATATTAGCCGCAAACTTTACATACGTTAACATCCGATTATAGAAAGAAAGAGAAATTCGCTGAATAAAACTCCGATCCCCAAAGATGCGGAAATAAATTGCTACGGTGTTATATGTGGATGATGGAAGGAAATGAATATCTGTTGCCTTTTTATAAAACGCTCGCATAAACAATCGTTCAACAAAAGCTGAAGTATCCTTGGTCATTTTCCATTTGTTCACCTCGCTTTCTTGTCGGTATCGTAAGTGTACACAAAGCAAAATAATTAGGCAAATAGCGATTTTTTAAAAACAACTCTCTTTTTTTTTATAAAAAAGGTATGTTTTTCAAGAAAACGTACAAAATAAACATAAACTTTCAATCAAAAGTAAATTTTCAACATATTTTGGAAAAGGAGGAGATCAAGTTGCGCTTCAATCTTTACGTTACATCGATAATCAAACATCTTTCAATAAAAGAAGAAGCAAATGACAAGGAATTGTACGAACCTTATAGTCATAAATGGTTTGGAGTGTTGCCGTTTTTTTGGAAATGGTTTTCTCTTAGCGAAAAAAAATAGCGCGCTTCTCCCTAGAAAAGCACGCTTTCTCTTTATTCGTCCCGTTGTACTTGAATTGTAAACGGATTGGAGTATTTTTCAGAGCCAACAGTCGTCGATGGTCCATGTCCCGGGTAAACTGTAAAAGATTCATCTAGCGTATATAAATGGGTGAAAATACTTGTCATTAATTGTTGGAAATTTCCTTCAGGTAAATCAGTTCGACCAATTCCCTGATTAAATAACGTATCACCACAAACGACAAATTGAGCGTCATGAAAAATATAGGATACACTACCCGGCGAATGCCCTGGGGTGTGAACGACTTCGAAGGTAAAAGGGCCAATCTCCCACTTACCCGGTGTAATTAATACATCCGGCTTTCCCGTTCGAACTGCACCTGCTTCGCCAAAGAAAATACTCGAACGGTTTAAGGAAGGATCTTCTAACCAGTCTTGCTCTTCCTCATGTAAATATACATCTATTTGATACGTGTTACGAATAGACTCAACCGCACCAATATGATCAAAGTGGGCATGAGTTAATAAAATCGCTAACGGTTCAATATTATTTTCCGTTAGAAATGCTTCAATTACATCAGGTTGCGCTCCGGGATCGAATATAAGACCTTTTTCCCCGTTATGAACGATGTAGCAGTTCGTCCCTATCGGTCCTAAAGACAATGTATGTATGTTCATTTTATGCACTCTCCATTTTGTTCTAAAATTTTTTAAAATTGAATAAGGATAATAACTCGACAAATGGTTATATATATTATAGAATTAGTGTTGAGTTATTCTTATGCTATTATTATACATATAATTGTTATGATTAACACGTACATAGGGAGGTTGTATGAAAGATGGTTTTAGCAATTATATTTCTAATCGTTGCATTACTATCAGTCGTATCATTCTTGAGACAGTTGAAATTTAAAAATATTTTAGCAATTGTATTTTCTGCAATCACAGCGTTAAGCTTTGGGTTTTTCTCAATTATGACTATTATTTGTGAATTAACCTCGGCTCCGTTTTGTAGTTAATGATTTAAAATTGCTGTAAAAGAAGGTTCACTTTGTAGTTAAAAGAGAACCTTCTTTTTGACTTTTTTGTGACAACTTTTATCTACTACTGTCGAAAACGGGCTTCTTCTTTCCGAAGTAGCAATATTGCTTGCAAATATTCCTCCTGGGATATAAGTCCTTGCTCCTTCAATTCTTCTATCTCCATTATCATTAATTGTGCATCGCCCAGCCGATCTCCAGTATAAATAAATGTTCCAAATCTTTTAAGTAAATTTCGTACATCTAACATCGTTTTCATTTTCATCACCGATTGTATATTTTACTTTCCCCCTTTCATATATTGTTAGTAGACAAGTAAATGGGGAAGGTATGAGATATATGAGGACAACTTTTATTGTATCGTTTGGTTTAGTCATTTTTATGTTATTCATTTTGTTTTTTGTTTCATTTACAAAAACAGAGCGAACGATTACATATTTTCCAATCGACGGGACAAAAGAGTTTTCTAAAGCAAGTACTATTCTTTCCTTCGACGATGAAACAAAAGTACTTTACTGGAAAACTAATTCAGAAACAGAAGACAATTTTTATCTACGACAAGACGTTTCCCTTCTCTTTATTAATGGACGATTAAAAGGTATCTTAAATGCTTGGAGACAAAGAGAAACGACGATTGAACAGGAAGAATCCTTAACAGTCGATGCGCCTTCTTTTGTTCAATCGCTTACATTTCACCATGGTGAATGGCACGAAAATGATACGATTACGAGCATCCAACAAATGACGAAAGACGAAGGATATATTTTAGATAATTATTTGATCAAGAAACCGACGAAGAAAAAAGAAATTGCTCATCAAATAAATGAAACAATCGACGAACAATTACATTTGTATTGGCAACAATTAATCGATTTTTATAATTTAGATGAGCAACAATATAAACTTATTTCTTTTATGCAACTTGATCAATTTGAAAGCTACTTAGGTCCAGATATTTCAGCAGTAACTGCTGCACGAATAACCGGTCAATTATGGGAAGGATTATATAAAAATTATATTTTAGAAGCCATTAGCGAAAATAGTAACGACTACATGCCGGTTATTCTCCTTGCCAATGACTTATCCCATCTTTATGTTTTATTTCAATTACAAGGTGAAAATAAACAATTACGACAACAAATTCAACTAGAAAACTAAAATGTCGTTAAGTAAGGTTAAATTTACCGTAATTCCATAATACCCTAGACTAATGATTCCTATAAAATATAAGATTAACGCACTTATTTGAATGAAGCGCTGTCGTTTCCGTGGTACAAATACAATTGCAGAAGCAATATATCCACCTATTAATCCTCCAAGGTGGGCTCCCATATCAATTTGTGGAACGAGCAAGCCGAAGACTAAATTAATAATTAAAATGAGTAATACATTTACACCCATCGTCTGTTTGAATAGGTCTGGATAAATCGTTCCAAAAAACAACAAAGCTCCGAATAAACCGAAGATTGCTCCAGATGCCCCTGCAGCAATGGACACATTAAAAGCAAAGCTCGTTAATCCGCCGGCAATTCCAGCGAGTAAATAAATATATACGAATCGAAACGATCCATATATTCGCTCGACTACAGTTCCTAAAAAATAAAGAGCAAGCATATTCATAAATAAATGAAGAAAGCCAATGTGTAAAAACATCGACGTAACGATTCGCCACCATTCACCATTGACGATTGCTGGGTTGTATTTTGCGCCGAATAGAATTAAGTTTTCTGGATTCATACTACCACCATTTAGTTCAATTAAGAAAAAAATGACGATATTAATATAGAGTAAAATATAGGTCATTCGAGGTTTGCCGAACGAAAATATGGAGCGAACTTTGCGATTTTTTTCGTAAATCGAGCGACCTAATTCATACTGGTATCGTTCGACAGCCTTCTCTTTTTGTTCAATAGTCGCTTCTTTTAATGTATAAGTCGATTCCGCATTTAACTCTTTTAATAACCTTTCTTGTTCGCTCTTACGATTTTCTGCTGTCATATAATATACTTTCATTTTAAGCGGATTCCTCTCCTTCAATTGAAGAGGAGATTTTAACTTTTCCCAGTCATCGACTGGTTCCAAATCACTTATATATACATTATATATTTCAATTCGTTTACTACCTAATTGTTTGCGAATATTACGAACTTGTTGGAATAATTTCGCAATATCATTTTTCAAATGATTACCCCAGTCGAAAGTCCGTTGAATTAAGCGAATAATTTTTGTCGAACGCCAACGGGACTTAATTAACCAAATTTCATTTTTATTAATATTTATATGTGCGAGTTCAAAATTTTCATTATTAATCAAATGGTTTGCAAAATCATATAAATAATACTGTTGCTGTAAATGCATGCTACACCTCACTTTGCTTAGTCACCTTTTCAATTCCCGATTCAGTTATAACATATTGTACATGAAGATCATGTTTTTCGATAGGAATTGACTTTACAAGTTGTAGCCTACTTAGTAAGGAAACTGTTATTCCACTATAATCTTTTAAAAACCGATCATAATATCCTCCCCCGAAGCCAATCCGATATCCCCTTTTATCAAAGACTAGACCTGGTACAAGAATTAAATCGATCCTATCTTTCGTTATATAACGCTCCTTATTTGGAATTGGCTCGATCAGATTATGGTGCCCTTCTTCTAAATGGGAAAAGGAGTCGATACGATAAAATAGCATAACTCTTTGTTTCGGAATTGTTTTAGGCACGGCGACAACTTTTCCTTCCTCCCATGCCTTTTCAATAATTGGATATGTATCCCATTCACTTTTCGTCGAACAGGTGATTCCTATTGTTTGGGCTTCTTTCCAAACAGAACTATTAACCAAATGGTGTAGCAACATTTTTTCAATTTTTACTTTTTCCTGCTCTGTTAATTGCGCCAATTTCGTCACAACTTGTTTACGCAATTGATCTTTAGTCAATTTAGGCATCATTTCTCACCTAATTTCGCTAAAATTTTTATATAAACAAAAAAACTCCTAACCAATTGGCTAGAGTTTTTGTTGTGCACGTTATCTAGTTTCACGGTGCAATGTATGTCTTCTTAAGCGTGGTGAATATTTCTTTAATTCAATTCGTTCAGGATTATTTCGTGGATTTTTTGTCGTAATATAGTTACGGTCTCCTGTTTCTGTACATTCTAATGTAATGTTTACACGCATTTTTATACCTCCTAAATAGTAAGCAAGATTTATACCATAATTATCATAACAAAGCAGTGTTCGAATATCAATCTTTTTTTACTTTAACATTTTTCTATATCCTTGTATAATGTATTCTAGACTAGGAGGGGTAGAGGTATGATTTATATAATATTAACGATTATCTTAATCGGTATCGGCTTGTTTATCGGTAGCTTTTTCTTCAGCGATAAATTACAACAACTTGAGGACCAACTTGAACAATTTTCTTTATCAACAATGCAAGATACATATCAAATAAAGAAAAAGCTAAATGTCCTAGAAGAAGAGCTATTAACGAATGAACCGATTCCGCAACCGATATCGACTAAACAAGAAGTTCCACCAAGGCGAAATGAAGATTTAACAAATAAACCGTTACTTGTTCAAAAAATTCACCACTTGCATGAACAAGGTTTCTCAATCGATGATATTGCAAGGCAAACGAATTTAACGCCATACGATGTGCAAACGATTTTAAAACACCAAATGTAGTAAGGAGACAGTGACAAAAATGAGAATTCCAATCCGATATTTTTCAATCGGACTTTTAACGGCCTCAATCGTCTTGTTAATTATGTTTTTAATTACCGATGATGGAGGACAAGCTATTGAAGAATATTCCGTTGAAGAATTATCTGAAGCCATAGAAGATAAAGGATATCGCGTCATCACTCAGGATGACTTTATTTCTTTCTCAATGTATCTTGATGAACAAAAAAATGTTGAAAATAACGACGAAGAAAAAGAAAAGAAAGACAAAGAGAAAGAGCAAAAAGATAAAAAAGATACAAAGTCTGATAAAGAAAAGAAAAAGGATAAGGACGAAAAAGATAAGAAAAAAGATAAAGAAAAAGACAAACGTAAAAAAGCAACAGTCCGTGTTAAACAAGGAGACGTTATAAAAGATATAGGCGATCGATTGAAGGACGAAGGAATTATTAAAGATGTCAATGAATTTGTCGCCTATATGGAAGATAACGATTATAGTCCTTATTTACAAATAGGTTCTTTTAAAGTGCATAGCGATATGTCGTTAAAGGAAATTGCCGAAACATTAACTACTTATCCAGGAAATTAAAAAATAAAAGGTTTAGAGCTTTGTTTGCTCTAAACCTTTTTATGCACTTTAATCTTCTTATTCCTCTTCTTTATCATCTTTTTCCGCAAAATATGCATCCATTAAACGCGTACCAATCTTATGGTTAATCGGATATTGGCCCCGAACATTTCCTGTATTTGGGACGATAATTGCAAAAGCAATTTCTGGATCTTCAAAAGGAGCATAACCGACTAATGCTAAGTTTTCTGTTTTTGCGACTTGACGATAATTGCCATCACTATCTTGTTCATATACTTCGTTTTCTGCCGTACCTGTTTTTCCAGCTGGTCGATATGGTTTACCAGCCCAATGACTATACCCGGTACCACCGGATTCGTTAAACACCTTCCAAAAACCTTCCTGAACTCGCTTAATATATTTAGGATCGACATCAATTTTATTTAATACTTTCGTATGATTCACTTTATAAATTGAACCTAATTCATCCTCGTTTTCAGAAGGGTTGCGAATTTCTTTTACTAAACGTGGAGCAACTCTAACCCCATCATTGGCGATTGTCGATACATATTGGGCTAACTGAAGCGTTGTATACGTATCATATTGTCCGATTCCTAAGTCCATTAAATTACCTGGTATATCTGCTGGACCAACGAATCCTGTCGACTCAAAAGGGAAATCAATACCTGTACTTACACCGAGTCCGAACTGGTGGAAGTAATTACGCATCGTTTGGGCCCCTTCCGGATTATATTTTGCCCCAGCGTTGTTAGGAAACGGATGACGATATTCTCCACCCATACGTAATCCAATATAGAACATATACACGTTTGAAGATAATTTTAACGCTTGAATATCATTAACAGGCCCTAAAGTACGATAAGACGACTTAGTAGGAGTTTGAGCAATTTTAATTGGTCGGTCGATAAAGACTGTTCCTGGACTTATTACTCCAGATTGTAATCCAGCTAAAACAGTTGCTCCCTTAACTGTAGAACCTGGCCGATGCGCATCGTAAAAAATTTTGTGCGGTGTCGCTTCATATTCGTTCGTCTCTCGATTATAGTGCATTGCACTTAAACCGATAATTTCACCTGTTTTTGGGTTCATCACTACCGTTAAAGCATCTTCTAAATATCGGTTTGGACCTGGTAGTTGCGATCGTGCTTTTTTCAGCTCATCTAGAACAATTTCGTCTAATTTCTGTTGAAAATCGATATCAATTGTTAAAATTAAATCTTTTCCTCGTTCTCCAGGAACGACTACTTTCGAATCGATTACTTCTCCTTCTTTCGTCGTACGGTGCTCGACTTTTTCCTTTCTACCTCGCAATAAATCTTCATAATGAGCTTCGAGACCGCTCTTTCCAACTCGATCATTTCGGTTATATCCCCGAGTTAAATAATAATCTTCTTCTTCCCGCGGAATACCTTGTTCTTGAGTTGTAATCGAACCGAGAATCGACTTTAACGTATCGCCATATTTATACGTCCGCTCCCAGTCCGTCGTCGCATTGATTCCAGGTAATTCTGATAAATGTTCGGCGATTGTTGCATATTCTTCAATTGATATATTGTCCTTTTTTATTATTTCAGGTGTCAAGGAGTAAGCTTTATCAAGCTCTCGCTTAATTGCAATTACTTTTAATTCATCGTCACTAATTTGTTCAAGCTCTTCATCTTTAACCTCGTCTAAAAACAATTGATATTGTTCGGAAGTTGATAATTCTTCTAATTCTTCTTCGGGAATTCGTTTATGAATTTCATCTTTATTTTTCAAATATATATATTCACGTTTATTACGTTCGGTCACCCGATCGAGGGCTTTATCATCGAGAGATAAAAATGGAACGAGTTGTTCAGCTAATTCAAGCTTATGCTCTGGCTGAACCCTTTTTGGTGGTGTATAACTTATTGCATACAACGCTTTATTATCGACGATTACCTTTCCATTGCGGTCTAAAATTTTCCCCCGTGGTACCGGTGTCTTCGATGTATCGAGTACCATTCGATCGATCTCTTCTTGGAAGCTTTCACCATGCAAAATTTGTACGACACCGAGCTGTACGATGAGGACCGTAAACATAATAAAAACGATAAAAAACAAAAAATTTAATCGTAGAGGAATTTTCGTTTCTTCTTTCTTATTTTTTTTCGTCGGCATCCATTTCCCCCCTCTTTTCGTCAATTCCTCTACTATTATAACATCATTATAAAAGGAAACGCACTTTTTTACGTTTTATTTTTCCTTCTTACTTTATCGATAACGGACGAACAAAGAGGTAAATGA
>Ga0209487_1004938_pt1 | contig 10084 bp, 9 predicted proteins | sample Poulit2012_FD_187524 | JGI IMG/M metagenome (GOLD analysis project Ga0209487, IMG submission 187524) | Agricultural soil microbial communities from Georgia to study Nitrogen management - Poultry litter 2012 (SPAdes) (version 2) | ecosystem: Environmental > Terrestrial > Soil > Agricultural land... | reverse complement strand
GACCTCGTCACTAGCCCCATATATTGCCCTTCCCGGAACAATGGCGGAAGCCATGAAGCACTGGCACGATGTGTTCGGTGGTGAGCTGCACGTGCTGCGGTACGCCGATGCTTCCTTAGAGGGATTGCCGTTTGAACCAGATCCTGAAGCGGTTGCTCATGCTACCTTGACCACTCCGGCAGGCATTATTGCCGGCGGTGATGCCGTAGACCAGGAACATGACTTTCCGGTGAAAGGCACAGCCTATTCGCTGCTCTACACGACCGAGACTCCGCAGGAAGCCGGTGACTACATCCAAAAGCTTGTCGACGGCGGTGGCTCAATGGCCATGCCTTTTGAACGGGCTCCCTGGGGTGACTGGTACGGACAGGTTTTTGACCGGTTTGGTGTGATGTGGGCGTTCTCTTGCGAAGATGCCTGACATAATCCAAGTGCATAACGCATCGCGGGCCTTTGGCCCTAAAGCGGGTATCTTCGATTGTAGCCTCAGCGTGGCACCCAGCGAGGTGCATGCGTTGATCGGGCTCAATGGCGCAGGCAAAACAACGTTGATGCGCGCCATGCTTGGAATGCTGCATCTGACCAGCGGATCGGTGCACATTGGCGGTGTGCCTTTGAACAATACGGCACAAAAGGCTTGGAAGGATGTTGGCCATCTCATCGAACGCCCCTTTGCTTATCCAGAGCTAGATGTGCGCACCAACTTGAAACTGGCAGCCCAATTGAACATGGTGGAACCGGTCTGCGTTCCTAAGACAGTAGACGCTGCAATGATCGAGTTTGGGCTATCGACATATGCTGAGGTAGCGGCGCGAAAATTATCGCTGGGCAATAAACAACGCCTTGGGTTAGCCGCCGCGCTACAACACCACCCGAAACTTATTATTCTTGATGAACCAACCAGTGGCTTAGATCCGGCCGGGGTCATCATGTTGCGCGAAGTCTTACTGCACCGTCTAGACGACGGTGTAGGTGTACTTGTTTCGAGTCATCATCTCGACGAAGTGGCACGGATTGCCAATCGGATTTCAGTGATCAATTACGGACGCTATATCGGTTCGCTTGAGCCAGATGCCCCCGACCTAGAACGGGCGTTTTTCGACCTCGTGCTGGCTGATGATGAGCAGAGGTTTTGATGAGCCCACTGGGTACTGCAATTAGTGTCGAATTCTGTAAAACACGCAAGTCTTATACGATCCAGACAATCACGGTGCTGGTGGTTTTGGGAATTGCGATTCTTGCGGGCAGTCTATTGGCCGCAGCACGTCGTGGCAACGAACAAATCCTGACACAACTGGGCCCGTTGGCTGACGAAACCGGCTGGAACCAACTGACCGGTATTAGCTGTCAAATTACCGCTGCCGGTGCTCTATTAGCCTTCGGGGTAGCCCTGGCATGGCTTTTCGGCAGAGAGTTCGCCGACTCCACTCCTTGGTGCGACAAACCATACTTGTGTTGCTCACAGGGCTGGTTGCGACACCTGCCGGTTGGGCGGCAACTCTTGGAAGAGGCCTATTGCCCGGCATTGCCGTAACCGTCGGGTTGCTCGTCGTCGCCCAAGTAACCGCCATTGCCTCAAGTTCGGTCGCGGCGTGGATACCATTATCAACCCCGGCACTCTGGGCGCTGCAGCCAGTAAGCGTGACGGCCTGGCAGTTGGGCTTGGTTACCAGTATTCCTATTGTTTTTACCAGTTTTATTGTGGTTAGTTGGCGAAAACTGGAATTGGACTAGTGCAGTTGTATCAGTGATGGTTTCGTAATAACGTGGACCTTATCGGTTCCCTCGCTGAACGAAGTGTAAACCGCACATCGGGAAAGGTGGCAAGAACAGATCATGACTCAACCAGTCAGGTTCACGCCAGATATCGAAAGTCCGGTAGACCACGAGGAAGAGCTGACTCGCCAAATTCTTGACGGAATGGCAGCCTCGCAACAAGAAGCCGCAGGCAAACATCGACACGCGCACCGTGATGCGCACGCAAAAAGTCACGCGATATTAAAAGCCACCCTGACGGTTCACGACAACCTGCCAGCCGAACTAGCCCAGGGTATATTCAGGCAACCAGAGTCTTATGAGGCAGTGGTTCGGTTATCGTCTGCTCCCGGTGATATTCATACCGACCGTACCCCGGCACCACGTGGTTGTGCCATAAAGGTTCTCGGTGTCACAGGTGACCGGCTGGTGCCGGAAATCGGCGGCCATAATCAAGATCTTTTGATGGTAAATTTCCCGACTTTGGCATTTGGGACCATTTCCAAATACAAAGACATGCTGCAGATACTAGAGAAAAATTCGCAGGCACCAGAAGTGCTGCAGCGGCTGACTACCGGGGCAATGCGCATCACCCGTGAAGCCATCGAGGCAACCGGCCACAAACCCAATGCCACCGTTGAAGGGCTTGGCAGAGGCGATGAGCACGTACTGGGTGAAACATACTACACTCAGGGCGCCCTGCGCTTTGGTGACCACATCGCCAAACTCAGTCTTGCGCCCGCTTCAGATAACGTGCGCGCCCTGACCGGCGAAAAAATGCAGGTTGACGATTTCTCGGCCATCCGAGACCTATTAGTTGACTACTTCCGAGAAGCCGGCGCCGAATATGAATTGCGGGCCCAGTTATGCACCGATGTCGACGCAATGCCGGTAGAAGATGCCGCTGTTCGGTGGGACGAAACCGCGTCACCGTATCAGCCGGTGGCCACACTGCGTATTGAACCTCAAGAAGCATATAGTCCTGCACGACGTGTATATGGGGATGATGTGCTCACCTTTAACCCGTGGAACGGGGTGACCGATCATCAACCGCTTGGCTCGATCATGCGAGTCCGTAAACGTGCTTATGAGCGTTCCACAGCTTACCGGCATGAATATAACGCCAAGCAACAGATCGAGCCCGACAGGCTGACCGATATCCCTGACTGAATTTTTTTCGATCAAAGGAGCCTATAATGCAGGAAAACTCCGACCCCCGCTTGGAAGATCAAACTAAACTAGAAGAAATTCGGCGAGCAGTCGACGAGGTGGCGCACGACGCGCCAACTTTGGCCAAAATCGCACTTGAAGCCATGATCCGCGACCACAACCCGGACCTAACTGGTAGCGCTGAATCTGCTGGGCGAGTTGGGATGCGTTCCGGTAAGGTATCTGAGCTCACAGCCATGGCCAATCTCAAGCCCGGTGGTGCCGAGAGGTTGCGCCGTATTTTTGAGCTGACCAAGGGCAATATGGACGGCGCCCAACGCGTCTCGACACTGCATGACATGCGGTTCGTGTTTTTCGATAATGACACCAGGATCCTGTTTGCTACTGCCTATGATGGCGACTGGGATGCCTATATTAACGATTTCGCCACTAAAATTCCTGAACTGATGGATCTGCTCTTTCAGAACGTTGAGGGCTGGCCGGGTATCGATAGTCCAGACGTTAAAGATTTTATTGCCGAACATCAGATCACTGCCTCTGGGTGGTTTGTGGCCAACCCGGCCGTTACTGTTGTGGATGTTCGTCGTCTACAACGCACTGAAGATGCCCTAAATGAATTTCTTGACACTATGTCCGACCGCGACGATCTGGATGATCAGACCGCCCAGGCATTGAAGAAACTTACCGATGCAATCTCTCGGCCCGAGGGGGTAGATTACTAAAATGGGGATTCTCAGTGAACTGGCAGGCCGTTTCAAACGCGAGAACGTCCGATTAGACCTTGACGATATTCAGGGTCTGATCCTCCGCTCCCGCCCAGAACCCTATGTCGGAGCACACGCGATGCTGCATATCGACGAGCCGGAAGGTGGGCGCGCTTTTGTTGCCGAACTTGCCGAACATGTTCAGGCGGCCACAGACTGGGCGAATGACCTAGAGGCATGGACTGGCGTAGCGATCAGTTATGACGGGCTCAAAGCCCTGGGTGTGCCCCAGGATTCACTGGATAGTTTTCCATTGGCCTTCAAACAAGGGATGGCAGGTCGATCGGCACAACTGATCGATGTTGGTCCGAATGCACCTGAACACTGGGATGAAGCCTTCGCTCCGGGCACCTGCCACATTGCTCTAACCATCTACGCCGCAGATGACGATGCCCTGGATGACGCCCTATCAACCGCTATGGACATTTATCATCGTTCTAGTGGTGTCACCCTGGTGGCCAGCCACCAGTTCGGGGTTGATGAACAAAATAAGAACCCGTTTGGGTTCCGCGATAACATTTCTCAACCAACCATCGCCGGTAGTGGAGTTGAATCTCAGCCCGGTCAGGAACGATCCATCGCAGCCGGTGAGTTTATTTTGGGTGAAGATAGCGAGACAGGCTCACCCCTGGGCGTTCCTGAACCAACCGAACTTGGTCAAAATAGCTCATATGTTGTGCTACGCAAATTCGTAAGTCGGGTGGGTGCCTTCAATGAGTTCCTCGCTTCCCAAGCCGAGGATCCCGAAGCGCAACATAAACTTGCCGCTAAGATGTTTGGCAGATGGCGCAGTGGTGCCCCGCTAGTGCTATCACCAGACCAGGATGATGAAGAACTCGGCAACGACCCGCAGCGGCGCAATGACTTTTCCTTTGCCGATGACCCCAAGGGCCTGATGTGCCCGTATTCCAGTCACATGCGGCGGCTCAACCCGCGTGATAGTGAACTAACGATCATGACCGACGTCAATATTAAACGCATTATCCGTCGCTCATCGACTTTTGGTCCCGGCTGGTCACCTGATGTTACTGCTGCCGAAGACGTCAAAGAGGACCGCGGTATTTATTTCGTGTTCATTAGCGCCCGGGCCTTCGATACCATCGAATTTCTGCAACAAGAATGGATCAACGGCGGTAACTTCGTCGACCTGGGTTCCGAACGAGACCCAATTGTTGGTGTCCATGACGATGACCCAACTGATGGTCAATTCACTATTCCTGCTGAACCCGCCCGTAAACGTATCAACGGGGTCACCACCTTTAACCGGATGGCCGGCGGAGAGTACTTATTTATGCCGTCACTTACCGCGCTGCGTTGGATAGGGGCGGCAGGCTGGGCCGCTTGAACAGAAAAACGGCAGCCACGATAGTGCTGCTGATACTCGCGCTAGTGTTGACAACGTGCAGCACCAACACAACGGGGGCATCCAGCGAATTCTGGAATGTTGATGAAGCTCCCAAAGCCGATGCTGAGGCCGGCCAGATTCATGCCCTCGAAGAGCGCGACGACGCACCACTGGGCTCAAAGGGCTGGAACATGATCTATGTTTCAGAAATAGAATCCGGCATCAAAAAATATGTCTCCGGAGAAATCTATGTTCCAGACGGCTCCAGTACCACACCGCGCGATATCGTATTGTGGAATCACCCGACAACCGGGCTGGCCGATTATTGCGCCCCATCACGCCGCGAAGTCAACGATATCCGCATCCCCGAACTCCAGCAGCTACTTGATGACGGCCACATCGTCGTCGCCAGTGACTACCCGGGCCAGGGTTTACCGGGACAGGCCTATTACATGGTCGGCCAAGCCAATGCTCGGGCTTCCTTGGATGCGCTCAGAACACTGGAACACCTACCTGAGATCGAACACAGCGGCAAATTTGTGCAGTACGGTTCCTCACAGGGTGGCCAAACGGCCATGCACCTCGAAGCCATAGCGGCAAACTATGCCTCGGATTTCACACTGGCTGGTTCAGCTATGATGTCACCGGCGGTCCGGGTCAAGGATCTCACCGCCAACGGGATGCGCTATCCGGAGCTGACTGGTTTTGTCATCTCCATGCTTTCCGGCGTTAAAACAGCCCACCCGGAGCTAAGCTATAGCGACTTTTTATCCGAACAGTCCCAAGATGCACTACCCCAGCTCAATGCTAGTTGTTGGGGTATTTGGCAAAATAGCACAGCAATTGAGCACCCGTATACCACCGATGCTATGGACGACGACGGCGACTGGGCCAAAGCCATGGAAGACATCGACGACTTCACCCCCACCGGTTCAGCACCATTTATGATTCACCACAGTGCCACCGATGTTATCGCGCCTGTGGAACAGACCCGCCGGGAAGTTGAAGCCCTCTGTGAGGCTGGTAGTGCCGTGGAATACCGAGAATACGAAAACATGGAACATGGTTCCGTGATCCCAGAAGCCGCAACGACCTTCCCGTCCTGGGCACAAGACCGATTCGATGACAAACCAGCCGTGAACGACTGCAAATAGCGTGTTATTCCACGGCTGCGGTTTCAACTGCTGCGCGTTTTGTTGCACGTGCCGAGCGGTAACGGAAGAACACTGCCAATAGCCCGCCGGAAATATTGTGCCAGACACTAAAGACCGCCGCCGGTAGAGCAGCAACCGGGCTGAAGTGTGCGGCCGCCAAGGTTGCTGCAAGACCCGAGTTTTGCATACCAACTTCCACCGCAGTAGTGCGTGCGATACGTTCCGGATAGCGGAAGATACGCGAGGCGAAGTAGCCCAGTAAATAACCCAACCCGTTATGTAAGACCACGACCAGCAGCACCAGTAGCCCGGCCTCAACAATTTTGTCTGCGGAACCGGAAACCACGGCAACCACCACATAGGCGATACCCAGCACACTGATCCACGGCAACACCGGCAATACGGTATCGATCCACTTGCGCAATAACCACCGAACAATAAGCCCGGCAATAATCGGGATCAACACCATTTGGACAATGGAAAGTGCCATGGCATCGACTTCCACGGGCATCAGACGCCCGGCGAGCCATAACGTCAAAATCGGGGTGAAAATTGGTGCCAGCAGAGTAGAAACCGAAGTCATCGTCACCGATAGGGCGACGTCGCCCTTTGATAGGTAAGTAATAACATTGGACGACGTACCACCGGGGGCACAGCCCACCAAGATCACGCCGATAGCAAGTTCGGTCGGCAATTGAAAGGCCACGATCAGGCCCAGAGCAATGGCAGGCATAATAACGTACTGGGAGATAACCCCGAGAAGTACCGGCAGGGGCCGTTTGGCGACGAGCGCGAAGTCCGGGATGGTTAGGGTCACGCCCATTGCAAACATGATGATGCCCAGTGCTAGCGACGTGAAGTTAGCTAACGGAGCGGTTTGGTCTGGGAAGAAAAAGCCGATCAAAAACGCGGCAATAATGATTGCGGGAAACACCGTGACCGCCAACCGGGCTGAACGATCTTCACCGGATGTTTCAGGATGTACAGGGCCAGGATGCATAGGTTGTTGAGATTCAGACATGCTCGCTCTTTGGTGTGAGGTGTATTGCTTTTCTTCCAACGTATCGTATCTGTGACCGTAGAATGCTGCAGAGGACGCCCCGCGTCACACAACGTTGATTTCTCGGCGATGAAACCCCGCGAGTCCCACACCAACCGCTACAATGGCGATCCCAACCAGCACAACAACTGGTGTCAGTTGGAACGTCTCAACCGGCACCGTAGCAAGGTGCCACAGCGGGGAAAGCCCACGAAACCACTTCGGCAAATCCAGCAGATCGGCAAACAGATCAACGATCCCACACACCGCTACCAGTAGCCACCCAATAATAGCCATGAATCGTGGGGCCACACCGAAGAACGCGGCGGTAATGCCCAATACCGCTAGCACTGCCGGCAGGGCTGCCAGATGCGAGAACATAACGTCAGGAATAAGGCCAGCATCCGCGGTGACGCCGGCCGCAGCAAGACCGGTACCAAGCCCAGTGATGAGCATAATCAAAGTCGCCCCGAGAGCGACGACAGCCAAATGCGTGCCAAGCCAACCTGAGCGGCTAACAGCGGTGGCCAATACTGCATCAGCTCGACCGGTGGCTTCTTCAGTTCTTAGCGTCTGCATGGCAAAAACCACGTAGGCGGTGACCAAAATACTGACGAAGCTGCCCAGAAACCCGATATAGCCGTCCAATAATTGATCGCTACCAAATACCGCGCGTAGTTCAGGTGGCATATCTTTTCCAGCATCAAGCATCGCCTGGGTGAATAAACCATCGACAACACCCAGTGCCATAATGCCGACGCCCCAGCCGAAAAATCCGCTACGATGCAGCCGCGCGGCAAGCCCAAACGGGTGTCCAAGTCGTGGATGGCCCCGGACCTTACCCGGCCGAGGTGGCATGAGACTCGCACCGAAATCTCGTTTGGTTTGTAGCACAAAGGCCAGTGCAATGGTGGCTGCAGCCAGCGCGACCGAAAGGATAAGTGGGGCCCAACGATCATGTACATAGGGAGCTGTTTGGGTAGCCCAGCCCAGTGGTGAAGCCCACGAGAGGCCGCTGCCACCAACTTCGACCATATCGCCGATAGCCCGCAACAAAAATGTCGCACCTAGGACAGCGCCGGCCATGCCAGCAGCCGAACGGGAAAACTCATTAATCTGTACTGTGATCGCCGTGATCCCTGCGAACACCATTCCGGTAAGCCCAGTAGCCGAACCAACCAGAATCGATCCCATAATAGAGTAGCCGAGCCCAATGGTAAGAGCACTTACGAGCCCGGCTGACACAACATTGGCGACCCCGACGATCACCAGAGCCGCCGTGAGCATGGTGTGTCGTCCGGTGACAGCAGCACGAACCAATTCGGCCCGGCCACTTTGTTCCTCACCTCGGGTATGACGAGTAACCAAAAAGATACTCATCAGTGACGCAAGAATAAACAGATATGGTGCGTAACCGGCTGCGAAGAACCGCTCATAGGTTGGATCATCCAGCCCAAATGCCGGACCGGTGAACATTCTTCCCACCGGCTGTGAGAATAAGGTCGTCATACCGGCTAAATCCTGCTTATCCGGTGCTAACTGAGGCAGTGCAGCTCCGATGTACAACACCAGTAGCCCGTGTGCAGCAATCCAGACGGGTAGCCGGATACGATCCCGTCGCAAGATGAAACGAACTATGGTGCCTAATCCGGCCAGCGGTGATCTGCTGGTTTGTTTTCTGTTTGTCTGTTGTAGTGCGTGTCTAGGGCTAGTCATTGGGTGCCCGCTTCCGTGGTTTTCGCCCCCGGAGCGTCGCCGTAATAACGCATGAGCAACTGCTCCAGTGTGGGCGGATGCGCGACCAGTGATTGCACGCCCAGCGCGGCTAGGGCTTGCATCGCATCGTTGGTCCGGTCACCATCAAGTTGAAATTGCACGGTGCCGTGTTCTTCGGTGAGATCGTGGACTCCTGGGAGCTCAGCAAGATGTTGGGCTGGACGGTCAGTCTCGGCAACGATGGTGGTGCGTGTCATGTGGCGAAGCTCGGATAGACTGCCGGTTTCCACGATCCGTCCCTGTCGCACAATTGAGATGCGGTCTGCCAGCGCCTCAACCTGGGCCAGGATATGACTGGAAAGTAGCACCGTTCTACCGGCATCTTTCATCTCGCGGATGGTTTGTTGAAACACGCTTTCCATCAGCGGATCCAGACCCGCAGTGGGCTCATCTAACAAAAGCAGTTCGACATCGGAGGCCAGAGCCGAGATCAACGCAACTTTTTGTCGATTGCCCTTGGAATAGGTGCGAGCCTTTTTGGAAGGATCCAGATCGAAGCGCTCGCATAACTCATCGCGGTGTTGTTGGTCCAACCCGCCGCGTAGCCGTGCAAACAGGTCGATCGCCTCGCCGCCGGTCAGATTGGGCCATAGTTCAACGTCTCCGGGTACATACGCCAGTCGTCTATGTAAGGCGACGGCGTCTTTCCACGGATCGCCACCCAATAGGTTGGCGGTCCCACTGTCGGCGCGTAAAAGGCCCAACAGCACGCGGATCGTGGTTGATTTACCCGCGCCGTTTGGTCCCAAAAAACCATGGACTTCGCCCTGTTCAACATCCAGGTCTAGCCCATCGAGCGCTCGTGTGTGGCCAAACGTTTTCACCAGGCCTCGAGTTGAGATAGCAAGTGATTCATTCATAGCCTTCTCACTGTTCTTTGTCGTAATGATCGGCATCAGGCTGTGTCGCGTTCAACCCAATGGATGCCACAAGGTCGTCTAAGGTCCCTTCTTCGACAAGACCCTGGGAGTAGAGTTCCATTGCAGGATAGAGGTAGTGCTGAAGGCTTTGTGGTGAGCCATCGTATGCTAGGAAATCCACATCGAGTAGACGGTGAACATGCTCGTGCAGAACTAAGGCA
>Ga0209487_1004937_pt1 | contig 10085 bp, 6 predicted proteins | sample Poulit2012_FD_187524 | JGI IMG/M metagenome (GOLD analysis project Ga0209487, IMG submission 187524) | Agricultural soil microbial communities from Georgia to study Nitrogen management - Poultry litter 2012 (SPAdes) (version 2) | ecosystem: Environmental > Terrestrial > Soil > Agricultural land... | reverse complement strand
GTTCAAATTGAGCTAACATTGCTTGTGCCGCTTGAGTTAAGATGTTGTTCTTAGTGAACTCCATCATCTCTTTCGCCATCGTGCGAACATTTACTTTCATAAATGACTAGACTATATCTTCACCCTCATATTTTAATAGGGGTCGGGCACTTCGGATTCCAATGGATATTACGGCTCCATTGTTCACCTATGGATTTCATCATCATAAGCTTTGCTTTTAGATGGTATATCCTAGTCGTTGAACCTTCGCCAGGCTTTCGCCACAGGCGCTTGGCTGCTGATTGCCCATCAGAACACTTTATACTTTGGTTGTTTAGAAGTAAAGATAGATGTATTCCACTTATACTTATAACAATCGATTGGACATTCACCTATATATTCTAGAAAATCTTCGATAGATTTTTTGCTGATACAAATGAGTCCTCTTTTACGATTACTAGCTTTAAACCCAAGGTCAATTAACTGTTGAACAAGAATATCTCGTTCTTCATAAGTAAATGAATGTGCAGAAATACTAATTTGTCGTAGATAACCTTTGTCCGAATCAAATCCTCCATCACCTATATACCAGTGTTTAACACTTTCCGGCGTTAGGATGAGATCCAATGGGACGATCTTCTTTTTATCCTTGGTGTACCATCGACTATAATTTTCTGTAAAGAAATAGTAATTTCTTGAATAAATCTGGTAACCCACTCCAGTTCCATAGCCGTTTGGCTTTTCGTAAATAGTGGGGGTGAATTTTACACCATATGATTCCATTTCATTCCTTATCCATTCAACATATTCTCGATGTTTACAAGTATGTCGATATCTTGCTCCTTGACCACGAAAATCAAGACTTCCATCTCCTAATAACAAACCATCAAGTAATTTCTTCATTATTCCCGCTCCTTATAATGGTTTCACTTTACCCAATATAAACCTTAGGAGAATAATGTCAAGTGCCAAATCTCTCTTCTTTTTAATCCGTCACGCTTGCCGTTTCCAGCTACGTTGTGGAGTAGAAAGCTTAAGGGGTTTCCAGCAATTCACCCGATCGTAATCTCTAACCGTTACCAGTTAGGACGACTATACCTCATACTGCTTTATGCAGCTTCGGTATGATCAACGTCTCTTATACGTGATTCCGCAGCAGTTAAGTTCTCTGAAGAAGCACCTAAGTTATTGATTGTATGCTCTAAACGGTTTTGGATTGCACCAAGGTAAGAACGTTGAGTTGAAACATCGTTGATTGCATCGTTGATAATTTGAATCGATGCATCAGCTTGTTCACGACTTGCGATATTTACACCAGTAAATGTATGAGCGACTGTTGCCTCCGTATCGATTTCATATACTTCAGGATCAGTAGTAGGAGCTCCAATTGTACCATCTGCACTTATATCTGCATCACCAATTGCATAGTACTCACCATCGTCTGCTCTTACTGCTACTATTGATTGTTCTCCATCAGCATCAGTTTGATAAACTACATCGAAGCTTCCTCCGTCAGTGATTGTAGTATTACCTAAATCTTCTCCTTCTGCAACAACTGCTGTTCCTGTTGTAAATTCAGCAACTTCACCTACGAAGTCAGCATTCAATCCAATTCCTTCAGCATCCATTGCAGCAATGGATACTGAAATGTTTTGTCCTTGGTTTGCACCAATATGGAATACTTTATTCGTAAAGTCTCCACCAAGAAGGTTTTGTGTGTTAAACTCTGTTCTTCCTGCAATGTCATTAATTTCTGCTGTTAGTGCTTCAAGTTCTTCTTGCATTGCTTTACGGTCAACATCATTTTCGTTTGTGTCACTTGAAGACTGTACCGCTAATTCACGCATTCTTTGTAGGATTGAGTGTGTTTCTGTAAGCGCTCCTTCTGCTGTTTGGATCAATGAAATTGCATCCTGTGAGTTCTTAGTCGCCATATCTAATCCTTTGATCTGTGCACGCATTTTCTCAGAGATTGCAAGGCCTGCTGCGTCATCTCCTGCACGGTTGATTTGTAGTCCTGAAGAAAGTTTCTCCAATGAACCTTGTACCGCGTTGTTGTTCACACCTAATTGACGATGTGTGTTAAGTGCTGAAATATTGTGATTAATAATCATTTCCCATACCTCCATGTATGTTATAGTTTTGGGTCACATCCTTGTGTCCCTATTCTTTATATCGGAGGCTTTTTAAAAAGGTTTAGCTTTTTTATTAATTTTATTAATACTTTTTACCCACTTTACTAATTACTCCTTTAATCAAATCCATTACATTGAATTTATTTCTATAAACAAAATTAAAAAAGCCATCTGTTATTCGTACACAGACGGCTCCTACTAATCTAAAACATATGCATATTACGCTTTATTATTTTTAAATCCCTTTTATAAAAACAGAATAACAAGTACACCAACAACTACACAATAATAAGAAAAGTATTTTAAATTTCCTTGTTTCATAATATTCATAAACCATTTTAATGCGAAATAGGTAGCAATGAAACTAGCGATAAATGCAATGATATATGGAATCATCAATTCATCAAAACTTGGATCTGTAATGATATCTGGAATTTCGAGGATTCCGGTTCCTAGACTGACAGGGATATATAATAGAAAGGAAAATCTTAGTGCTGTTTCTGGTTTCATACCGACAAGCATGGAAGCTACGATGGATGCACCTGAACGACTAATTCCCGGCGTTACAGCAACAGCTTGTGCAAGTCCAACAATAATAGCATCTTTCGCTGTGATATCCCCATCCACTTTCTTTCCTCTTAAATTACGGATTGTCCAAATTGCAATCGCCGTAATAAGTAGCGTAACTCCGACCACTTTTGTTCCGCTAAGTGTTTCCCCAATGACGTCTCCGAATAAGACGCCGATAATCCCTACTGGAATCGTTCCAATTATGAGATAGATAATGAAGTGAAAATCACTTTTAGCAGCTTCTTCTCTTTTCGTTATGTAATTAAAACCATTGATCATTATACGGATAATATCATTTCGATAAATAATGAACACTGCTAGCAGGGAAGCGAAATTTACAAATATCTCAAAAGAAAGTCCTTCCGCTTCGATTCCGAATAATTTCCGTACAATAATAAGATGCCCACTTGAGGAAATCGGAATTGGCTCTGTAATTCCTTGAACTAAACCTAAAATTAAATACTTTACTAATAACCACAATTCAGCAATGCTTTCCATGTCATATCTTCTCCTCATCTTACACAAATCTCTCATTTATTATATGTGACGATAAGGAGAGATACAATCGAGTTTTCATGTTTTTAAAAGATTTAACGTTCTTTTAACAATTCACGCTTCGTCTTTTGAGCAAAAATAATACCAACAATAATTAAACTAGCACCAACGATGACCCCAATCGTAATATGTTCATGTAAAATCAACTGGCTGAATAAAAGTCCAAATATCGGAACGAGCAAGGTTGCGATCGTTGCGGTGGCCATATCGATCTGGCTTAAAATAAAATACCAAACAGTAAAACATAAGGCAGACGCGATGATCCCTGTAAATAATATATAATAGATGCTCGTTGCGTTTATTTGAACAGGTTCGCCCCACTCCATCAAAAGAGCAGCAATGATAATCCCAATTGCGCCAAAAGTCATCTGATAAGCGGAAGCTTGAATCTTCGGTAATAGGCTCAAATGGAGTCGGTAATAAATATTTGCGACCGCCCAGATAACTGCAGCGATGATAATTAAAAATTCGCCAAAGATTGCTTCTTTACTTTGACCAATCCAAATATCCCAACCAAGCACTGTCAATAAACCCATCATCCCGATAAATAGACCGACGAGTTGCTTATATGTAAGTTTTTCTCCTAAATATTTCACTGCTAATAGACTACTCCACATTGGCATGGAATATAAGAGGATAGAAGATTTTCCTGCTTCAACAAAGCGCAAACCGTACATAACAAGTAAAAAAACAGCGCTCGTTTGTAGTAAGCCGACAAGAATCAAATGTTTCCAGTAACCTTTCGGTGGTAGTCCTAATTTTAATATCCATACGACAACGAGCAAAGTGAGTGCTCCGACACTAAATCTAAACGCTGTGAATGTGAATGGCCCCATATAATCTAGCGATGCTTTCATATGAACCCATGCATAGCCCCATAGAATAGTAATCAAAATAATGAGACCCCATAACGCCCATTTATTTGTTTGAAAAATAGAAAAGAAAGATTTATTGCGCATGACTGTTTGTTCATCCTTCCACCTGCTCAGGTTGCAGATATATCAATGATAACAATTTTACAGGAGTAATGCACAGTTTCTTTTTTTGTCGCTCACTCATACTTTTTATTGCTGATGATCATCGGTTATATCACTCATTCGGAATTTTCATCGCTCATGATCGTCGGTTTATCGCTCATCCGAAATTTTTATCGCTCATGATCGTCAGTTAATCACTCATCCGGAGTTTTTATCGCTCATGATCGTCGGTTTATCACTCATCCGGAATTTTTATCGCTCATGATCGTCGGTTATATCACTCATTCAAATTTTCTATCGCTCATGATAATCGTTTGATAAGTGAGGGCCACTTTACGTAAATATCGCTGTCTATACAATCTATAATGATGAAACAGCAATGATGTATGAAACAGGGTCATTAAAAAAAGAGGGAGCCCCGCCTTTTCGTGTGAAACTTACCGACTTCTAGTTTCGTTCGCTATATCTTCTCTCATGCTTTCAACAAGCGCTTCTTGGTATCCTGCTTTTCCAATCCGCCCCATTTCTACCACAACTTCTGCTAATCTCTCGTCCGTAATTCCTTTCAGTTTTTCCAATCGTTCGTGAGATAATTCTTTGGATGGTTTTGACTGTTGATAACCAGCTTTATCCATATGCCATAAACGAATCGCATTAGGATATCTTTGCAATAGCCGCTGTGCCATGCCAAGTCCCTCTGGGTCAAAATCACTCGCATAATATAACTTATAGCCATTTTCCGCTAATAAATCCAATAACATTAATGTAGCAAGTGTGAATTGGCCGTTTGTGCAAATCATCGGTGCGCCAGGTTCATAATCGAGCAAGGTGGCACACACTCCTGAATTTTCTACCATCCACACCTTTTTTCCCTTTATAGGATAGACGCTAACGAATGAAATTAATTCTCTAAGCGGTACAATTTGAACCGTTTGTGTTTTTGCAGCTGCTTCCCACACTGGATGTACACCATCTTCTGTTTCGGCTACTAGGTTCGCGCATGTAACGAAATTCAATAAATCATCTCGGTAGATGAGGAAGTTTTGTAATAAATCGTTAATTTCTTCCGTACTTGTAGCAATATCGACCACCATCTCTTCTGCTAGCCTAGCTCGATGGACGGATAAAAGATGAATAAACATTTTACCCAAATCTTGTTGTAAGTCAAAAGCATGCGGATCACCCGTAATCCGTTGGGCAAAGATTGGCAATCGCTCTGCTTCTGTTGGTAAAGAGTTGAATGCTCGGTTCAACTTTTCCAGCAACGACTCGAAACGTTCTTCCTCCTGCTCAGCGATTTGCAAGATCCAGCGACCTTCCCTCTTTTGTTCCAATAAATAATCGATCCAGAAAGCTAAGCTTGGAAATTGCTCTTGCTGAATTAGCAAAAGTTGACGCAAACTTTCTTCCCTTGCTAGCTGCTGCTCTTTTTTCGAGGTAATCTCTTCACCAAAATAGGCATCTAATAATTGCTTTAGCGAAATTGAATTAAATCTTGTGTGTTCCATTTGCTCTTTAAAAGCGATTAACGAAATCGTTCCCTTTCTTCTTAACTGTTCACCTGGCTGACCAAAAAACTGACCGACCTCTGCCAATTCCTCTTTAGAAAACGTCGTAACTGGAACCGTTCCACCAATCCGCCCGAGCGATTCATATTTTCTTCTAAACAATTGAAAGAGCTTATGATAAGCTTGTTCACTTTTAAAAAACTGCACCGCTTCCTGTAGTTGATTTTCCATCTTGTACTCCTTTTATGTGTTTAAACATGAATAAGAAAACACTAAGCATCCCGAACATATATTCAGTATGCGCTTTTTAAACAAATCTTTTATATAAAACCGACTACTTCAACAAACTCTCTTCCTTCTCCATCTCATCCCCTACCAACTTCCGCGTCTTCCCGTCCCATACATACCGAATCACCGAAACAAAGTCCGCGTTTTTAGGTCGAATTAATTCACAAATCGATAGCGCGGAGACCGTATCATAGTCGCCCCATAGTATTTGTGAGTTCATAATATAATCAAATCCTAATTCTTCGACAATCCGGAACATGACACTTATATTGTCATCATCAACTCCAGCAAATGCTTCATCCAATGAAATAATATATGGTGCCGTTGGTTCTGCTTCTAAATAGCGAGAATAACAAGCAGTAAATAATGGAATATACATAGCCATCGCTTTTTCCCCACCACTAAATTTATAAAACGCATTATTCGTTAATTCCCGTTTCGGCTCTCCTGTCCGCTCGTAGGAAAGTACGAAGGAAAACCAATAACGATAATCGAGTACTTCTTTTAACACTTGTAGCAAGGAATTTCCTTCACCTTGGATTTCGATCAATTCTTTCGCCCGATCGATTCTGGAACGAAAATGGTTCATCACTTGATCTAAATCTTCCTCTTTTAATAATCGGGCATCTCTTCGTAATAGATCGACAAGTTCTTTCGTATCAAGTTCTGCCTCTGTTTCGGCTGTTCGTGGCTTCCATTGAATCGAAAACCTAATCCCTGACGTTGAGTCATTATTTACCATTAACTCATTCATTTTCTTTGTCCATTCTTGGGCGCGATGAATTCTGCTTCGTAATTTCTTCCCGACAGAGTCAAATAAAATATCTTCATATAATTGCCTGTCTTGGTCGTTTAAAAATGTTTGTTGACGGGAACGATCTTCTTCAACCATTTGCATGACATAATAAGGGCTCAGGCGCTTCCCTTGAAAATCTAATTGAATAACTTTTCTTTGCGCCTTTTTCCGCCAATTATCTACTAATATGTTTTGATCATCGGACCAATCCGATGATGCAACTTCGATATTTGGTACAGCTGTCACTGTTTCTAGCATCCGGTATTCCATTAAATTCCCATGTTGTTCATAAAATGTCTTTGTTAATTGCTCTTCGATTTTCGAACTGTCTTTGATGCGATGGTTAAACTGTTGTACAATCCATGTTGCCTTCGCATCCTGCTCATCTTTTATATCTTCAGGTAATGGCACAAATTGTTGATCGAGTTCTGCTGTATATAATGCTTCCCATGCTTCAATCATCACTTCTGAAAAGCGCAATTTTTGTTCTTGTGTGGTGATTTCTCTTAAGACGACACTTTTATCTGCCTCTTTTTGCGGCAGTAGTTTTCTCTTTTCCGCCAACTCCTGTTTTGTTGTGTTCATTTCTTGTTGCACTTGTTGAATTTGTTTTCTAACTTCTTCCATGCCGTGAATTTGTAATTGCTTTTCAATTTCTGTAATATGTTGCTCACTACGTGTTTTACGATCGTCTAATATATTTTGTTCTCCTTTTAACTCATCCACTTCTTCGATAAGTTCAGTTAATCGCAATTCCGCTGTCTCTCTATTTTGTTGGGCATGACGATAATTTGCATACATGCGCTCCAAGTCGCTGACTGCCTTTTCATATTGACGTTGGGCATATTTTGCCGCTTGGTATGCGTCTAACGTAAACGCTACATTCAAGCCTTGTGTTGCTGTTGTAATTTTTCGTTTCATCTCCTGGAAAGTGTGTACTAAATCACTCTTTTTCCCATCTACTACGATCAATTGTTTCTCCAGTTGGGTGAATTTAAATTGGCAAGCCTTTATCTCATCCAAACTTACTTGTAAATCCGCATCATTAGGAAAAATCGTCATCGCGTCTGTCGCTTGTGCAATCTTTTCCTGTAACAATTGAATGTTCGCATGAATTTGTTGTTCTTGCTCTGCTAAAAGGTCAATTTCCGTAGTAATTTGTGCTATTTGTGCTTCACGGTATCGTTTACGAGCATTTTTTCCAATAAAATGAACTGCTTCTACTGGGACGGCATGTCCTGCTAATAACCCGATTGTATACGTACCATCTACACCAATAGCAATGGTGTCTTCTGCCTCTTCACTATCGATTAAAATACTTCGTAACACATCATCGATTTGTATTGCTGAAACTGGTGACATTTCATCGATATCTGGCACTAAATAATCGGCTAACGTATGTGCCATCATTTGTGGATTTGGTTTGATGACACGGTCATGATGGAGTGGTATTGCTTCATTCGTAATGAGTGCATCAATTAAACCCGCATCCATAATCGCCGCTTCTAAATTATTCCGTACTTCATCTGTCACATGATCTTGAAATTCAACCGCTTCATAAAATGGAACAAATGCGATGTTTTTTTCTGTTAATTCCGCACGAGCCGCTTTCGTTTCCGGTCGTTGATTCGGTAGCTCTGGATCTTTTGTTTCTATCCATGCTTCTAGCAAACGTTCTTGTTCTTCCTTCTCCCCCATGACCCGAGCCTTTTCGCTACTTTTAGTCGCTATTTGCTCATTCATTGTCAGCGTATATTGATTGCTCACATTCATATATAATTGACGAACATCCTCAAACGGGGTTGGTTCATATAATTGTCCCATCATTCTTGATGTTTGTTGAATCGTTTCAGTATCAATTTGGAAAAAATCTTGTTTTTCAATCCATTCGTGAATTTCATTCGTTTTTTCCTGTTTATCTCTTTCAAAAATATTTTCCCAATCTTGTTGCTCTTGCCTTAATTGGTCCATCTCCATCTGAGTCGTCGCAATCTGTTGTTCTACATTAGCAATATCTTCTTTCGTTTGATTAAATTCCCTTAATTGCTCACTAATCTTGTCAAGTCGGTCATAATGGTCTTCCGCTTCTTTTTTCCACATTGTAAAAGTAAAGTCGATTTGTTTATTTCGCTCAAAGTCTTGCATATTTAATGTGTGGCGTTCAAAAGCAGCTAAGTCGGCATCTGTCGCAAGATCTGCTAATTGATTCGTCATCTCGTTATCTACTGTGTTAAGTTGGATTTCGATTGTTTCTAATTGTTCTTTCGTTTGTAATTCTCGTTTTGTTTTATCAGTTACTGCTTGGTCTTTATTTTTCAGTTCTTGTTCTGTCGCTTGTAATAATTCAGTCTCTTTTTGACGCTCTTCTTCTAAACTCCATACTTCATGCTTTTCTAGACGTTTCTGTTTACGTTCCAACACATCTTCTTGTTGTTCTAATACTTGTTGTCTACCTTCCGCTTCGCTAATCGTCGTTTCTAAATCCTGTCGCTCGACAATTTTTGCTTGTAAATGTTTATCTGCTTTCTTTTGTCTTTTCTTTGCTTCGATATATTGGTTGGCCGTCTCAACGAGGCGATATTCGTTATACGCATGGTAGCGACTAATAACTTTATCTAATGCTTCATGTTCTCTTTCCAATTGTTCAATTTGTTGTTTCGTCTGATCCATATGTTCAATCGTATCAGAAAGATGACGCAAATCCTCATCTGTCAATGGAGGTAATGCTGCTTCTAAAATGTCATAAATTACGGTCGGGCGAAAGTCCTTCGATAATTTCGGACTTCTTAATTGAATTAATAATTTGATTAAATCTTCATATGCTTCTAAAGATTCAAAGCCAAAAATATATTTATTCACCAATTTCATATAATCGCCTTGTGTGCGAACGACATGCCCACCTGTTCCAATCCGATTTTCTAGTTGTATGCGAGATAGAGGTATTCGTTCCTTTTCTCCCGCTTGTTGTTCTGTTTCATATAGGTAAAAGTCTTTACCTATTCGGCGATTATCGGTAATGACAAATCCCCAAAAATATAAGTTTTTATGTCTACGAGCTTGGAGCCCGATTCCGGTTGTTATATATTGATCCGTATCTTCCCGTTTATATTCTAAAAACAAATAACCTGTCCGTTCATCTCTATCAACAATCTCTTTTTCACCGAGTAAATAATCTTCCATTTTTCGTGCCCGTGAACCAAAAGGATCTAGGCGATCAGGTGATTTTCGTCCATCTAATAAAATCGGTAAAATACTTTGCATTGTCACAGATTTACCT
>Ga0209487_1004935_pt1 | contig 10086 bp, 11 predicted proteins | sample Poulit2012_FD_187524 | JGI IMG/M metagenome (GOLD analysis project Ga0209487, IMG submission 187524) | Agricultural soil microbial communities from Georgia to study Nitrogen management - Poultry litter 2012 (SPAdes) (version 2) | ecosystem: Environmental > Terrestrial > Soil > Agricultural land... | reverse complement strand
TCCTGGGGGAGATGAGGCCTAGGTGAGACCCCGGAGTGCGTCAGCACGAGGAGGCTCATCAGCCGCCCCCGGAAAGCGTAGTGTATTTCCGAAGCGGGTAAACGCACCAACCATCATTTCAGATTACGTCGCAGTTTATAGATTTTGTGTCAATAACAACAATCTTTTGGTGGGACGAGTAATCGCAGGGGCAATCTTTGAGAAAACAGCTACCTTTTATATGACCTCATTCAAAAGGTATTTCCAATATTACCTTCGTTCCCTGCTTTTCGGCGGATTGAATGATAACCTCTCCCCCGCAAGCGCGCGCTCGTTCCTTCATACTGAAAAGTCCCACACCGCGCTTAATTTCCTCCATGTCAAAACCTTTGCCGCGATCTTCAACCATGATGCGAACGGCATTATCCATTTCCCGTATGGTCACATTCGCTTCTTTTGTCTCAGCATATTTTTGAACGTTTGTTAAGGCCTCTTGAATAATTCGATAAATGGTTATTTCTTTATTTGAATTTAATCTGCTCGTTAAATGGCTGTCAAAATGGACAGCTATTTGATGATGTTCTGAAAAATGGTTTAAGTAGGAGCGTATGGCGGGAATCAAGCCCAAATCATCCAGAACTGATGGACGAAGCTCCCATGACATCCCTCTTACTTCTTCAATCATTTTCATTGCATCTTCTTCCATCTGAGTCAGGAGGGGATGGCTTACTTCTGATTTCAACCGATTAATTGTAATGAGGTGACTGTATAATTCCTGACCGATCCCATCATGAAGCTCCCTCGATAAATATTTCCGTTCTTCTTCCTGGACATTAATCATATTTGACGTCAGGATTTTTAATTCTTCCTCAATTTTTTTACGATTCGTTATTTCATGACGAATCGCCAAGTATTGATATGGTTTTCCTTTTTCATTAAGAAATGGAACAATCGTCGTATCTACCCAGTAATACGAACCGTCCCTTGCCTGATTCCGTATTTCCCCTTTCCATACATTTCCGTTAGCAATTGTTCGCCATAGTGTCCGGAAAAAATCCTTGGAATGGAGCCCGGAGTTAATAATCCGGTGGTTTTCACCAATTAATTCACTTCTCGTGTATTGTGAAATTCTGCAAAACTCATCATTTACATATGTAATTCTACCTCTTTGATCCGTGATTGCCACGATAGAAGAGGCGTCGAGCGCAAACTTAAAGTCGGTCAGTTCATCTACCGATCCTTCTAATTTTTTTACCGCATCTTTATAATCCGTATTTTTTTTAAATTCCATAGCCTAATAATCCTTTTTTTAATGCAAGATTTACAAGTTCCGGCCTTGTTCGCATTTCTAATTTCCCCATCAAATTTCCTCTGTGTGTCTCAACTGTTTTCACACTTATATATAATTGCTCAGCAATTTCCTTATTGGAAAAGCCTTTGGCGATAAGAGTCAATACTTCTTTTTCCCGGTCTGAAAGAAGATTGAATGTGTCGCTATTCCCCTGGTGCACATTGCCAAGGTATTCTTCCATCAGTTTTTTTGTAGCAGAAGGGTGTAAGTAGGCATCACCGGCATAAACGGATTGAATAGCATTGACAAGCTCTTCATGCGGGGCACTTTTTAAAACACTTCCAGATGCACCGGCTTGGATAGCACGGAAAAGATATTCTTCATCATCATGCATCGTTAAAATTAATATTGCTGTTTCAGGCAATTTCTTTTTTAGTTCCGAAGTAGCGGATAAGCCATCTTTCCCGTGAGGCATACTTAAATCCATGATGACAACATCAGGACGAAGTTCCAGCGCCTTTTCAATTCCTTCATTTCCCTCTGATGCCTGTCCAATAACTTCCATATCCGGATGGTTGTTTAATAACATTTGTAATCCCGTTCGGACAACGGCATGATCATCGCAAAGCAGTAATTTTATCAATTGATCCTCTCCCTGCGCTTAAGTGTTACTATCTTATTTTAGCACAAGGATCCGAATACAGAAAACAAACTGTCAATCACGCTCCTTCCTTATCACATAATGTAAGCCCGCCTTTTCATCATAAGCTGTCCATTCCGCTTCTGTGATTGATACATCGGAATTCAGTGGTACCGCGAAAAATCGCACTGGATCAAAATAAATACGCATATGCGTACCGTCTGGACATAATTCCGCTTTCTCTATTTTTTTGGATACAAATGGCGTTTGATCAGCCCAGCTTTTATCATAAATGGTCACTCCGACAGACTCGGACATGAATGATTGCAGTTCATCGATATTAAGTTCCAAAGCATTTGCACCCTTTCTTGGCAGGATAAACATGAATTTGATACCCGCATAAGTAATTCCAAAAGCGATCGGTACCGTCTTTTTCGATAAAGTCAATTACTTCCTCTTCCCGTCGCCACATGCTCATCCCTTTGATTTCCGCAACGACAATTTCAGCCCCACCCTCCACCTTTTCCTCCAAATACCAGTTCAGTTGGGATCCTTTAAAAAGTGATCGCAGCAACTGCTCAATTTCCACCGTAAAATCCCCTCTTTTATCCCTGATAAAAACAAAGTCAATAAATGTTTCACTATTCATTGCTTTACATCCTCGCTTTTTTTATCCCTTTTGTAAATAAAGAGGGTAATCGGAAATAACAGGATATTCAGTGCGCAAAATATTAACGTATTTACATAGTTTTCATAAAAAAATTGGTGAACGACGAACTTTGCAAATATAATATTCAAAAGTAATATTGTACAAAGGATACCAAAATAAATATGCCTACGCTTCATATCGCTTCACCCTTACCGCATAAATTGCGCCATCTTCCACCTTAACTTCTATTTCCGGTAATGGCCTTCTCGGGGGTCCTGCGGTAGGTGCACCTGTGGCAGGATCGAATGCTCCGGAATGACATGGACAAATCATTTGGTTCGTTTCTTTTTTCCAAAATACCGGACACTGGAGATGTGTGCATGCATTTTGGTAAGCGACAAATTTATTTTCTGCAAGCCGAATTAGCAGGGCCCCGTCATGTTCAGCGGGGTAATTAAATTCTACGGCTTCACCAACGGCGATGGAGTTGATATCCGTAATCCGTTGATGTGGGTATTCTTTATTGCCAAGTCCCATTAATTCTTTTGCTGCTACCGTCCCCCATGGTAAAGTAGATACAGCAAACAAACCGGCAGCCCCGACCATCGTCTTCATAAATCCGCGTCTGTCGAGTTCACGCTCCATGTTACGGTTAATATTATGTGTGTAATTATCTTCTTGAAAGGGTTTTTTGTTATTGTTATCAGTCATCTGTTTAGCCCTCCTAAAAATCTGTTCAAAAAGTCAGCGGTGCAGAAACTGGTGACTTTTTGAACTTCCTTTAAAACAATTTTTCAACGCCTTGTAAAATACCTGGCAGATTCACCTTCACATTTGTTTCTCCCTCAAGATGTGGCGGCATACTTGTTACCCACTTATCGTTATCAAGTTTGTACCGTTCTTTTTTCTGGGATATTTCTTCATCTGTCAACCATTGAATAGTATTGGATGGACAGACGCTTGCGCACATTGGCGGTATCCCGTCTTTTGTCCGGTCAATACAAAGATCACATTTATACATTAAATTCTGTTCTGTATCAAATTTCGGTATCCCGTAAGGACACGCGATTGTACAGTTCTGACATCCGATGCACTTATCCACAAGTGCTGATAATACAGCACCTGTTTCATGAATCTGGATGGCCTGGGCCGGACAACTTCTGGCACATGCCGGGTCAACACAGTGCAGACACATGAGCGGCATGGTTTGTGTGCTTACAAATGGATCAACGTCATAAACATAGTTTCTATTTTTTTCTTCATGCCCCCCGCACTGTGTACATGCGGCGAGACAGGCGCGACAACCTATACAATTTTCAAGTTCCAAGTACAATCGTTTTGTCAATGCGATGCACCTTCTTTTTGTATGTTTAACTTTTCTATTTGTGCGGCACAAGCTTTGTATTCGGGCATTTTTGAAATTGGGTCGAGTGCTGCAATCGTTAGTAGATTAATAGATTCATCATGACCAAAATGATATGGCACGAACACAGTATCTTTGCGAACGATTTCAGTTATTTTCACCTTATAAACAGCTTTCCCTCTCCGTGTGAATAAGCGAACTTTTTCATCATGTTCAATACCATATTGTTTGGCCAAATCCGGATGTACTTCCACATATGGTTCAGGACACATATCGTGTAAAAATGGAATGCGTCTCGTCTGGTTTCCCGATAAATAATGATAGACGACCCTTCCTGTTGTTAAGCGAACTGGGTAGTTTTCGCATGGTTCTTCTGCCGGTGGACGATATGGAAGTGCAAATATTTTCGCTCGACCATCCGGATGATAGAATTTTTTATCAAGAAACATATGTGGTGTTCCCTTGTCAGCTTCATCTTTACATGGCCAAAAGACACCATCTTGTTTGTCGATTTTGTCCCATGTTGCACCATAATAATCAGCATTGCCGCCTTTGGATGCAAGCCTGAATTCGTCAGCTACATCCCGTGCAGTTTTCAAGTGGAAGAAATTCTTCCCTTTCCCAAGACGTTCGGCAAGTTCTACCTGAATTTGCCAATCCGGTTTTGATTCCCCGATTGGGTCCTGTGCCTGATTGATCTTAATAATCCTTCCTTCGAGATTAGTCGTCGTCCCTTCATCTTCGGACCATGTAACAGCAGGCAGTACGACATCAGCAAATTCGGCTGACTCTGACAAGTAAAAATCAGCACAAACCATAAAATCTAATTTTTTCATCGCTTTTCTGACAACATTCAAATCTGGTGCTGAAACCGCTGGATTGGAGCAAAGTAAATACAATCCGCGAATTGTTTTTTCTTCCATCAATTCAAACATTTCAAATGCCGACACACCGGCCTTTGGCATTTCTTCTGGCTCGATCCCCCACACTTTCGACACTTCTTCCACATGGTCGGGATTGTAAATACTTCTATATCCCGGCAGCAGATCGGATTTTTGACCATGCTCACGACCTCCTTGACCGTTTCCTTGACCGGTAAATGTCGCTACTCCTGCATGTGGCCTGCCGATTTTCCCTGTGATCAACGCCATATTTGTATAAGCTGAAACATTATCTACACCCTTTTGCTGTTGTTCAATACCACGGGCAAACATGACAATCGCATTGGGCGCTTTGCCATATATTTCAGCTGCTCTGATAATTTTTTCAGGTGCAACGCCAGTCAGTACGCTCGTATATTCCGGTGTGAATTGTTTTACTAATGCTTTCGTCTCTTCAAAACCATTAGTATGTTTATTGATGAAATCATCGTCAATATGGCCATTCTCAATCAAAAGATTCAAAATGCCATTCGCAAGCGCTAAATCTGTTCCCGGCTTTAAATCAAGATGAACGTCCGCTCTTCTTGCAACAGGCGTTTCCCGGGGATCGGCAACAATAATGTAACCGCCTCTTTCCTGCACTTTCCATACACGGAACATCGATGTCGGATGACACTCGGCTGTATTACTGCCCGCGATAAATAAACAATCGGTCTCATCAATATCTGTCCACGGCAATGTTGAACCACGATCGACTCCAAATGTACGCAGAAATCCTCCCGCTGCACTTGACATACAAAAGCGGCCGTTATAATCGATATAACGCGTCCCAAGTGCTACACGTGCAAATTTTCCTGTTAAATAACATTTTTCATTTGTCATTGATACACCACTGAAAACAGACAGGGTATCTTTGCCATATTCGCTTTGCAACTCAGTGAATCTTTTGGCAATGACGTCATATGCTTCATCCCAGCTGGCCTCACGGAAGCCTTCCTTTGTCCCTTTTAATGAGGCATCATCACGAATCAATGGTTTCAGCAGTCGGTCTGTATGGTTTGTTTGCTGATAAGCTGTTACCCCTTTTGGACACATTTTACCTAATGTCACCGGCCAGTCATAGCGCGGCTCGACACCAATGATTTTGTTCTTTTTCGTATCCACTCTTAAGTGCATGCCACATTGCATTCCGCAGTAACTGCAATGCGTCTTAATCAACTTTTCATTTGGATGGTGTAAGTTTTCTATTTTATCCTTGGGCATTTTGATTTTTCTCCTTATGTTTTATTTCATGTGTCGGGATTCCGGAAAATTGAGCGATACGATATTTTCGTCGGCATGGAAGACACATTTCTGCTAAATGAAACCCTTCTTTTTTCTCAAAATCAATATCATTCACAGCGAGTACATCTACAACATCTCTTGTCTGTTCCGTGGAAACAAATGTATCGCCGCACACTTTACATTCAAATGGTGCTTGCTCTGTATAATGTTCACGGTAATTTCTTGCAAACACACTCATTGGGCGGAAAGGGAAATGCGCAAGTTTACCAAACGGAAGATAAATCATCGTGATAATGACTGAATACTCATGTATCAATGACATCGTATAATGCCCTGCCCCGCCGAGAAATAGATTGCTAAATGTTAAGGCCAAGCCGGTAACACTGACAAACAGCAATAAATGTAATGGTAAAAAGTCATATATGTAGCTTTGCTCAGCTCTCGCCTGCATATTTTTCAATCGACGATACATTGCCATACTGACCCCGGCAATCACCATAAATGAAGATATATTCAACGCATTATAAAAGAAGAAAGACAGAAAACCGTCCGCTTTTACACGCATGAGATCCATTCCCATGAATACAATCGTGTAATAGCCATTCAGCTCCATAGTGAAATACATCCAGCCAAACACAAGTGGAAATGTAACTAAACAAGCAAGTACACAACCCCAACCAATCAGAAGATGCTGTGTCCATCGGTAAATTCCCCTATTCCAAATAAACCGGAATGTGCCTAGATGTTCTACTGCGGTTTGTGGTGTTGATTTACGAAACAAAAGTTTAATGCCTTTTTTAATAAAAATTTTCGTTGGTGGTCGTTCTCCCCAAGCGATAAAACGATAGAAAAATCCGCCAAGAAAAACAATCGTACCAACGACATAGCCGTAGAGATTTAAATCAATATGTATAAACATTCTTGTACCAATAAATGATAAAATGAACAAACCGCTGACGGCTAAAAACATAGACTTGGCAAACTTGGATGCAAATGCATGATTAATAGACTTTTTCGGTTTTTGATTTGGTGTACGTGATTCTTCTGGTGTTTCCGGTATTTCCGGTGAAACTCTGGCTTCCATATTTTTTCCTCCTTGTTCAAAAACTGTCTTGACTTCATTATAAATGGATACCCAGTTTTCTCCCATAAGGGAAACACCCTATTCAACTACAGAATTCCCCTTATTTTGATGTTTTTCGGCATCACTGTACATCTTGGATTTCAAATAATTACAAAAGGGATGAGCACTCTCTGCCCATCCCTTTTTACTATTTTGCTTTTACAATTGTGATTCTTCTTAACAAAGTCATTGAAAAACTATATATCACGATTCCCAAAACAAGTAATTTCCCGAAAAGCATCATGTCGATCGACTGGAATATATCGATAAAGAAATCGATGAGCCATCCTTGCGCAAGTCCTATAAGCATCAGGATAACGATGACACCCACCACACTTCCTCCGCCTGCCAGACCATATTTATAAAACAATAACCCAATTACAAACAATGCGGAGAAACTGAGAAACATAATAGACGTGTCAATAAAAATTCTCGTATACCAAGTATCATCTGTAAAATAAGTCAAATGCAGAAACATGAATGTATCAATTCCCGCTTTTGCATTAAGTAAATCTACTAGTATTTGAATGATACTTGCAGCAACAGCCTTCACCAATGAAAGACCTAGAAAAAAGAGACCCAAACTTATAAAAAAATTTTTCCTCGTTGCTCCCATTTTTATTGAAAACGGAATGGATTCTTTAACCGTTATAAAACCTAAAATCGCGCAATATACATACATCGGTCCGGTCAAGCTTAACGTCATAAATCCATTTTCCACATTATTTAAAAAGTACGCGACCGTCAGAGTTACTACCAGTATCCCCATTAGAATGGTCCAGAATATCGCGAGCGAATACCGTACATCTGCTATGAAGAAGTAAAGCAATCCTTTTATTTGCCGTCCCATTGACTACGCCCCCTTGTTGCTGCTTTCGGTTAAATAAATCATTAGCTCCTGAATCGGTACACCTTCAACGGACAAGCCTGCGTTTTTTGCCTTTTCCATATCCCCATAAACATATGCTGTCATCATTCCTGCAAGCTGTTTCCGCTGAATAACTTCTTTATCCGCTATAAAATTCGCTACTTCCTGCGCGACACCCGAGACCGCATAGGTGTTGGTTCGTAACACGTCTGCTTCCTCTTTTAAGACAAGTTTTCCATCCTGTAAAATCAATACTTCCTCAAATAATAAACTAACTTCATCGATTAAATGCGTGGAAAATATAATGGTTCGCTTTTCAGCTTCATATTCTTCCAGCAAAATTTCATAAAACTTTTTCCTTGCCGCAGCATCAAGACCGATATACGGTTCATCGAAAATCGTAATTGGGGCTTTACATGCTAAACCAACAATAATTCCAAGCGCCGACTCCATCCCTTTCGATAGCGCTTTCACTTTTGCATTAAGTTTCAGCCTGAATACATTAACTAACTCATCCGCGAGTTCCTGATCCCAAGTCGGGTAAAAAAACGAATAGATCTTCAGGACATTTTTCACCTTTAAATCCTTTTTGAAATTATTGCCTTCTTTAATTAAACAAATCGATTCCGTTAATCGCTGATTATCAAAAGGATTCTCTCCATCTATTGTAATTTGTCCGCTGTTTGCCAGAATTTGGCCTGACAAAATTTCCATAAACGTTGTTTTTCCGGCTCCATTTCTGCCAAGCAAACCGTAGATTTTCGGTTCGGCTAATGTAAAGGAGACGTGATCCAGCGCAAGATGTTGCTTGTATTTTTTCGTGAGATTTCTTATTTCAATTTTCATCATCCTTCCCCTCCCTTTCTACTATTTGCAATAGATCATCAATACTAATACGTAATTTTTTCGCTTCCCTAATTAATGGATCTATATAATTTTCATTAAATGTTTGTTTTCGTTTTTCGATTAAAATAGCTTTTGCATCGGCAGTAACAAACATTCCAACACCCCTTCTTTTTAAAAGTATACCTTCGTCCACGAGTTCATTAATTCCCTTTGCAGCTGTGGCCGGATTAATTTTATAATAGGTTGCAAATTCATTAGTGGATGGAACACGCTCATCTTGTTCAATACTTCCATTAATTATCGAATCTTCAAGCTGCTCTTTTATTTGTATGAAAATTGGCTTATTCTCATCCAGTTGATGTTTCATGTTAAACTCCTCTGTTCATTGGTTAGTTACTTATGTAATTAACCATATAACTTCTGGTTGCGTTTGTCAATAATATTCTGTTAATTACTTTTGAAAAAAGACTCTTTACGTAAATTTTGGGACTGGAACTGCGCGTAAATGCTCTCTCCACCGTAGAGAATTATTACTTTTAATGTTCGTAGTTGATATAAACTGCGACTTATATACCGCTTCGGAAATACACTACGCTTTCCGCGTGTGGTCGCTGACCCACAGGACGTACTCGTGCCACATTACTAAAATTATAATCCACCATTAAATTTGGGATATCCGAAAAAGATATGCCTTTCAATTACCGCAAATGGAATATACTCGCTTTCCGGGGGCGGCTGATGAGCCTTGAGACCCCGGAGTGCGAAGCACTCGGAGGCTCAAGCCATGCCCGCGGAAAGCGTCCGCCTGCAGTGAAAATCAACAGTTTTAGCTCAGGAATACGGATTTACCTACAAATATATATTTTGGCGTCAAAAGGATCCTAGGATATTCCACTGATATGTTCTGGACTTCGAGCCCTCGAAATATTGGGAAGTGCCCGCGGAAATCAACATGCACTTACTTCGCAGTTTATAGATGTTGTGTCAAAAACTACAACTCTTTTCGAGGGGACGAGTAACCGCAGTCCCATCGAAAAAAACAAAAAAAGAGGCTTGCACATGTAAAATGCAAACCTCTTCATTCTCGCCTATTCTTTATCTTCCTTTTTCGGTAGCCTTCCAGCTTTCTTGACCGATTCCCTTAATAAAAATTCCATATGGC